>Ga0315542_1001758_pt1 | contig 13486 bp, 10 predicted proteins | sample SalMarSW160120MG_FD_202541 | JGI IMG/M metagenome (GOLD analysis project Ga0315542, IMG submission 202541) | Salt marsh sediment microbial communities from the Plum Island Ecosystem LTER, Massachusetts, United States - Salt Marsh Sediment SW1601-20 ...
TGGTCGACGATGTCGCCGTCGATCACCCCGTAGCCGTGCATGTAGGGCTCGGGCATGGCGATGTCGCCGGGCTGCGGGAGCGAGGTGCGGGTCAAGTGAAGGGGTTCGAGAATGCGGGCGGTGACCTCGTCGCGCCAGGGATGGCCGGTGGCTTGCTCGATGACGAGGCCGAGCAGGTTGTAGTCGGTGTTGGAGTACGCCCAGCCGGTGCCGGGCTCGAAGGGGCGAGGCTTCGCCGCCGCGAGGTCGAGGAACTCGGTGACGTCCCAGATCTTGGTGGGGTTGGCGGCGATGGAGGCATGGACCTGGTCGTCGATCCATTCGGGGATGCCGCTGGTGTGATTGAGAAGCATGCGGACGGTGGTGCGGTCGGCGGCGTCGAACCGGCCGCTGACCGTTGCCGGCAGGACCGCAGTCATGGGATCGTCGAGCGAGAACGCGCCTTCCTCCACGAGCTGAAGGACGACGGTGGCGACGAAGGGCTTGGCGATGCTGCCGACGCGGAAGTGCGCGTCCGGCGTGAGGGGCGTGCGTGTCTCGAGGTCGGCAACGCCCGCTGCTCCGGTCCATAGCGGCTGACCTGCGTACCCCACGGCAAGGACCGCGCCCTGGAAGACCGTGTCGGTGCTGGCGACCACGGTATCGAGCGCCGTCTGGAGCTCCTGCGCGGGCACGGACTGCGCGCTCGACAACCCTGCCACCCCGAGAGTCAGGAGCGCTGCCAGCGCCACGGTGAACGCGCGGCCGGCCGCGCGTCCGCGTTCGAGGATGGATCGGCTCATGATGCCTCCTTCGCTACGAGGCGCCGGCAGCGCGCTCGCATGAGCACGTGCCTAGCCCCGGTTGGTGAGACGGACCATCCTCGCGCCGACGAGCACCTGCCAGGCGGCCGACAGCACCAGACCGACGAACGGGATGACGATGGGGATGCCGAGCAGGACCTGGTAGGCCGAGGACACGGTGAGGATGCCGGCGGCGAGAACGAGGACGGCGATGGGCTTGCCCAGCGCGCCCCTCAGGAGCACGACCCCCAGGATGATCGTGGCGATGCCGAGCAGCGTCAGGCCCATCGCAGACAGGATGCTCTGTGCCTGGATGGCGAGCTCGACCAGCGCCAGGTACCCGGCCTGGCCACCCGTGGCGTCGGCGGCACGGTAGCTGCTGCCGAGCCCCGCCGTGGCCAGGATCATGGCGCGAGAGGCGAGGAACAACGGAACCGAGAGCAGCCAGAAGCTGGCGGCAAGGGTGATCGCCGTCCGGTGGACGCCCTTCAGCAGCTGGAAGAGACCCAGGGCGGCGGGCATCAGCAAGAGCTCACCGACGGCCGCCAGCGCGAACAGCAGGGCCGGCCGCATGGGGTTCTCGAGCGCCTGTCGTGCGGGAACGGGTAGGGTCTGCCCGAGCCCGAACACCAGGGCCACGAAGAGAACGAGGACGGCGCCGGCTCCGAACAACGAGATGCCACCCCACCGGACGATGCCTCGTGCCTCGGGGTCCACACGCAAGCCGGTATGGAGGGGCCGGCGGCCGGCGGGGATCCGTGTGCTGCCGATGTCGCTCATGTCCACCACCTCACGGTCGAGTGGGCTTGCCGAGGCCGCCGCAGGGAAGCGGGAGGGTGCTGCCGGTCAGGCCGTGACGATGACCTTGCCGCGAGCGTGGCCACCGCCGAGCTCGGCGATCGCCGTGGGAGCGTCGCGCAGAGGGTGCGTGCTGTCGATGACCGGCGCGATGGTGCCGGCGTCGAGGAGGCCGACCAGGGCGAACAGGTCGGTCTTCTTCGGGACGGAGAAGAACGGTCTCAGGCTCTGCCGGACGAACGGCGACGTTGCGAGGGCGGCGAGGACCCGACCGATGGACGCGAACCAGCGGTTTCCCGCCATGCTGTTGGGGATGAGGACCCCCGAGGGCGCCAGCGCCCGTCGGCACTCGGCCAGGGTGTGGTTGCCCACGTTGTCGAGGATGACGTCGTAGCGCCCTCCCCCCCGCGTGAAGTCCTCCTGCGCGTAGTCGATGACGTGGTCGGCGCCGAGAGCGCGGACGAGGTCCAGGTTCCTGGCGCTGCACACGGCGGTGACCTCGGCGCCCATCGCCTTGGCGATCTGGACGGCGAAGGTGCCGACGCCGCCGGACGCGCCATTGACGAGGACGCTCTGTCCGGCCTCCAACCCGGCCTGGTCACGGAGGGCCTGGAGGGCGGTGATGCCCGCCATGGGGACGGCGGCCGCCTGCTCGAAGCTCAGCCCCGCGGGTTTCGGGACGAGGGTCTCCTCGGATGTCGCGGCGAACTCGGCGAAGGCGCCTTGACACCAGCCGAAGACCTCGTCACCGGGCTTGAACTGCGTGACGGCGGCGCCCACCGCCTCCACGACGCCGGCCACGTCGGAGCCGCGGATGCCGGTTCGCGGCCTGCGGATCCCGTTGACCAGCCGGAGCACGTAGGGAAGGCCCTGGAGGATGGCCCAGTCGGCGGGGTTGACCGCGGCTGCCCGGACGCGCACGAGCACCCCGCGCGCCCTGACCGTGGGTGCGTCAACCTGCTCGATGGCAAGGGTGTCCGTCGTGCCGTAGACGTGCTGGACCACCGCCTGCATCCGTGTCGGAACGGCGCTCGCTCCGGGGCGTGCTTCGCGCGGCGTACCCTTGCCGCGAACGACGGTGCTCATGGTGCCGCTCCCTTCAGGATCTCTCGTGAACGGCGTAGAGCCGGGATCGACCTTCGCCGCGACCGCGGTGCCGTCGACAATCCACCGACCATGGGCAGGACGACGACCGCGAGGAAGGCCGCGCCGAGAAGGGGCGCCGTCCGCTTGTCCGTTGGCATGCCATCGCTCCCGTCCGTGCTTCTCCCGTACCTGGGGGACGCTGTGCTACGACGACGGCAGGGCTGGGGTGTGGCCCAAGTGTGGGGAGCGACGCAGGGCCGAGCAAGAGGCAAAGGTCCCCGGCGGGCGGGCGCCGATTGTCAGCGAGCACCCGTCGGGGCGCGCGGATGGTGAGCTTGGGTCGGCCGTCAGTCCATCGGGAGGGCGCGGATGAACTCAGCCACCATGCTCAGGTGGGCCACCTCCTGGCGCCAGGAGTCGGCATCGTGCCGCGGGCCCGGGAAGAAGGGGTCGGCGGTCGTGACGACGACGAGGTCCCGGTCGGGGACGAGCACGATGAGCTGGCCGCCGTGGCCCCACGCGAAGTGGACGAGATGCTCGCCGACCTGCGCGGACCACCACTGGTAGCCGTAGCCGATGTCGTGGAAGAAGCCGATGTCGGGCCAGGCGTGCTCGGAGTAGATCTGGAGCGAGTCGTGCACCCACACTGCGGGAACGATCTGCCGGCCGCCAACGGCACCGCCCTGCAGGTACAGCAGGCCGAACCGGGCGGCGTCGCGGGCCGTGAAGTCCATCATGGCGTGGCCGACGTAGTAGCCGGACGATTCCCGGTACCAGTCGCCGATGTCGATGCCGAGGGGGCCGAACAGGTGGGTCTGGGCGAAGGTCTTAAGGTCGGTGCCGCAGGCGCGCGCGACGATGATGGCGAGCCAGGTCGAGGTGAGGTTGCTGTACTGGAAGGTGGCGCCGGGATCGGCGCTGAGGGGGACGTCGGCGACGAGCGGGAGGTAGTCGCTCGTGTACAAGGCGTTCCAGTACACGTCGCTGGTCTCCTCCCAGGGGTAGCCGGCGCGCATCTGCAGCATCTGCCGGAGCGTGATGGCCTCCTTGCGGGGGTCCGTCACCCTCGGTGCCTGGTCGGGGAAGTAGCTGAGCATGGTCTCGTCGAGGCTTCCGAGGCAGCCGTCCCGGAGGCCGAGGCCGACGAGGGCCGAGGTGAAGCTCTTGCTGACCGACTGAAGGAGGGCCTTGTGGTGGACAGTGCTGCCGTTGAAGTAGCGCTCGCCGACGAGACGGCCGTTCTTCACCACCAGCACGCTGTAGAGGTGGGGAAGGGCTTCCGCGTTGAGGTACAGCTCGGCGACCGCGTCGGGGTCGAGGTCCTCGGCGGCCGGCGTCGACACAGGCCAGGCTCCGCCGGCGACGGGGACGTAGTCGACGGCCCGCAGCGCGTCGCGGCCGGGTTGGAGGAGGGCGGCGACGTGCGGTCGCGCGGCGCGGATGGCGGCGTAGTCGAGGTGCAGGCCGAGAGGCGCGAAGCCCTTGGCGATGGCGTCGTAGGCCGGGAGCATCTCGTCGAACGGCGCGGTGACGGACGCGAGCGGCGTGCTTCCGGAGCTGTTCCGAAGGTACCGGTTGGCGCCGTGCTCGAGCAGCATCTGAACGATCTCCGTGCGCCCGAGGAAAGCGGCGGCGTGGAGGGCGGTGGAGCCGTCGCTGTTCTGGACGTCGAGGTCGGCGCCGGCTTCGACGAGGACCCGCGCCACCTCCGGATGGCCGAACGTGGCAGCGACGATCAAGGCGGTGGAGCCGTAGGCATCCCGAGCGTTCAGGTCCGCGCCTGCAGCGATTTGCGCACGCACCGCCGGGACGTCGCCGGAGAAGGCGGCGGCGTGGAGCGTCGCCGGTGCGGCCTGGGAGCCGGCCCAGTTGGCAGCGGCTAGCGCCATCAGGGTCAGGAGCGTCCGCAGGGCGGTCGAAGGGATCCTCACGGTGGCCTCCTTCGCGTTCGGTCGACGACGGGTCGATGGGGAGATCTGGAGCAAGACGTCTAGAACGGCAGGTTCTTCATTGTTCGCCGGCCCGGGGGGCCGCCCCAGGGCCAAAGGTCCTTCGGGCGCACGTCCCGGACGCGGTTGCCTTGCGCCGCGGCGCCTTCCGGCGCATGCTGGAGGTCGCGCTGGCTCGCCCGACGAGGCGGTGCCGTCCGAGGAGGCTCCATGAGGCAGAAGGTCATCGGCATGCTCGGCGGGATGAGCTGGGAGAGCTCCGCCGAGTACTACCGGATCGTGAACCAGCGCGTCCAGGCGTGGCTCGGGCCCACGGCGTCCGCGCGCTGCCTGCTGTGGTCCTTCGACTTCTCGGAGATCGAAGTCCTGCAGCGCGAGGGCCGCTGGGACGATGCGGAAGCGCTCCTGGTCGAGGCTGCTCGGCGTCTCGAGGGGGCGGGAGCGGAGCTCCTGATCCTCTGCACCAACACCATGCATCGCATGGCCGATGCGATCGAGGGCGCCGTGCCCATTCCGTTCCTTCACATCGCCGACCCTACGGGCGAGCGGATCCGGGCGTCGGGGATGGAGCGGGTGGGATTGCTCGGCACGGCCTTCACCATGGAGCAGCCCTTCTACCGGAGCAGATTGGAGAACCGCTTCGGCCTCGAGGTGCTGGTCCCCGACAGCGACGACCGCGCCACCGTCCACCGGGTCATCTACGACGAGCTGATCCAGGGGCGGGTCGAGCCCGCCTCTCGCTCCGCCTACCGCGAGGTGATCGCCCGCCTGGTCGAGCGTGGGGCCGAAGGGATCGTCCTCGGTTGCACCGAGATCATGCTGCTGGTCCGTTCCGAGGACAGCACCGTGCCGTTGTTCGACACCACCACGCTCCACGCCGAGGCCGCGGTGGAGGCGGCGCTCGCGGAGTCGTGACGACACGACGGCCCGTCCCGGCTCGGGGCGTAACCTACCGCTGTCCTGGCCTCACTCGACGAGGGTGTCGGCGCCGGGCGCAGCGCAAGGTACGGGGGTGCGATCGTGGCGATCCAGTTCCAACGTGAGGTGCTCGAGGCGAGGATGGGGAGCCCGGACGGGTCGGAGGTCCGTACCCGCGTCGTGGAGGTTCGCTACGATCCCCTGCTGGGGACGTCGTCGCGGATCGCGGAGGGGGTGAAGCTCCAGACCGCGGATGGCGGGGCGCTCGAGCCGCTGCGGGGCCCGGATCCATCGTGCCCGTTCTGCGGCGAGCGGCTCACCCGCGTCACGCCGCGGATCGATCCGCGACTCGGGGGTGAGCCGCGCGTCGTCGTCGGGGAGGCGGTGGTGTTTCCGAACCTCGTTCCGTACTCGCAGTACGCGGCGGTGGCCATCTTCGCGCGCCGCCACTGGCTGGATATCGAGGACTTCAGCGCCGGACGGATCGCCGACAACCTCCGCGCCAGCCTGCGATACGTGCGTACCGTGCACGCAGCCGATCCGCGGGCCCGGCATGCGGCCTGGAATGTGAACTACCTGTTTCCCTCGGGAGGATCGCTGCCCCACGCGCACGCCCAGGTGTTCCTCGACCCCCTGCCCACGACGAGGATGCGCCTGCAACAGGAAGCCGGGGAGCGGTACCTGCACGAGCACGGCTCGAGCTACTGGGAAGATCTCATCGCAACCGAGCGCATGCGGGGGGAGCGCTTCCTGTGGGACATCGGGACCACGGCGTGGGTCACCGCTTTCGCGCCGGTCGGCTTCCACGAGGTGCAGGCGGTGGTCCGGGATCGGGAGTCGATCCTGTCCCTCGACGATGACGACGTCGCCGCCCTGGCGACAGGGCTGGAGCGCGTGTTGCGGGGGTATGCGAGCCTAGGCTTCAACAGCTTCAACATCAGCCTTTTCTCGGGACCCCTGGACGGTTCCCCGGCAGCGCGCGTCAACCTGGCGATGGTCACCAGGACGGCGATGCTGCCGTACTACCGCAGCGACGCGATGTACCTGGAGCGGCTGCACTGGGAGGCGGCTGTCGCCCCTGCGCCCGAGGCCGTCGCCGAGCTCCTTCGAGCTGCGATGGTGTAGCCGGCTCCTCTCGGTGCCCACCTGGAGCCGCGCGCGCGGTTCGTGCTAGGCTTCCTATCGAATCTGCATGGCGATGGCGTTCGCCGCGAACCGCCTCTTGCTCGGCTAATGACGCCTACGACGTAAACGTCGCGAGCAGGAGGTGTCTTGTTGTGGAGCCGGCAAGAGCCGTGGACGTCCGAAGTCCGGAGGATGCGCGGGGACGCCGCGAGGGCGAGTCCCTCGGCGGCTGCCTCGTCACGATCGAGAACGCTCAAGCGCACCGACACAGCCATACCGGGGGAAAGCGCCGATGAACATCGTCTGGCAGGTCTTGCAGGTGGTCGATCTCCTCCTTCTGGCACCGCTCATCAGCGGTGTCATTGCCTGGTTGGTCGCCAGGCTGGAGTCGAAGCAGGGCGTGAACGCCTTGCAGCCGTACTTCGACCTGATCAAGCTCTTCCGCAAGGAGCGCCTCCTGCCCGGCAAGGCGGGCTGGCTCTACGTCGTCACGCCACCGTTCGTCTTCTCCGCGATGATCGCGGTCGCCGTGCTGATCCCGATCCTCACCACGTACCCGCTGCCGCTCGGGTGGATGGGCGACATGCTTGGTGGCGCCTTCCTGCTCTCGCTGGCGGGCGTGCTCGTCCAACTGGCGGCGTTCGAGTCCGGCAACAGCTACGGCGGACTGGGAGCGAGCCGGTCGAGCGTGTTGACGGTGCTCACCGAGCCGACGCTGATCCTGGTCCTGGTGGCCGTGGCCCTGGAGGCGCATTCCACCTACCCGTACGTGGTGGGGGCGACGATCCGGAGCAGCTTCGGAGCCTACCTGGAGCCGGCGCATGTACTCGCCACGGTGGCCTTCTTCCTGCTCCTCCTGGTGGACACGGGGCGACTGCCGATCCACAACCACGGCGGCCACACCGAGGTCGCGATGATCGAGGAGGCCCGCAACCTCGAGTATGCCGGCGGAGATCTCGCCCTGCTGAGCTGGAGCAGCTCCATGAAGCAGTTCCTGCTCTACGTGATCTTCCTCGATGTGCTGCTGGTGCCGTGGGGGATGGCCAGCCAGCCCACCTTCGGAGCCTTCCTGCTGGCGGAGGGAGCCCTGGTGGTCAAGGTTCTCGGCCTGGGCGTGATCGTCGCCGTGGTCGAAACGGCGCTGGCGCGCCTTCGTTTCTGGAGGTACTCGGAGTACCTCGGCCTGGCGTTCTTGCTCGCGGTCCTGGCAGTGGTGACGAGCCAGGTCGGGGGTGGCGCGGTATGAGCACGTCGCAGGCGGTATCGAGCCTGGTCGCGGCCGGGACGATCCTCTCGGCTCTGTCGGTGCTGGGCACGCGCTACTTCAGGACCCAGCTCTGGTCGTACGTGTGGCAGTCGGTGATCCTGGCGGCGTACACGGCCGTCGTGGCCGTGATGACGGGGCACCTGGAGCTGTTCTGGGCGGTGGGCATCACGCTCGCGGTGCGTGCGTTCCTGATTCCCGCCATCCTCCTGCGGGTGGCGCGCGCGTTGCCGGGCCGCAGGGAAGAGGCGCTGATCATGAGCACCGCCAGCTCGCTGCTGGTGGGCGTGGCTCTGGTCGTGCTGGCCGCACTGGTGGTATCGGCGTTCGCGACGCCCGCGGTGTACCCGGCCCTGCTGGCCGGGCTGTCGGTGACGCTGTGCGGGCTGTTCCTGTCGGCGAGCCGGCCGGAGGCGTTCCCGCAGCTCCTGGGGCTTCTGCAGATCGAGAACGGCTTGTTCCTGGTCACGGTGGGGCTCACCCCGGGCCTGCCGATCATCAACGAGCTGGTCGTGCTCTTCGATCTCGTGGTGCTGGTGGTCGTGATCGGGGTGCTGATCCGTCTCATGACGTCGCGGTACGCGTCGGGGAACACCGCGGCGCTGGATCGGCTGAGGGGCTGAACGATGCTGAACGCCTATCTGATCGTCCCCTTGGCGTACATCGTGGTGTCGTGGCTGCTGCCGGCCCGCTGGCTGCGTTGGATCGCCGCCCCGGTGGGCGCGGCGGTGCTGGGGCTCGGCCTCGCGGTGGCCGCCCGCGTGCTGAGTGCCGGGCCGATGCTGGCCTGGGGCGGCGCCCTTCGGGTCGATGGCCTGTCGGCCCTGATCCTCATGACGGTGAGCCTCGTGGTGTTCGGGTCCTCCCTGCACGCGCTGGGCTACTTCGCGGTCGAGCGGCTGTCTCCGCTCCGTGAACGGCTCTACGCCAGTCTGTGGGCGGGATTTGCCCTCACCATGCTGGCCGTGCCGATGTTCGCGAACCTGGGCGTGGTGTGGATGCTGGTCGAGCTCACGACCCTCAGCTCGGCCTTCCTGGTGGCGTTCGAGGGCCGTCGCGAGTCCCTGGAGGCGGCGTGGAAGTACGTCGTCGTGGTCACCGTGGGCGTATCGATGGCACTGCTGGGCACCATCCTCCTGTACTACTCGGCGATTCCGGCGCTGGGGCCGTCGTTCGAGCTTTCGTGGGCGGTGCTGCTGCAGCATGCCGGCCAGCTCTCGCCCGGACCCATGCGGCTCGCGTTCCTGCTGATCGTCATCGGATACGGCACCAAGACGGGGCTGGTGCCCATGCACACGTGGCTTCCCGATGCCCACAGCGAGGCGCCCGCGCCGATCAGCGCGATGCTGTCGGGATGCCTGTTGAACACGGCCCTCTACGGCATCCTGCGCGTCCTCCCGATCGCGCGACCCACCCTCGGCGCGTACCCGGGCGTCGTCCTGGTGGCGTTCGGTTTGCTCAGCCTGTTCGTGGCGGCGTTCAGCCTGCGTGGCCAGACGCACGTGAAGCGGCTGCTCGCCTACAGCAGCGTCGAGCACATGGGGATCGTGACCCTCGGGTTCGGGCTCGGCGGAGCGTTCTTCGCGTTCCTGCAGATGATCAACCACACGGTGACCAAGGCGATGCTGTTCTACGCCGCGGGGAACGCCGCCCAGGCCACCGGGCCGGGCATCGACCGGCGCAAAGGGTTGCTGGCGACCATGCCGGTAACGGGCATCGCCTTGCTGATCGGAGGGCTCGCCATCACGGGCGCGCCCCCGCTCAACCTGTTTCCGAGCGAGCTCGGCATCCTGCGATCGGCGTGGGCGCACGCTCCCTGGGTGGCCTGGGTGTACCTGGTGCTCCTGGCGGTGGTGTTCGTGGCGTTCGTGAGCCGGTTGACCGTGCTGGTGTTCGGGTCCCGCGAGCCGGGGGGCTCCCGGGAGGCGAGCGGCCGCCTGGCGATCGCACCGGGCGGCATGGACTCTGACCCGGCCGTCGCCGACGGGCCCGCGGAGGGCGGCAACGGGGAGGCACATGCCTCGGTCCGTCTCGGTACGGTCGTGGTGGTGCTGTTCCTGGCGGCGGTGCTCGTGCTCTCGGTGATCACGCCTGCGCCGCTGGCGGAGCTTCTCAGGAGCGCTTCCAGGATCGTTGGAGGTGGGGTGTGAGAGCGCTGCTGAACGCGTCCGACCTTCCGGTCGAGGAGGATCCGGTGTCCGAGCTCGAGCGGCGCCAGCGCGCCGGCGCCCGGCTCGTGCTGCTGACCCGTCTCGACCCCGAGCGCGCCATCTACGTGACGGGCGGGCCGGACGCTCCGTACGAACTCCTGGTGGCCGCTGCTGCCCACCTGCCCGACGTGGCACCGCTCTTCCCGGCCGCAGCGAGCTATCAGGCCGAGGCGCAAGCGTTGGGGGACACGACGTTCGCAGGGATCGAGCCCGATCCCGGCGTTCGCGAGGCCTTCGGGCAGCGGACCGTGGCCACCACGGCGGCCCCGGGGGGAGTGAGCCGGTCGCGCCCGCTTCCTGCGCCGCGCCTGGCCGGTGAGCCGGTCGTCCGGATCCCCTTCGGGCCCGTCCGCGACGGGACGGTCGAGTCGCTCCTGCACCGCTTCCACTACCTGGGGGAGCACATCCTGGAGCTGGAGCAGCACCTGGGCTACAAGCATCGTGCGGTGGAGGGGCGGCTCCCGAGCGCTCCCATGGAGCAGCTACCGTTCTTGACCGAGCGCGTGTCGGGCCCGAACGGCGTGGCCTTCGCGCTGGCGACGTGTCAGGCGGTGGAGACGGCGTGCGGGATCACGGTGCCGCCGCGGGCCGAGGCGCTGAGGGCCATCGTGGCGGAGCTCGAGCGCGTGTACAACCACTTTCGGGACATCGGCCGGCTGGTGGCGAGCACGACGCTGCGGGTAGGTGCCGCGCAAGGGCACGCGCTGCAGGAGTGGACGCAGAGGATCGGCGCCGGCTTGACGGGGCATCGCTTCCTGCGCGGCGTGGTCGCCGTGGGCGGGGTTCGCCAGGACCTCGACGCGTCCGGACTGGCCCGCGAGGCGTCGCGCATGGAGGTCGATGCGCGCGCGTACTTCGAGGCGCTCGAGGCGACGGAGCTGTTCATCGACCGGCTCGAGACGACCGGCGTGCTCGCCCCCGAGCGGGCGCGGGCATGGGGGGCCGTCGGGCCGGTGGGCCGCGCCAGCGATCAGCCGACCGATGTCCGGCGGGACGCCCCCTACGGGGCCTACCGGGAGCGCTCCTTCCGCGTGCCGCGGCTCGACGCCGGCGACGCGCTGGCGCGCTTCCGGGTGCGATGCGAAGAGGTCCTCGTCAGCCTCTACCTCGTCCGGGAGATCGTCGAGGCTCTCCCTGACGGGCCGGTGAGGGTGCCGGCTCCTTCGACCCTGCCCCCCGATGCGATCGCCCTCGGATGGAGCGAAGGCGTTCGCGGCGAGGTCGTTGCGGTGCTCGCCACCGACGGGCGCGGGCGGCTGACCAGGGTGGCGCTCCGCGGCGGGTCCAGGCACAACTGGCCGCTGTTCCCCGACACCGTTCACGACAGCTTCTTGATGGACTACGCCATCAACGAGGCCAGCTGGGGCCTGAGCGTGGCCTCGCACGACCGCTAGGAGGCGTGATGTTCCGCTGGATTGCTCGAGGGCTTCGCATCGGTACGTTGACGACGCGCTTCCCATGGACCGACCCGGAGGCCGGGGCACTGGGATCGCCGCTGGCGGGCCTCCACCCCGGGGGGCTGGAGGAGGGGGAGGCGTCGCGCGGCGCCAGCGTGTGTCCCACGGGGGCGATCGATGTCGATGGTGAAGGCGTGACGCTCGACCTGGGGCGCTGCATCGGCTGCGGGCTGTGCTGGGAACAGGCCCCGACCAGCTTCGTCGAGGGGCCGTCCTACGGTCTCGCCGCGGACCATCGCTCCGGGCTCCGGTTACGAGCGCGCTGGGGCGAGGCGCCCGAGACGTCCGCCCGGCGCACGCGGCAGCTACCGAAGCTGTGGCGTCGCTCGCTGCACGTGCGCCACGTCGATGCCGGATCCGACGGGGCGATCGAGTTCGAGCTGGCCCAGCTCAACGCACCGCAGTACGACCTGCACCGGCTGGGGGTGTTCATCACGTCGAGCCCGCGGCACGCCGACGCGCTGCTGGTGACCGGGCCGGTGACGAGCTCGATGGTCGACGCGTTGCGGACGACGTTCGAGGCGATGCCCGCCCCCAAGCTGGTGGTGGCGGCTGGCACCGATGCCATCTCCGGCGGCCTGTGGGCCGGGAGCGAGGTCACTCGTGCCGGTGTGGACAGCGTCCTACCGGTCGACGTGTACATCCCCGGCAGCCCGCCGAGCCCGCTGGCGCTGATCGACGGCCTGTTGCTGGCGTCGGGTCGCCGCTTCGCGGCGCTCGACCGCGGGCGCGCGACGCCGGAGGTCGCGTGATGGCGCTGGCGTTGATCGGGCTTGCCGTGGTCGCGCTCGCGGCGTTGTCGGCGTTCGTCCTGGCCCACCCGGGGTTCAGCGGTCTCCTCGGCGTCGCGGGCGCTGCCGTCGTCGGAGTCGCGGGGGTCCTGGCGCTCTTCGCTCCCGCGCGGGAGGTCGCCCTGTGGGACCTTGCCGGCGTGCAGCTGCACCTCGCCATCGATCCGTTGTCGGGCGCCTTCCTTCTGGTGATGGCGCTCGGCGCGCCCCTGGTCCTGCATTCGGGCCGGCTCGCCCGCGGCGGGCGCGGCGCTCTGCTGCTCAGCTACCTCGGCTGTCTTCTGCTCCCACTGGCCGGCGACGCGCTCGTCTTCCTGTTCGCATGGGAGGTGATGGGGCTCGCCGCCTACGTGGTGTCCGGCCTTGGCGCCGGGCGTCCCTCCTACAGGATGGCCGCCTTCCTGGAGGTGGGCACGCTGGCGCTGGTGCTGGCACTCGGTCTGATGTGGTCGCGTGCCGGGTCGGCGAGCTTCGCGGTGATGGCCGCGGCCGGCTCGCCGGACACGCTGATATTCGTGCTGCTCGTCGTGGGGTTCGGAGCGAAGCTGGGGGTGCTTGGCCTCCACGGCTGGTACCCGGAGCTGTACGCGCGGACGCCGGGGTTCGTTGGCGGCTTCTACTCCGGGCCGGTATGGGCCGCCGCGATCTACGGGTTGATCCGTCTGCTGGCGCTGCAGCGCCCCTGGCCGATGGGGTGGGGTCTGGCCCTGGTCGTCCTGGGGGTGCTGACCGCGCTCTGGGCAACCCTCTACTCGCTGGTCGAGGGCGACGGAAAGCAGCTCCTGGCCTACTCGACCGTGGAGAATGGCGGCGTGGCGCTGCTCGTGCTGGGTGCGAGCCTGGTCTTCGCCGCCGATCGCGAGCTCCTACTGGCGGGCCTGGGCCTGGTGGTGCTGCTCTACCAGGCGGCGCACCACACGGTGTCGAAGGGCTTGGCGCTGGCGTCGTTCGGGGCCGTCGAGGAGGCGACCGGCGAGCGCGTGCTGGACCGGCTCGGCGGGCTGCGGCGGGCGATGCCGTGGACGAGCTCCGCCGGCCTGCTGGGCTTCCTGTCGCTGGCCGCGGTGCCGCCCTTCTCCGGATTCGTGGTCGAGTGGTTCGTGTTC
>Ga0315542_1001760_pt1 | contig 13483 bp, 4 predicted proteins | sample SalMarSW160120MG_FD_202541 | JGI IMG/M metagenome (GOLD analysis project Ga0315542, IMG submission 202541) | Salt marsh sediment microbial communities from the Plum Island Ecosystem LTER, Massachusetts, United States - Salt Marsh Sediment SW1601-20 ...
CTCGTTCCCGGCGCGGTCATTCGCTCCAAAGTCCTCCATCCCGCGGCTTTGATTAATCTCGTTCATCACTTTGGTGCAGAGATAGATTGGGAGGAGCCCCGCGTATTCAAAAGCTACTGGCCGCCAGTCCTTTCGGATTTGGGCTTGCTGCACGAACCACTGCCGGATCAAGAAATATCCACAGCCCAAGCGGCCTTGCATCAAGCAAAAGCCGAGTCGCAAACTCCAGAGCTCAACGACGCGGAATTCCTGTACGACCGCATCCGCGGTCTGGCCCAGCAAATCGCCCGCGATCCGGCCCAATATCCGCATTTGGCCGCAACCCATGGCTGGAAGCACAAAGAACTGCCCGCGAAAATGCAGGGCAAGGAACAGGACTGGCAGAGCGTGGCCCATTTCCTGTACTCCATGATTCTGGACCGACTGTATGTCCGGGGCCGCGTACCCGATGTGGAGGAAGAGGCTCCGCCGGCTGCTCCGCCAGCCCCCAAAGCCTTGGGCGGGATCATGGATTGGCTCAAGGCGCCGGTCATGAAGGTCTTCGGCATCGACAGCGCGACCTACGACCGCCGGGTGGCCTGGTGGCTGGAGAACGGCCTGGTGTACGGCCTGGCCCTGCCCGGCGTCCTGCTGGCGCTGGCCTTCGGCGCGCCCTTGGTCTCGACCCTGGGCGCGGGCTACGTGCTGGCCTGGGCCGCGTTCGCGCGCCTGCACTACCGCCTGCCCTGGGCCGGGCGGGCGCCGCCCGCGCACCGCGTGGCGGCACTGGTCATCAGCCTCGTCAACATCTCCCTGCTGGCGGCGGTGCTGTTCGCGCCTTGGCTTTTCCCCGTCGTGTTCCTCTCCTCCTTTGTCGTGCATGGTCTCGTGAACGCCGGCTTCCTGGAGCGCGCGGCCGAAACTTTCCGGCGGACCAAAGCCTTGGGCGAGGATGCGATTGCGCGCATCCGCGCCCGCAGCACCGACCTGGCGGGAGGCTTTGCCTTCACCGGCCTGCTGGCCTTGCCGATCGCGGTGCTGGTGCTGGTGCTCCGCGGGGTGGGCGGGCTCGTCATCCCAGGCATCCTGCCCTGGATCGCGGTGCCGGCCGGCGTCGTGCTCGTCTCCTGGGCCCTGGTCTCCCTGGCCCCGCCTTCCGCTTCGGCCGGCCGACCCGCGGCCCCGGCCGGCGGCGTTTCCCGCCGGCAAGTCCTGCAGCTCCTGGCCCTGTCGCCGGTGGTGGCGGGCGCGCTGATCCTGGCCGCCTGCACGCCGCAACCGACCGCTGCGCCCACCCAGGCCTGGACCCAGGAATTGCGCACGCGCCTGTTCGTGCCCACTCAGCAGTATGTGGCCGACTACCTCGCTTCTCCGGAGCGCGTGGCCGATCCGAACGTGGACCATGCCGGGCTGGTCTCCTACACCGATCCGCAGACCGGGCGCAGAATCTTCCTGGTGCCCAACAGCCACGCCTCCAAGCGCGCACAGACTCTCATCCGCGAACACATCCTGCCCGAGATCGGCGACCGGGATCCCAACTGGCTGTTCGCGCTGGAAGGCATGAGCGCGGACATCGACTGGAGCCGCATGTCCGCGCATCTGCCGGAATACTCGGACCTGCTGGAAAAGGCCGCGGCCGGCGGCGACCAGGTCTTCAATCCCCTGGTCGGAAATTACGATCCGCGCGTGCTGGTGCAGGTGGCCAGCGGGACGCGCGTCAACCTCCTGGGCGTGGTCCTGGTGTACAACGACGCGGAGGCCGAACCAGGAGTCGGCGGCCATCTGACCGCGGACAGCATCCGGGCCATCTCCCCGGAACGCCTTTCCGACCTGGCGATGTTCGAGGCCGGCGTCCTCCTGCAGGCCTTCCCGGACCACGAGCGGAATTCCGAAGCCTTCCGGGCCTGGCTCGCCGGATTGCCGGCGGAGACCCGCGAACAATTCGGCCCCGATACGGAAAGGAATTTTCGCCGGGGTTACCTGGCGCAAATTTTCCTGAATTCACTGGTCCTGCAGCTGCAGACCGATCCAGCCCTCCTGAACTCCAACGTGGCCGAGATGAACGACCAGATGACCGCGGCCGCCGATCTCCTGTCGATGGACTTGTTCCGGGCGGCGCTGGCGGCCGAGCCTACGGACCGCAACGTGGTGGTGGTCTTCGGCGCTCTCCACCGCGACGCGTTCGAGCAAACCTTGCGCAACGCGGGCTTCACCCAGGACCCCGGAGAGATCCCCGACGAGCACGGGACCTCGCAGCTGCCCCTGACGCCGTACGTTCTGCGCTTGGGGATGCCGGCCGGAGGGCCGGCGGCGTGGGGAGCGCTGGGTCTCCTGGGAACCGGCCGGGCAGGGGCGGCAGGCGAAGCCGCCGGCGCCGGGCAGCCAGCGATCCAGGCCGAGGCTCCGGCCGGCGAAACCACGCAGGCGCGGCTGCTGCTGGCCGTGCTGGTCCTCGGGATCGGCGCGGGCCTGGCGGGTGTTCTGGGCTTGGTGGTCGGCTTGACCGTCTCCCCGGTCCTCCTCTGGGTACTGGCCGGCGCCGGCTTAGTCGTTACGCTCGGCGTGCTGATCGCGCAGACCGGCCGGACCACGGCCCGCGTGCCCGGGCGCCGGAATTTCCTGATCACGGGCAGCCTGTCGGTCCTGGCTCTGGTGCTCGCTGCCTGCGGCCTGCCCATCCCGGCCACGGCGACGCCCGGTCCGGTCCAGCCAACACCGGAAATGCCCACCATCGAACCGACCTGGACCTACCCGCCGAGTCCGACGCCTCCGCCCACCCTGGAAGGCAAATTGCTGGCGGAATGGAACCACCGTAAATTCGTGCCGGAAAGAAATTTCTGGCTCGTGTACCCCGATACGCCCCCGGTGGAGGCCCTCGCCCCCAGTCAGGACCATGCCGAAATGATGGTGTACCAGCGCGGGGAGAGGACCGTTTACCTGATCCCCAACGGCCATTTATCCAACCGGGCTTTGGAACTGGAGCAGCAACACATCCTGGACGTGACCAACCCAGAGAATACGTCCGTGCTGAACAAGTTCCAGGCAGGCAAGGTCATGCTGGGCATCGAGGGCCTGAACCCCAGCGCCCTGGTGGGAGGGTGGAACGCCGGCCCGGCGGTCTGGTCCCTGGTCGAGAAAACGAAGGATGCGGAACCCATCACCATCGCGGATCCCACCATCGCCTATTCCGACCCCCTGGTCCTGAGCGCTCTCCAGGGGGAAGGCTTCCGCACCGTCGACATCGCCCTGCAGTTCGTGCTGGCCTTCCTGGAGGCCCCGAACGGCGGGCCGGTCGAGAACCTGGAACAGTTCAACGCCCTGTCCGAGCAGGACAGCGTGGGCACGATCTACACCGTCACAGACATCTTCATGGCCTATGACCGCGAGTTCTCGGCCTCGCCGGACCTCCGGTCCGTGTACGAGCAGCACCTGGCCGAGGTCCGGCAAACGAATCCGGACCAGCAGGATACCTTCGCCGAACGCCGGGAATGGCTGCTGGCCTATTTGCGGCAGAACGTGCTGGATTACCTGGGGGCGTCTCCGGAAGCCCGGGCCCAACAGGCGCAGGACGTGGCCAGGATCGGCACAGAAAAGTTCGTGCAGAGCAACAAGCTGTCCAGGAAATTCTTCGAAGTGATCCTGGAACAGGTCCCGGCGGACAATGACCTCATCTTAGTTTATGGATTCCTGCACCAGGAGGCTTTCGAACCGCTCCTCATCGAGCAAGGGTATCAAAGGACACAGTACTACCCTGACCAGAATCCCAATCCCAGGAGCGAAGTGGACGGCACGCTGGCGCGCCTGCAGCCGGCGGACCAGACCCGGTCGCGGAGTTACCGGACAGCCCGCAGAGTGGAGGCCGTGCTCTCGAGCCTGACCTCGCCCTTCCGGGGAGGCATCATGCCCTGGCTGCGAGGCCTGGTGGTCCGCCTCTCGGGCGGCAGGATCACCCCGCGCGCCTACGACCGTTTCATCGCCTTCTGGCTGGAGAACGTGCTGTCCCTGACCGCCGGCGGCCTGGTGGCCGCGGCCGGAGCGGCGGTGCTGGCCGTGGCGACCGGGGGCGCATTCGCGTTTCCGGCGACGGCGGCGTATTTCCTGGCATGGCCCCTCTTCTTCCTGTTGCACCTCGTGCCCGGACGGGAAGGGCAGCGGGCTCCGCCCCTGAACCTGGCCTTGGCGGGCGTGATCGCTGTTGTCAACCTCGCACTGGTTTTCACACCCCTGTCGTGGCCGCTGCTTCTCCTGTCGGGCGTACTGGTCCACCTGGCCGCGAATGTGGCGGCCGCCGTTTTCTTCCGCGCGCGGGCCCTGCGGACCTGGACCCTGCCCAACGGGGAGAGGGTGAGCCTGCAGGCCGCGGACCAAGCCTTCCTGCAACAACACGCGGACGAGATCCTGCCCCTGCTGGACCCGGAAACCTTCGGCGCCTGGAACCGGGAAAAACTGGCGGCCGGGGAAGAGGGCTATGACGGCCGGCCGCACTACGGCAAATTCCAACACAGCCTGGCCATCACGGATTCATCCGGCAGGGTGATCGCCCTGGCCCTGGCGTATGAACGCGGGTGGAAGGAATACCAGGAACTCGGTTCCGACAGCCTGTATCTCAACGTGCTGGCCGTGGCCCCGGATTACCAAGGCCTGGGACTCGGCACTCTGCTCACGCGCTCGGTCATCGAGCGCTTCCGGCGCAGCCGCTTCCTGCATTTCCTCAACCGGCCGCTGGCCGTGTCCCTGCAATCCCACGTACCGGAGGCGCAAAGGCTTTTTGAGCGCATGGGATTCCAGGCCGTAGGAGAAAAAAGCTATCCAGCCAGGAACCTCGTGGACCGGGTGTATCTCTACCATGAGACCGGGCCGGCCTGGATCGACGTCCAGCAGCGGCCCCGTCCCTTGGGAACCGTTTTGGACCCGGCGAGGGAGAAATACCGGCAGGCGCTTTTCGCCCTGTCGCAGCAATTGCAGCGTTTCCGGGAAATCCCGCAGGCCTCCGAACGGCAAGACCTGAAGCTGCGCCTGGTGGCGGCGCAGCGGGCGCTGCCGGCCCGGGCCCTGACCGAGCTGAACGCGGCCCGTGAGGGATTCCGCGCCGGCCGGCTCTCGGTGGAGGACTTGGCCGCCGTATTCCTGCGCACCACCGAACTCGGCCTGCTGGGCGAGACCGGTGCCTGGACCCGGCGCGACGGCACGACCCTGGACCGCCGCGAGCACGTGCTCGAGGATGCGCGAGCTTTGGATGCTTTGCTCCAGGGAAGGCCGGTCTACCTCGGCTTGGACCCATCCGAGGCCGAACGCCTGAACGCTCTGGCCATGCGCATCCGTCTGAATCCGAAACTCCGCGAAGACCTGGCCCTGGCGCTGATCCTGCACGATTATGGTTTCCTGAACGGAAATCAGGATTACTTCCATACGCCCGAGGCCGACCACGCCCGTGAGGGCGCGGAGCTGGCGCGGCCCGTGCTGGCGGCCCTCGGACTTCCCGCTGCGCGCATTGATTTCATTTCGGAATTGATCGCCCGTCACGATTGGCTGAGCAACATTGCCGACGGCACCAACCGGCCGACGCTGGTCTCCCAATACGGGCCGCGCCTGGCGCCGGCGCATTTGCGCCAGGAAACGGCGGACCTGGTTCGGCGCTGGCAACAGTCCGGACGCCTAGCCCGGCCGGAAGCAGTGGACGCTCTGGCAGAGAATTACCTTGCGGCCCTGGCCCTGCTGGGAGTGTCCGATATCTTCGGTTCGGGCGACCGCGCTGTTGACCAGGGCGTGGTGCAGGCCGCCGTCGATATCTCCGGCGTTGCCCGCCTGGAGGAAGCCGCGTACCGGCAGCAGATCCCGGAGGGCTTTGATCCGTCCGCCCGCGTGACCGTGGCGGGCGTGGCCATGGATGTGGACGCCACCCTGACCCGCAACCAGACTTTGCCGCCGGAAGGCCTTAATCTCAAGCAGGTCCTGCGGGCCCTGCGCGCCGGCAAGCGCGTGCTCTTAAACAGCGGCAGCCCGATGCTGCCAGCAGAGAAGGTCAGGGTGTACCGCTCAGAGGATCCCGGGGATTACGAAGAGGTGACCTTCCATTATGAGCGGGAAGCCCTGGAGGAAAGGATCGTCAGGGTCCTGCAGGCGGAAATGATCGCCAGCGGCGACGCCGGCAAGCTGCCCAACCTGGAAGTGCAGGGTATTTCCGGCGTGGAACACGTTACCTTCGACGCGCAGGGCCAGTATGTCTATCGGCTCGATGAAAGCCTCACCGTCGAGCCGGCGGCCCAACGGGACATCGGCAAGGCCCTGGCTGTGGGCTACATGCAAGTCTTGGGTCAAAAGCGCGGCGTGGACTTTTCGGCGGCCATCGCGGAGGTGCGGTCGGCGAAAAACCTTCCCGAGGTTCTGGAGCATTTCAACGGCGCCGTGGCCGGCCATGCTCAGGTGAAATTCCAGCCTTTCAATTCCGAGATCGTCCTCGTGGGTGAGGACGGGCAGGTGGACTGCAACCTGGCGCTGGCCGCGGCCCGCGAGGAGATCCGGCAGCAGGCGTACGCGGTCGACGAGGATAAATATTTCCCCTCCGCCGGAATGCTGTTCTTGAAGTTCAGCCGGATCAAGAAGAGCAGCGCCGTCGCAGCCTGGATGGACCGCGGGCGGGCTTCGGGAGCCTATCTCACCCTGGGGGATTCAGCCACCGACACCTTCCTGTGGGAGATCCGGCGGCCGAATTTCTTCCGCGTGTTCCTGGGGACGGCGCAGACCTTGCGTGCCCATCCGGGAGTCGTGGTGGCGCGCAGCGAGGAAGGCCGGGACAACGTCCGCCAGGAAGGCACCGGCCAAGCCCTGCAGCATTTCCTGGACGCCGAGGAGCAGGGTTTGGCTTATCGTGATTTGCCGTATTTCGACAACCGCTGGTCCTTAAGCGACCTGATGTCCCGGGGCCTGGCGCTGTTCCCGCGCTGGCAGAACGCTCGCGCCGCAGCCTTTTCGAGCCGGCGCATCCTGCTGCAGGCCTCGCGTTCCTGGCTGCTGCGCCTGCCCGCGTTTCTGGTGACCGCCTGGATCCTGGCGGCCGAAATTCTGTCGCCGCTGGCGGGGAAGTACACGGTGGAAACCTACCAGCGGGAGGGACTTGCGGTCTACCGCTTCACCGACCTGCGGGCGGATACCTCCTTCGATATCGTGCCCGGCTACGCCGCCAAAATCATCTCCTTTAAGGCCCAGGGGCGCGAGATCCTCCATTGCGACAGCATCAAGGCCTCGGGCGGTATCGAGGTCATGTATCCCTACATCGACCGCGTGCAGGGCAACCGCTTTAGCTACCAGGGGCGCACCGTGGACCTGGGTGACGACGAACTGGTGCGGACCGGCCTGACCAAAAAGGACGGCTCGGGTACGGTCTACCACGGCATGGCCCGCAGGCTGCCCTGGAAGGTGGAGGCCGCCGGCCTCGACCGCCGGGGCATCTACGTGCGCGTCTCGCTGGCCAACGCGGACCAGCCCGAGATCGCGCGGCGCTTCGGCCGGGGAAAAGCCTTCCTGACCTATCACCTAAGCGGTGCTGAACTGACCAGCGACATCCGCCTGCGCAACCGCTCCTTAGCCTCCACGGGCAGCCATCCCTGGATCGCGCGCGGCCAAGGCGCCTGGCGCCTGCTCGTGCCCGCCCGGCGCGAGGTCGTGGCGGAAAACATGATCCCCACCGGCGAACGCCGCGAGCTGGCCGGCACGCCGCTCGATTTGCGCGCCTTCCGGGATTCGGACCGCAACCGCCACGCCATCCTGGAAGGTTTGGACCGTCGTCCCAACGGGGAAGCCGTGTCATACGCCTACAATGCCACGGACGGCACGCTCGTGGAGATCGCGCAGAGCGAAGGCCTGCCCTTCGTGGTGGTGTGGGACAAGGAGGAGAAATTCTTCGCCCTTGAGCCCGTGTCCTCGCCTCCGGACGCGCTCAACGACGCGGACGGGCGGCGGGGGCTCTTGCCCATCACCCAGAGGAACTACCATGCCCGGGTCTCTTACCGCGTGCGGCGGGTGGACCCGGACCAGGCAGCGGCCCTGCCGACAGAGAACGCGGCGGTGCAGGTCCGACCGGCAACGCCCGCGCACGCCTTCCGCGCCCTGACCGGCTACGCGGCCGGCCTCGTGTCCGTCCTGGGCGCGGCCGCCCAGTACGGCGTCTTCCGCCAGCTGGGCGCGACCCAGCCCGCGCTGGCGCCTTTCGTGACCGCGGCGGGTCTCTTCTTCGGGGGGCTGCTGGCCCTCGGCGCCACGGATTTCTTCATCACGGCCTGGGCCGTGCAGCAAGTCGAGTATGAGAAACTCTTGGACCAGCGCTCCCGGACACAGACCGTGGGGATTTTCAGGAAATTCCTGTTATGGTGGCAAGCGCTGGGGGCGGTGGTCGCCCGGGCCAACGGCTGGCGCGATACGGCCGCTTTAAAAATCCTCGAGGGCCATCCCCGGTACACTGTAGCCCGGGAACTGCTGGAAAAGCACGAGGAGTTTCCAAACGAATTGGCGGGCCTGATCGGCATGCACCCGGGCGTGCACCTGGCCTTGGTGGCGGGCAGCCTGCTGCTGGCCCTCATGGCCGGGGTGCTGCTCGCTTCCGCGGGTTGGTCCCTTACCGTGATCCTGCTTCTGGCCGGGACCGCCGGCTTCCTCCTGCTGTCCGAGTGGCTCCGCCAGTCGCAATGGCTTACCGCCGAAACCGAGGAACAGGCGCGTGCCTCGCTGGCCGGCTACCAGGCGAACGCCGGCGTGCTGCACAGCGGCCGGAAATTCCGCCTGGCCCAGAAGGTGTATCACGCCGTGCGCACCGACCCGGTCCTGCGGGCCTTGCGAACGGCCGGCGGCCTGACTGTGCGCGACGTGGCCGTACGCTTTGGGCTTAAAACGCGGGAGACCAGGCAGATGCTGGATTACCTTTCGGCCGACCACGGCCATCCCGAAATCATGGGCATCAGGCGCCTGGGGACGGGCCTGTACGCCTATCAAGCCGTCAGGCCCGAGGCCGACGAGAGCCACCGTGCAGCCGCGGAAGCGGTGTTCGCCGTGCTGCAGCGGAACTGGGGGATGAGATTCCTATCCCGCGTCATCGGTTTCGATGCGGCGGGCTTGGCGCGGCACTTAAGTCATACCGGCATGACCCGGGAGCAGGCCCAGCAAGCCCTGGAGTACCTGGCCTCGGAAAAAGCCTGGGGCGGCCGGCTGGCCGGCGTCTACCACCGCCTCGGCTTCTTCCAATATCAGCCGCTGCCGGAATATGCCTGGGGCGAAGAGACGCCCAAGTTGGCCCGCATGGTCCACAGCGTCATCCGGGACCGTCAATCCCTCCGCTACAGGGCCGCGCTGGGGCAGCTGACGGCCGAAGACCTGGTCCGCGAACTCCACTTCGGAGTGCAGGCGGCGCAGCGCGCCCTGGCCTACCTGGTGTCCGACCAGGCCGCCGGCCAGGGCCTGGGTGGCATCAGCTCCGAGGTCAAGAACGGCCGCCGCATCTACCGCTGGTCCCCGGGACAAACCGAGACCCGCGCCGAGCCGGCGCCGCGGGCCCCGGCGGGTGCGCCCGAAAAAGCCGCAGGCCGGTCCGGCCTGAGATTTGCAGCCAACGAAACTCTCCGCGGCGAACGCAACTGGGCGGGAAAAGTTCTGGACAACTTCCTGGGCGTCGTGCTCTTCGGGCGCGAGGCCGATCCGGCAGCCCATTCGCTGTCCCGCGGTCTGGCGGCGGGCAACGTTCCGCTGTTCCGGGCCAGCGGCTCGCTGTTCGCGGCCCTGCTGGGCTTGTCCTGGCTGGCGCGCCGGCCCGCGGCGGCGACGGCGGACCAAGCCGCGGAACTGGATCGCGTCGTGCTGGCGGCGCAGGTGGATGACGTCGCCGCGGCCGTCTACGCCCGGTACGGAGCAGGGGATTTTGTGCGGCCGAAAACCGAACTTCTGCCCCTGTCGGACCTGAGCCCCTGGCGGAGGCTATTCCATCTCCTGGGACACGCGCAACGGGATCCGCAAACCGGCGAGCCGGTAATTTTCGTTCCCGACACGCTTCTGCGCGGCGGCGTGCGTCCGGGCCTGCAGGCGGAGTTGTTGCGGCTCATGGTCGTCCATCAGCTGCGAAAATTTTACGCCCAAAGCCGCCGAGCCGCCCGGTTGTCCGGATCGCCGGTACGAGTGCCCATCTGGGACCGTGTGATGAGTCGTCTCCGGATGAGAAGCGATCCCCGCGGCTATCTGACCCGAGTGCTGCAGGGCGATGCCTCCCCGCTTGCGCGGGAACTGCTGCAACAAGAAACCGGGCGGGAGAGTCCTGCCGCGTCCGCTTTCCTGGACTGGGTCCATCATCCCGAACCGGAACGCCTGGAAGCCTGGGTGGCGGAGATGGTCCGGAGCATCAACGTATCGCCCGCTCCGGGTCAGAGCCTGGCGACTTTATGCACTCTGAGCAGCCGCCTGCCGGCCCTCGAGGGAATTCGGGTCGGGGAGTGGTTGACACGGCCACCGGGTACGGCCTCTGGGGCCATCGTTCTGCCGGGAATTCTCTCCCGGCCTGCCCTGAAGTCGTGGCTGCGCACGCTGGAAGACCGATTGCAGGGGCTGCCGCTCAAGATGAATCCGCAGCCCCTTTCTCCCCGCGGGCCTCGTTCCCAGCGCTCCAGCGCGCGGGCGGCGTGAAGCTTTCCATGAAGAGCGTGGCAGGTTTGGCCATCCGGACCCGGCGCGCCCCATCTTTGCACCTCAGAACGTCCCGGGCCGGGGATGCAAATTTTAACCTTGACAAATTCCCGGATTTTCACTAAAGTACTCGTTCTGTTTGCATTTTCCTGTCAGGAGGAAGCCATGGCAACGCCCTTTCCCAAAGCCGGAAAGGTGGAGCGCAAATGGTACCTGGTGGACGTCGAGGACAAGGTCCTCGGGCGAGCCGCCAGCCGCGTAGCCAGCATCTTGAAAGGCAAGCACAAGGCGAGCTATGCGCCTTTTATCGACACCGGCGATCACGTGGTGGTGATCAATGCCTCCAAGATACGCCTCACCGGCAAAAAGCTCGATCAAAAACTGGATTTCCGGCATTCCGGCTGGCCCCGGGGAGACCACTTCACTCCCTACCGCGTTCTGCTGGCCAAGCATCCGGAACGGACTTTCACCCTGGCCGTGCGGGGCATGCTGCCCAAGAATTCCATCGGCCGCACCATGATTAAAAAGATGAAAGTTTACGCCGGTTCCGCGCACGAGCAGCAGGCGCAAAAACCCGAAAGGTTGGAGATTTAAATGGAAGAAATGGCCACGGCACCCGAACAAACCCAGCCGCCCGTGTTGGAATTCCGGGGCACCGGCCGCCGCAAAACCGCGGTGGCGCGCGTCCGCCTGAAACCCGGGCAGGGAAATATCTTCGTCAATCACAAGCCGCTCGAGGAATATTTCTCCGGCAAGTTTTATATCCAGAAGATCCGGGAACCGCTCGAACTCACCGCCAATGCCAATAAGTTCGACGTGCATGTCAACGTGCACGGCGGGGGTCTGACGGGGCAATACGGAGCCGTGGTTCACGGCATTGCGCGCGCCCTGGTGCAGGCGGACGGGGACTTGCGGGCCGCGCTTTCCAAGGCGGGCCTGCTCACCCGCGATTCGCGCATGGTGGAACGTAAGAAATATGGCCAGCCAGGAGCCCGCCGCCGCTTCCAATTCTCAAAGCGTTAATCTCCGGCAAGCGCATCCCAGCCGCCGCCCTTGGCAATCAGGGTGGCGGCTTTTTTTTTATCCTTTCCCGGCCCACCCTCTCCTTTTAAGGATATGGACCCCCAGCCCCGATTGCTGGAAAAGGAGTTAGAAGCTCAAATATTAAGGAAATATTAAATACCTGTTGACAAAATGGGGAGCCGGGGTTAAATTAACCCATGGAGTGGGGAAAAGTGGTGGAAAGTGGGGAAAACTCCATGTTCATGGGGACCTTTGAACATACGCTGGATGAAAAGGGGAGACTGTCCATCCCCTCCCGGTTTCGTGAAATCCTCGTTGAAAAACAAGTCAGCGAGCGCTTGATTGTCACCCACGGTCTGGACGCCTGCCTGTTTGCCTACCCGCTGGATGAATGGAAAAAATTCGAGGAAAAAATCATTTCCCGGCCGCTGAACAAAACGGATGACCGTTATTTTGTGCGCCGTTTGCTGGCCGGGGCCGTGGACTGTCCGCTGGATAAGCAGGGCCGGATCGGCCTGCCCGCAAGCCTGCGGCAGTATGCCGGGCTCAACCGGGAGGCCGTGCTGGTAGGGGTCTCCAACCGCATCGAAATCTGGTCGCCCGAGCATTGGCGGGAATATCTGGAAAAGGGAAAAACGCTCGAGGAAATTGCCGAGCAGATGCAGGAAATCTAGGGGCGAGAGCGACCGCACCGAGTCCCGTCACTTGACCAGAAAGGAGGTGAAAGGGTAACGTGCCACTCAAAGCGATGCACAGGGAAGGCGTGGCGGTAATCACTTTAACGGGAGATATCGACATGGAGGACGTGGTGAGCATCAAGAATCTCGTCACCACGACCGTGGCGGATGGCTGCTACTCGATCGTCCTGGATTTTTCGCGCGTACAACATATCAATGCCACCGGGATCGGCATCTTGGCGGATCGCCTGCGCTTTGTCCGCACCTTTCACGGGGACATCCGCCTGGCGGGTTTGAGTCCGTATTTGCATAACGTGTTCGAACTGACCGGGGTCAGGAACGTCTTCAGGATTTTTGGAAACGCGGACCAGGCCGTGAGGAGTTTCGTACCGGCCGTGATTGCAGCCTGATGACGGCGCACGTCCCCGTCCTGCTCGCGGAGGCGCTGCGCTGGCTGCACCCGGCGCCGGAAGGATGGTGGGCGGACGGCACGGTCGGGGCCGGCGGCCATACGCAGGCCCTGCTGGAGGCGACGGCGCCGCAGGGCCGGGTTTTGGGCCTGGACCGTGACGGGGAAACGCTGGCGCTGGCCCGGCAGCGGCTGGCGGGCTACGGGGACCGGATCCGGCTGGTCAAGGCCAATTTCGCGGATTTGGCCGAAGTGGTGAAGAGCCTGCAGTTGCCGGCGTTCGCGGGCGTGCTGCTGGACCTGGGCGTCTCCTCGCTGCAACTGGAAGGGGCGGAACGCGGTTTTTCGTTTCAGCACGACGGCCCGCTGGACATGCGTTTGGACCGGGAGCAGCGCCTCACCGCCGCCGAGCTCGTGAATCACGCCTCCGAGGAGGAATTGGCGGACGTGTTATTTCACTATGGCGAGGAACGCCGCTCCCGGCGCCTGGCACGGTGGATCGTGCGCCGGCGGCCCCTGACCACCACCGGGCAACTGGCCGATGTGGCGCGGCGGGCGGTGGGGCGCGCCGGCAGGATTCATCCGGCGACGCGGGCTTTTCAGGCCCTGCGCATCGCCGTCAACGACGAGTTGGGCAGCTTGGACAGGGGCTTGGCCGCGGCGCGCGGAATATTGGCGGAGGGCGGAAGACTCGTGGTCATCAGCTTCCATTCGCTGGAGGACCGGATCGTCAAGC
>Ga0315542_1001761_pt1 | contig 13480 bp, 13 predicted proteins | sample SalMarSW160120MG_FD_202541 | JGI IMG/M metagenome (GOLD analysis project Ga0315542, IMG submission 202541) | Salt marsh sediment microbial communities from the Plum Island Ecosystem LTER, Massachusetts, United States - Salt Marsh Sediment SW1601-20 ...
TAGGTGGCGGTGCGCAGCCCGGTCTCGAGGATCGCGACCACCCGTTGCCCGAGCAAAAGCGGGTCGAGCGCGTCACCGTCCATGGCGCACCCTCGATGTCAGTCCGGCGAGGTAGAACTGCACCACCACATTATTGCGAGGGAGGGGAATAGCGTGGGCAAACTCGTCCGGGACAAGATTCCCGACATCATTCGCGCCTCCGGACGCACGCCCCACGTGACGACGCTGGCTGCGGGGGCATACCGGACCGCGCTCCAGGACAAGCTGCGCGAAGAAGTCGACGAGCTCATCGCCACGACGGCCACCGACGCCCTCATCGAAGAGGCCGCCGACGTCCTCGAAGTCCTTCAGGCGATCGCCGCTGAACACGGCGTCATACTCACGGACATCGTTGACGCCGCACGGCGCAAGCGCGCGGAGACCGGAGGGTTCGGCATGCGGCTGTGGCTCGACGGCGTCGACCCGAACCCGGGTTAGCAGCCTCCGCAGCACCGGCGCCCGGCCGCCGCACCGCTCATCGCCTTGAGCGCCGACGACAGGATCAGTTGCGCCGCGAGCGCATCGGCGCCGGCGCCCGCCGCACGCAACTGTTGCCAGCCCGCGGTGAACGTGGGGGCACAAGTCGATGAACCGGTTGCGCCTTTCAGGGGACGACCTGTTTCACCGTCTGATGGGCGGTTACAGTCGTCCCGTGATGGAGTTGCGGACCGAGTATCACCGTCAGCTGGGTGAGATCGATGCGGCGGTCATGCGCATGTTCACGGTGGTGGAGAAGGATATCGGGGCTACGGCTGCGGCGTTTTTGCATGGTGATGACGTGGCCGCCGCCACGGTTGAGGGGCATGACGAAGTGATCGAGGATCTGTACGCCAAGATCGAGGATCTGGTGCACGCCCAGCTGGTGCGCCAAGCCCCGGTCGCCGGGGAGTTGAGGTTTCTGCTGACGGTGTTCCGCATCCTGCCCGAGCTGACCCGCACCCATGCCCTCGCCGCGGACGTCAGCCGGCGTGGCGCGACCGGGCTTGCCGAGGAGCTCCCGCCGCGGGTCGTCGGCCTGATCGGACAGCACCTGGACGCCGCGGCAAGGATGTGGCATCAGGTGACACAGGTCTATCTCGTGGGCTCCGGCAAGATCGCCGACGACACCGAGGACGACGACGACGCGCTCGACGAGCTGCACGCCAGTCTTAGCGCCGAGCTCGCTGCGGCCGACCTGCGCTCTCCGGTGCTGCTGGAGATGGGGCTGATCGCGCGGCTGCTGGAGCGACTCGGCGATCACGCAGTCGAGGTGGCCCGCCAGATCGAGGCCCTTGAGCGCCCTGGACGCGCGCCAAGTCAGCCCGCACCCGCAGAATGAAGCAGCGAACGCCAAAACGACGAGGCATTCTGGCCAGAGCCAACACGCCGGTCGCTTCGCTGCTGCGCATCGTGAAGACCTGACCAATCGCACCAACCCGGAGATATCGCTGCCCGATCGCGTCCCGCATGGTCATCCTGGCTAGCTGCGGCGTTGGATCGCGCGCCGATACTTCCGCGCAGCGACTTGCTCATAGGACACTGCGGAAGTGCGCGTGTTACAAAGCCTCTTAGCCCGGCAGAGCCTGCGCGACCAGTGGGCGCGACACCCGTGCTGCTGAGTGAAGGCCGGCTGGCCAATGGCAGTTGAGTTGAGCTATGGCGCTTCGTGTTTACCGTCGTGATCTGGTGGTGGCGATCCAGTTCAAGCCGTCACAACCGCCGCGGAGTGTCGCGAAGATGGGGCCGAATCAGACCGTCACAACGACACTCCGCCGCCACACAGGTGGGGCCACCTCAAGACGGGCCGCCGAAGCGCTTGTCGAAACCGCTCGCCGTATCGCCGTGGGGTTTAACGCCCTCCGAATACCCGTGAACACCAACCGAACACCGGCCAGTAGCCGGATGTCAGGTTCGCGGGACAAAGTTTCATCGGCCGCGGCCCGAAAGGACTACACCTGCACCATGGACGCGAAAGTGATCGCAGCGTCGGGTCGGGTTGTCATCTCACCACTCCCTACACCGTGAATGCGATCATCGACGTGCTGACATCGGCCCTAATTGTTCGCTCAGGTCAGCAGTCCGCGGATGTCGTCGGCGGTGAGGGCGGAGCCGAACGCGTTACCGTCGTCGATGACGCTGGCGAACAGCTTGGCCTTGCGGGTGTTGAGGGCCATCACCTTGTCCTCGATGGTGTCGTGGGCAATGAGCCGGTAGACCATGACGTTGCGGGTCTGGCCGATGCGGTGGGTGCGGTCGATGGCCTGCGTTTCGGTGGCCGGGTTCCACCACGGGTCGAGCAGGAAGCAGTAGTCGGCCTCGGTGAGGTTGAGCCCGAACCCGCCGGCTTTGAGGCTGATCAGGAAGACCGGTGCGTCTTCGTCCTTGAATCGCTGTATCACGTTGGCCCGGTTGCGGGTTCGCCCATCGAGATAGCAGTAGTCGATGCCCTCGGTGTCCAGGCGATCGCGGACCCGGCCGAGGAAACGGGTGAACTGACTGAACACGAGCGCGCGGTGGCCGCCGTTGACGACGTCGCGGAGCTGCTCGGCCAGCGCGTCGATCTTCGCGCTGGCCAGCGTGTCGTGTGCGGGGTCGACGAGCCCGGGATGCAGCGCCATCTGGCGCAGCACGGTCAACGATTTGAGAATGGTGAACCGGTTGCGCTGCATATCATCGAGTAGCCCGAGCACCTTCTGCCGCTCCCGTTGCAGTCGCTTGTTGTACAGGGTGCGGTGCCGCGGCGGCAGCTCTATATCGAGGATCTGCTCTTGCTTGGCCGGCAACTCGGCAGCCACGCGCTCCTTGGTGCGGCGCTTGACCAACGGCTTGACGCGGCGCCGGAACAGGGCCAAAAGCTCGGGGTCGCTGGTCTTCTCGATGGGCTTGGCGAAGAAGTCGGCGAACGTCGTCGGGTTGGGGAACAACCCCGGGGCGGTGATCGACAGCAGCGACCACAGCTCCATGAGATTGTTCTCCATCGGAGTGCCGGTGATCGCCAGCTTGAACGGTGCGACCAGCGTGCGTGCGCACCGGTAGGTCTTACCGTGATGGTTCTTCACGTATTGGGCTTCGTCGAGGATCAGTCCGGACCACGTTCGGGCGGTGTGGGCGTCGAAGTCCAGCCGGAACAGCGTGTAGGAGGTGACCACGATGTGGGCACCGGCTGCCAGCTCGTCGAGGTCGGCGCCGTTGCGGCGCAGCGTGTCGGAGATCGCCACGACCGACAGCTCGGGTGCGAACCGGGCAGCCTCGCTGGCCCAGTTCGACACGACACTGGCCGGCGCAACCACCAGGAATGGCGCCATGCCCGGATCCTGTTGCCGGACTTGGCAGATCAACGCCAGCGTCTGGATGGTCTTGCCCAGGCCCATGTCGTCGGCGAGGATCCCACCGAGCCCGTGGGCGTGCAGGGTCGCCAGCCACGCGAACCCATCGGCCTGATACGGCCTGAGCTCTGCGCGCAGACCGGTCGGCACCGCCGCCGGTTCGAGACCCTGCAGTGCACGTAGCCCGTCGACCTGGCGCCGCCACTCGTCGGCCTGGCGCGTCACGATTCCAAGCTCGGCAAGTTCGTCGAACAACCCGACCTGGAATCGGCTGATCCGGGGCGGCCCCTCTTCCGCGTCGGTGAGCGCGCGGGCCTCTTCGATGAGCTGGCGCAGCTTCACCAGCTCCGGCTTGTCCAGGGCGAAGTAGGCGCCGTCGGCAAGCAGCAGGTGCGACTGGCCGGACGCGAGCGCGGTGAACACGCTGACGAATGGAACCTTTTTGCCTTCAATGCTGATCGTGACACCCAGGTCGAACCAGTCCGTCTCGCCAGGCGCCGGGTCCGTCGTCACCGCGATGACGAGGGAGCTGCCCGCCTCCCGGTAGTCCACCGGGTCGCCGATCACCTCCAGCGCGACATCGGGAAGCTCGGCGAACAGCGGTTGAACTTCGGTGGCGAATCGCATTGTCTCCAGACCGGACAGTCGCGCCCCGGTGATGAGCGTGCCGTCGGCGGCGCGCAGCCCCAATTGCTCCAACGGCGCTTCGATGCTCGAGGCCAGTGCGCTCTCCGCCTCCAGGTCGCGGCAGCCGGCATACTCCAATGTGCCGACCGGCGCGCGAAAGTCGTTGTCGTCTAACCGGTATGCCCATTCCCATGTCAACTCGAGTTCGTGCTCGGCCTGGTAGTCGGCCCGCAGGACCAGCATCGGCCCGACGATCTCGGGCGGCGTGAACGACTCGTCCGACGACGTGACGGCCGCGATGTGGCGCAACCTCGGGTAGTACTCCGCGGCAAACCGCGCTGCCTCGTCCGCGGGTATGACTAGCGGCTCATCACTGAGTGTCATGCGCTGCAACGCTTCAGGTGCCGGCTTGTCCAGCCGGGCCAGCCGCAACCCGCCGTCGGCGTACACCACGCCATGACCTGACGATCCGATGAATGCCACGGGCCTTGCCGCGGCGCCGTCGACCCGCAGCACGGGCTCGACGGTGAGCATGCCCGTCTCGTTGACCGTGACGTCCAGGCACAACTGTGCCGTGGCGTACGTCGGCACACCCTGCTGTGGCCGCACCTGCACCAGCTGCACCCCGACTCGGTGCGCTTCGTCCAGCAGCGGCCACAGCTGCGGGGATTCGAATCGCAGCAGCGAGATCGTCTTCACCTCGCCGTAGGTATAACCCCCGTACGAATAGCGGTAGTAGCCGGTCGAATTCGAGTTCGACGCTCGGTAGGTCGCATAGAGCTCTTGCAGCAGCCGAAGCTGAGCGTCGGGATAACCGCAGTGGCGCAGCATGTGCAGCTTGCCCCAGCTCAGATCGCCGGCCACCCAGCCGCCGCGCTTTCCGGGCCGCACGAGCCGCGCGTCGAGAGTCGGCGACGACCCGCTCACCGACAGGCTCAGCTCGATCGCCAGTGGTGTCCCGATGCGATCGTTCGCCGGGGCCGGGGGAAGAAGCGCATCCAGCGATTGGCGCCATGCCGGGGGAGCCGGCGGAGTCGGCGTACGTTGCGCAGGCATCGTTGTGGGCCCCGCGGCGGCGATCACGATTGCCGCGACATGCTTGCAGTTCACCCGCATCGGGCAGCTGCAGAGCCCGCTTTCGACATCCCAGGTATCGGTGTCTACTGGCGAAAGCTGCACCGTTGTGGTGTAGGTGCGGCCGTGGTTACCGCGAACATTGCCGACGAGGTTGTGAGCGTCCGGTTCCCACAGGCAACGCAGCACCCGTCCCTCGCGCGCATACGACATGCCACGGCGCCAGGTATCGGCGGCAAGCACTCTGACCGTGCTGTCAAGGTCGATCGACGGATACATCAGTGACTGCATGCCCGTACCGTAGCGACGCGGTCCGACAAGAAGACCCAACCACGCCGCGCGTCACGCGAAAGTGGTGGAGATGAGGTTTGGGAGTCTGCCGTGACGAAAGTTCCTACGCGCACTTTGACTTCGAGCCCTCGCCGACCGGCCCTTGCATCTGATGCTGCTGATCAAGGACGCGCGCGTAGTTCTCAGGGGTGATTGAGCCGCCATGGCGGATGAAACGACGATATGGGTAGCCGGCGACCGCATTCACGACGCCGACAAGCGGGGGCGCCTGCTGGCCGGCTGGCCGCAATGAGCAAGCGAGGGATACCCGCGTCGCGTTCCTGTCTCACATGATGCGTCCGGCAGTCGAAATTCACGGAATCTGTCAACCTGTTTGAGGCACCGGTCAGCGGAATTTACTGAGCAGCCTCCTCGGTGTTGTCGGGCCGGTTGATCCATGTTTCGGTTGGGAGCGTGGGTGGCCGCGGTGGCTCGTGGCGGCACCAGGATGGACCTCGAACAGCTTCCTCGGCGAACCCCTGAGGAGATGCCCATCGCGGAAGTCGCGATCCTTCGTGATCACCACCCGATCTTGCGCGTCCGCTATCTCGACAACCTGGGCGTCAGTGGACGCGTTGCCGTTCGGGAGGTCGCTGGTGTGGATGGTCTCGTCGCCAGCACGGTTTAGCAAAAGGGCGAGCCGCGCGGGCAGCTGGACGTCGACGAGGAATTTCACTCGGTGCCGAGCGGAACGACTCGATGCCCACCTGCAGTCAACGCGCCGAACTCCAATGCGGCGAGAAGGTCGTCACGTTCAAGATCGGGGTAGTCCGCGAGGACTTCCTCGATCGTCATGCCAGAAGCGAGGAGTTCGAGCGGCGATTGGACTGGGTAGCGCATACCACGCACCACTGGTTGACCGTGGCACACCGCCGGGTCCACGGTGATCCGCTCCTACCGTGACATGTGCTCAGGATACCGACTGTCACTCGGCCCAACATTGTGTGCATCGGTTCTGGCGCCGGTGTGCGCGCCGCGTGAGGGCCGACACGTCGTCAGCTCCATTGCGGGCGTGGTCCGGCTCGGTGGCGTCGGTCATGGCTCAGGCTTCCTTGCGCCGCAGTGCGACGCGCCAGTCCTGGCCGATGAACCCTGGGTTTCCAGGCATCCGCATCGACAGACTGTGCCCATCACGACATCACATGAGTTAAAGGTTCCCGGCGCGCACTGACGACGCCGAGAGTCGACGCATCAGAGTCAGGACAACCGGTCGGGCTCAGTCGCTCGACTTCCAGGTCCGCATGCCGTCGCGGATCGCGGCCATTGCCGCGGCATCGTCCTCGTTGTAGGACAGCAGCCACTGCTTCGCTGCGGCGACCTCTTCTGGGTCGGTGGAGATGCGCACCTTGGACAGGTAGGTCTGGGAGACCGCGCCACCAGGGTCATCGACCCGCCACCTGAACCCGAACAGCGGGGCCACTTTCTTGATGCTCGATCCGCGCAGCGACATGAAGTTGGCGTTGAATACCTTTTCCACGTCTACGAACACTCCGGTGTCGGGATCGGTGAGGTCGGCGACTTCGGCAGTCCCGAGGATGCTCTGCAACTTCGAACGCTCCGGGTGCGACCAGTGGAAGACTCGTAGCGTTGCGCCCGCCGCTTCGGCTTCGGTGCGCTGTCCACGCAACCACCCGGCGAACCTTGCGGCCAACGCACGCTCACTTTGGTCGTCGAGCGGCTCCCAGTCGATGAAGTCGGCGAGGTAGCGCGCGCTCGAGCCGTCGGTGCCCCGCCGGACGCGGGCACCCCACATATAGACCCGGTTGCCCGGGTCGTACTCGATGTCCACATCGATCTCGACATCGGCGACGGGAACCTCGACAGGGCCGCTGCCATTTGGCTTGAGATCCACACCGTCGCAGATCATCTCGGCTCGTTCGACCGCCACCGCGAGCCGATTGCGCGCCGTCTCCGGAGTCAGGTGGCTGACCTCAGTGATGTACTCGTTGAAGAACGCCGGATCGTCGGGATCCACCACCGACAACGCTTCCGTCGTGGTGACGCCCATGCGCCGCAACGTCAGCCACTCGCGGGTACCGAGCCGACCCATGGTGATCGCGGCCGAGGGCTCGTCTGGGCCCATCTGCTGCGCGCACCACTCGTCGTAGGGACACCGGCGGCATTCGTTCTGCCCGATCGGTTCCACCAGCGGCCCTGGGTCGTCGTCGGAACCCGTTATGTAGCGAGCGTTCTCGGCCACCTTCACACGGAATGCATGTTCATGTTCATACCGCTCCAGGATCGAGCGGCGCGCCTTGCCCCGGCTGCGGGAAAAGGTCTCGACCAACGGCTCGCCCAAGTCGTGCCACACGAACACCAATCCCGGACCGTCGTCGGGCGTCACCGCGACCTGGCTGGTGCCCAGCACCGCACCCCGAAGCATTTCCGTCCCGGAGTGATAGCCGCAAGCCTGCAGCATGCGTGTGTAGTGGGCCAGCTGAATGCCGTCCTCATAACGGTGCGACGTCGCCGACGTCCACCCGCGCACCTCGCACCATTTGTCAGGCGACGCAACGGCCGACATCAATGCCTTCGTGGTGTTTCCCGGCTTCACGGTGAAGTGGTGCTTGACGTCGGCCGGGAGATACCCGCTCGCGACTTTGACCAGCAGATCCGGACGCCCGGTGCGGCCGCCGGCGTCGTCGTCCGGGAGCCACCCGCCCAGCACCAACGGTGCGCCGGACTCCATCGCGTGCACGGTTGCTGCGATCGCGTCGGCCTTGCGCAGTTGCGAATCCACTGCGACAGCGGTGGCGTGAAGTGCGATCAGTATCTCGAATACGTTGTGCTCGAAGGTAATTCCGGCGTCCAGCCGTGCCTGATCCTCCGGCGACGGAACCCATCGCTGGGTCGGCACCAGCGGCGAATAATCGTTCTGAACCCGCACCGGGCATTGCTTCGCCGCGTACGCGCCAAGCAAGATCTGCTCACGATCGTCTGCCACCGCTACATCATCACCCCGATGTGCGACACCGCCCCGGCGATTCGGCGAAGACGTCGAGCATGTTGGGAGGGATCAGCTCGCATGTTCCGGCTCAAATGGCTGAATCACTTGTAAGCCGTACTTCCCTCGCCCGGATGCGCGGTGCTGATGATCTTGGCGAGGCAGTGTTCCCGGTCAAATCCCTGGCCCCTGCACCATGCCAGCGGACCCGCGGAGTCGGCATAGGTTACGCCCACGACGGCGACCCAGAAGTTGGGCGCCGAGAAGGTTGACCAGTCACCCGACCAGAGCAGTCGCACGTCGGGGTACTGCTGCCGCAGATCGAGGTGTTCCTGAAGCGTCATAGCGTTGTTCCAGAGTCAAAGCTGACACGTGGTCGTGCAAGAATGAGTCGTCATACGGAAAAGGATCACTCGTCGAAGCGCCCGGCAGCTTTTGCAGCCGATGCAGCGGCTGCTGTGCCAGGCACAGCGTGATCTCGTCGATGGTGTTCGAGTATGAGCCCGGCGCGCGCAGCCTGGCGGAGCGCCCATCAGACATCCCCGAGGCGTACCTGCATACGCAATCGAGGAGGGCATCGTGCTCGATGCATGGCCGACACCAAGATCAGCCCGCGATCACCGAACCTCGCCGATATGGAAATCGGTTATGAGTCGTCATCGTGCACGGTATGCGTCTCCGCGGCTGAACACGCCGACAACGATGACTTCCCGCCGCTCGTCGTCGATTCTGTAGATCACCCGGTAGGTGCCGCGGCGTGCGCTGTGGCGGTCATGCAACGGCGATCGGAGCCGCTTGCCCACGCGGTGGGGATTGTCGAGCAGTGGACCGATGATGAACTCATAGGCAGCGAACGCCACCGATTCGGGAAGATGTTCGGCCAGTTGTTTTCTCGCGGTAGGAGCGATTGTCAGTTCGTAGCGCCGGCCGGTCACGTCCTGGCTCGGCGTGCTTGCATCGCTGCGGTCAGGGTGTCCTGGTTCTCCCCTTCTCTCCGGGCCAGCTCAGCATCGGCCTGGCCGAGGGCATGAAGCGCCGTCGCGTCGGACAGCACCGCAATGGTTTCCTCGAGCGACTCCAGATCGTCGACGGCAAGAAGGACCGCCGCGGGGCGTCCGTGCACCGTCACCGTGATCCGTTCGTGCTGCTCGCCGACACGGGCCACCAATTCCGACAGGTGTGCCTTCGCCTCGGCGAGTGAGCTGGTTTCCGGCATGGTCATAAGTATGACCAATTCCTCCTTCCGTGTCCAGGAGGTCCTACGGGTAGATCAGTTGAGACGGGAGCTGATCGGTGTCGATTCTCACGAAGCGAGACAAGTCGGCGGTCACCCCTTGGGCGCCATCGCTCAGGCTTTTCTGGCTGTTCTCGACGAAATACGTTCACGATCAAGACGATTTACGTCCACGACGGCGGAAAGCTGATGTCGAGCCGTTCGGTCTGCTGGTACCCCGACCACGTCGGTACGCCGGCGGGCTGCACCCGGTAAATCCCGAGCGCGGCGGCCACCACCCGGTCGTGCTGCGTCGGCCACTGAATCTCGGCTGCGATCTGCTCGAGCACGTCTCGGTCGCGCTCCAGCACCCGGTCGACGATCGACACCGCCGGCAGCGCACCACCTTTGTCGCCGTTACAGTGCGCACACGCCAGCACCAGGTTGGCCAGGCCGTCGATACCGACCAGCGACCACGGCAGCACATGATCGACCGGGTTGTTCACCGGCAGGTGCACGCCGCAGTAGAAACAGTGCGGGCCGTACGCCTCCTTGAACGGCTCGCGCACGGCCGCGAGGTCGGTGCGCTCACGACCGAACAGATGGCCGGCCACGTCGGGAACCTGGGCGTCGAGGAATTTGTTCATCCGACGGACGTCGTCGACCCACATGATCTCCAGCGCCGGCTTCAGGAGACCCGCCAGGCGCGCAAGACCTGGCGCCACACCGGGGTTCAGTTCAATCGCATCGCCATGGGCGCGCAGCGTCGACCGCGAGACGTGGTCGTGCAAAAACGAGTCGTCATACAGAAAAGAATCGCTCGTCGACGAGCCCGGCAGCTTTTGCAGCCGATGCAGCGGCTGCTGCGCCAGACACAGCGTGATCTCGTCGATAGCGCTGGCGTATGCGGCCGGTGCGTGCAGCCTGGCGATGTCCACCGACATATTGGCGCGTTCTACCCCCGCCGCCTGACGTAACGCACTCGTGGCGGCAAGGATTCGGGCGCGCGGCTGGGTGGATTGGCGCAACTCGTGGCCGTCGAAGGGGCGCACTTGCGGCCAGTAGATCTCGAGCACCCGGTGCGCCAGATCGGGAATCGGCACCCGCAGCCCACCGTCGGGCCGCTCGGGCATGTTCTCGATGCAATGGTCGATCAACGCCATCAACAGGGCGAGCTTGTAGGTGGCGGTGCGCAGCCCGGTCTCGAGGATCGCGACCACCCGTTGCCCGAGCAAAAGCGGGTCGAGCGCGTCACCGTCCATGGCGCACCCTCGATGTCAGTCCGGCGAGGTAGAACTGCACCACCGCATTATCCCGAGGGAAAGGGGCCGCGTGCGCAAACTCGTCCGGACAAAAATCCCAAGCTCATTCGAGCCTCCTTCGTTGGGGCCCGCGCCCGATGGCAGTGGTACCATTCTGGGGGTAGAAAGGTACCGCATGGCTTTGAACATCAAAGATCCGTCGGTCCACGAGGCGGTCAAGCAGATCTCGAAGATCACGGGTGAGTCCCAAGCTCAGGCGGTGGCGACCGCCGTTAGCGAGCGTTTGATCAGGCTGCAGAGAGACGATCTCGCGGCCCGACTCCTCGCCATCGGCCACAAGACCGCCAGCAGGATGAGCCCGGAGACCAAGCGACTGGACCACGGTGCGCTGCTCTATGACGAGCGAGGGCTTCCGGCGTGATCGTGGACGCGTCGGCGATCATCGCGATCCTCAAGGAGGAAGACGACGCCGCGGTCTACGCCGGCGCCATCGCGGCCGCCGACGCGCGAAGACTCTCCGCAGCCAGCTACCTCGAGTGCGGGATTGTCCTCGACTCCCAGTGTGACCCCGTCATCAGCAGAGGACTGGACGAACTGATCCAGGAAGCCGAGTTCGTGGTCGAGCCCGTGACCGAGCGCCAAGCCCGCCTGGCCCGGCAGGCGTACGCGGATTTCGGCAAAGGCAGCGGACACCCGGCCGGTTTGAACTTTGGCGATTGCCTCTCTTATGCGCTGGCGTTCGACCTACGCGAGCCGCTGCTCTGGAAAGGCAACGACTTCGGGTATACGGGCATCCAATCTGCGCTCGGAAAGGGGTGATTGGACGCCAACCCCGACGTGTGTTCCCGGAACATCGTCGGAAACTCGGTGCCGAAAACTCGATCTCGGCGCACTATGGAGACCGTGACCGAGTTCATGCAGAACACCGACGCTTTCCTGTGGGCGATGGAAAGCGATCCCGTGCTGCGGTCGACCATCGTCACGATCTCCCTGCTGGATGACACCCCGGATTGGGGCGAACTGGTGCAGCGGTTCGACGGACTCAGCCGACGACTGCCGACCTTCCGAAAGCGGATCGTGTCCTCGCCTCGGCCGGCCCCGCCCCGCTGGGAGGACTGCCCGGATTTCGACCTGGGCTTCCACATGCGCCGGGTGACCGTGTCGCCGCCGGGAACCGTCGAGGAGGTCCTGGAGATGGGCCGGCTCGCCGCGATGGCGGACTTCGACCGGTCCCGGCCGCTCTGGGAGATCACCCTGATCGACGGGCTGGCAGACGGTGGCGCCGCACTGATGACCAAGATGCACCACTCGCTGGCCGACGGCATCGGCGGCGTCCAGATCGCGATGACGCTGTTCGATGTCACCGGCAAGCGGGGCGGCGCACTGCCCGCCGCGCCGCCACCGCGGATGCCGTCGCCGCTGGACGGACTGCGCGACACGCTGCGCTACGACGCCGGGCTCCTCGCCCATGCGGCAACGACTTCGGTGACCGGCATTCCCGGCGTGCTGCGCAGCGCCGTGCGACGGCCGGTGCAGACGGCCACCTCCGCGGCCGCGGTCGCGTCCTCGATCTATCGCACCGTGCGCCCGATCACCGAGTCCGGGTCGTCGCTCATGACAGACCGCACCACGGTGCGTCGCCTCGGGATCCACGCGGTGTCACGGCCGCGGCTGCGCGAGGCCGCACACGCGGGCGGGGGCTCGCTCAACGATGCGTTTCTCGCGGGCGTGACCGGCGCGCTGCGCCGCTACCACGAGAAGCACGGCGTCGCGGTCGGGGACTTTCACGTGGGGATGCCGATGAGCCTGCGCGCCGAAGGCGACGCGATCGGTGGAAACCGGGTCACGATGATGCGGTTCGATGTGCCGGTCGGCCTCGCCGACCCGGCGCGCCGCATCGAAGAGATTCATCGGCGGGCCACCAGGCAACGTGACGAGCGCTCGCTGTCGTACATGCAACTGATCACCGGTGCGCTGAACCTGATGCCGCGCTGGTACATCGGAGCGGCGTTGCGCCGCGTCGATTTCGTGGCCAGCGACGTGCCCGGCATCCCGGTCCAGGTGAGTCTCGGCGGCGCCCCGTTGCGGATGGCGTATGGCTTCGGCCCGACGATCGGCGCGGCGGTCAATGTCACGCTGCTCACCTATGTCGACACCTGTGCGCTGGGCATCAATGTCGATTCCGGCGCGATCCCGGACTTCGACGTCTTCCACGACTGCCTCGTCGACGGCTTCGACGAGGTGCTGGCCCTCGCCGGCTAGTGCCGCCCAACCCCAGCCGGCGAAGGAGTAGCGTCGGCACACGCAGCGTGGAAACCGACATGAAGATGATTGCCTGACAGGGAGAAAGCCATGAGTCACACCGACGTGCTCGACGCCGCCGTCGCCGCGGGATCGCCCATCGAACAAGCGGTCGCGGTGTTCATGCTGCACCCCGAGACTCTCACCGAAAGCATCGCGGCCGGTTACCAGAACCCGTTCGCCGGATACGTTGCCGGCCGCGGCGGCGTGCTGGGCGAGGCCACCGGCGTCGTGGTCAGTTCGGTGTTCGCAGTGTTCGAGCCCACCTTCCTGCGGGGTATGTGGGAGGAGGGCGTCGCGGTACGCGGCGCGACCGGTGCGGCCGAGGTGTACTGGGAGCAAGCCGCCGGTTTCGCGCGTAGGCACCTGGCCGGCGCCGACGGGC
>Ga0315542_1001762_pt1 | contig 13469 bp, 13 predicted proteins | sample SalMarSW160120MG_FD_202541 | JGI IMG/M metagenome (GOLD analysis project Ga0315542, IMG submission 202541) | Salt marsh sediment microbial communities from the Plum Island Ecosystem LTER, Massachusetts, United States - Salt Marsh Sediment SW1601-20 ...
CCGAGTAGGCGCCGTTTATTTCTCCCACCGCGTTTTCCTTCGGCACCTTTACATCCTTGAAGACGATCCTCCCTGTTCCGCCGCCCCTGCAGCCGAGGAGCCCGTAGAGATAGCCGACCTCCACCCCGGGACCCCGGTCCACTATCAGGCAGCTCAGGGTCTTCCGGGGATCGGCCTTCGGATCGAAATTGGTGCGGGCGTACACGAGAAAATAGTCCGCGCCTTCTGCGCCCACGATGAAGCGTTTCTGTCCGTCCAGGAGGAAATAATCGCCTTTGTCCTCGGCCTTTGTCGCGGCGCCGAAAAAGTCCGATCCGCCTCGCGGTTCGGTCAGGCATTCGGCAGCGAAGATCTCGCCTTTCAGCAAGGGCTGGACGTATTTCTGCTTCTGAAAATCGGTCCCGTGCTGCACAATGGCATCGCAGACAAGATCCGCGCCCACGCCGAAGACGCAGGCGAATTCATAGCCGATGGTCCCGATCTCCTCCATGAGCATACAGTCTGCAACCCAGTTCATGCCCCGTCCGCCCCATTTTTTCGGGTGACGGCAGCCGAGCAAGTTCCGTCGGGCTGCCTCCTGCAGGAATTCTTTGGGAAACCGGATCTTGTCCTGGTCCATGTCCAGGATCATCTGCCGGGGGACCCACTTGATGAACTCGCGGGCCTCGTCCCTGAGCCGGATCTCATCCTCTGTCAGCAAATAATCAAACATGGCGGCGCCTCCTCCCTTTTTCATCCTCTTATCACGTTCCTTTTAGGACCTCAAGATTCCTTTTAATGAATGACTCCCAGGTAGAGAAAGAGGGCGTAGGCCCCGGTAAGGACGAGCCCCGCTCCCCTGGGGAGCCGCCGAAAAAAGGCCAGGAAGATGAAGTGCAGCAGGCCGGCGCCGAGGATAATAATGACGGCGGGATAGAAGGAGGGCGGAATTTGAATGGGATTGAACAGGGCGAAGAGGCCTACGCACATGGGTATGCAGATGTGGCCGTCTCCTATCTGGGAACTGAGGACAATGTCCGCGCGCTTGGCCCACGCATAGTAGAGGGCGACAAGGGCGTTCGGGAAGACCATCAAGAGTCCGCTGAGCCATCCCAGGTTCTTGAACGAGATGAGGCCGCCGCCCCCGCGGGGGATCCACGCCACGAGCCGATCGATGCTGTAGTAGGTCGCGAATCCTGCGAGAATGACAAGAAGCATATCGAGAGCGATGGATTTCGGGATGGTGCGCTTCCGCAGGACATTGTGCTTGAGAACATCGAAGACATGGAAGAGCTGCCAGAACAGGAACATTCCCACGAGCACCAGGCCGTCCGAGTAGTCGATCGTCCGGTCCCGGGCCAGGGCCCAGAGGGCACCGGTAAAGAAGAACAGGGCCGTCAGGGTGAGCAGCAGCGACAGGTAGTTGATGCGGGTATCCCTGGAAGCCCTTCTGCTGATCTTTCTCGAAGACGAAGGAACGAGCGCGAGGGACCAGATGAGCGCGCACAACCCGATAATGAGCGTCAAATTGGTGACATTGTTTACCAGACAGTTTTCCAGGACGAGGGCGCCGGGCCCCCCGGATCTCCCGAGAACAAAGGCGAACATGAGGTTCGAGAATCCCGAGGCATAGGGCATGATGAGGGTTCCGAGGACCGTTCCTTCGAGACCTTTTCTTTCCATGACCCCGAGACGCCAGATCATCACGGCAGATGCGGACAGAAAAAGGCTGATGGCAAACCAGGGATTGAGCGAATCAAGGAGTCCTGCCTGCTTCTCCAGGACCGACACCGTCTGTGATGCTATGCTGTTCCAGAAAGAGGTATGAAGGAAGGCGGTTTCCACACGAATTCTGGATGGCTAGAGCTCGCCGGCCACGAGATCATTCCATTTTTCGCGGAGATCCTTGTATTCCTGGATCCACTCTTCAAGGTGTTCCAGGTCCCGTCGCGAAATATCCATCCTTGTGGCAAAGGAGTATATTTTTTCCCGCTCCGGCAGGGAAAAATTCCGATCCATCGAAGCGAGCGCGATGGCATCTTTGAGAATGGTCAAGGCGGTGACTCGGGAGACAGACCGTTTTTCGATGACAAAGGTCTTTTTCGTTGATGCCACGAACAAGTCATAGTCAAGACCCAGGCGCTTGGCCTGTTTGCGGACATAACCAAACTCCCGGGGGCCATTGTCCTTGTCGGCCTTGGCAATGGCGATCAGTATTCTTATGTAGGTCTCCGGATCAAAAGACGGTGAATGTGTGCCCACAAAAGTGTTCTTCATGGTATCCTCCCGTGCATTTATGGGTATCCCAGCAGGGTCGACAATATCTGTTCTGCAATATGCATACCACTCCCTGATCGCCGGCAAGGCATCATCTGCTGCGTTGCCTTCGTTCGTTCCCCCTTGCGGCGTATTATTTCATACGCCTCACTCGTCGCTCTTTGTCGCCTTGCATCCGACCCCTTGCCGGCGATCAGGGGGTATTCCTCCAACCGCTTGTATTCATACGGACGTAGATGAGATTTGGGGGTGAATCGGGTTAACACTAATAGGTTGACATTGCCGGAGGAGTCTTCTAAAGAAAAACAAGAGCGCGTGAAGGCCGGGATGGACACGTGACGGTACGAAATCAAACAGGGTGGGATCTTTATGTCCGAGAGGAACAGCTGCCTCTGGTTTGATGGGCGCCTTGTTCAGCCAACTCAAGCCGTGGGCGAAAAAGCCCACGGCTTCTTTTTTCGGTCGGTGGAATGAACCTGGTGCTGACAGGATACCGGTGCAGCGGAAAATCGAGCGTCGGGAGAAAGCTTGCGTCCAGGCTGGGCATGGAGTTCTGTGATACGGATGCCTTTATTGAGAAGCGGACCGGAAAGACTGTCGAGAGGCTCGTGGCTGAATACGGATGGAGCCGGTTTCGAGAGGAGGAGCGGAAAGCGGCTGAAATCCTGGGCAGGCTGGATTCACTGGTGATCGCCACTGGCGGCGGAGCGGTTCTGGACAGGAGAAATGTGAGGGACCTCAAGTCGAACGGCTGGATTGTCTGGCTCAAGGCGGAAGCGCGTATTCTGGAGAGGCGGATGAGGCAGGAACAGGAAAGCGGCACGGTCAGGCCGCCCCTTACCGGTACGGATTCCCGGGAAGAGATCGCGGAGGTTCTTCAGGAGAGGACCCCGTATTATGCCGAGGCTGCTGATTTTGTGATCGATACAGGGCGGCTCTCGCCCGATGCGGCGGCGGAAGAGATCATAAAGGCATTTGAGAGAGCGCGAGGTGCGTGAGCGTATGGCAGGAAATACCATTGGAGAACTGTTCCGGGTGACGACGTTCGGGGAATCCCACGGCAGGGCCGTGGGGGCGGTAATTGACGGCTGTCCGGCCGGCATGCCGCTTTCCGGGTCTGAGTTCACCTACCAGATGGAGAGACGCAGGCCGGGGACAAGGGCTTTCGATACCCCCAGAAAAGAAACGGACCAGGTGGAGATATTCTCCGGCGTATTCGAGGGAAAAACGACCGGTGCGCCCCTGGGCCTTCTTGTTCAGAACCGGGACGTGGACAGCCGGCCTTACGAGATCCTCCGCGACCTGTACCGGCCGGGACACGCCGATTTCACCTACCACAAGAAGTACGGCCACGTCGATCACTGTGGAGGGGGCCGATCATCAGCGCGGGAGACAGCCGCGCGGGTAGCGGCAGGCGTGGTGGCAAGGAAAATTCTGGGCCCCTCGGGGATTGCTCTCACGGGCTTTACCCTGGAACTCGGCGGGATTCGAGCCGCGAATATTGATTTGACGACGGTCGAATCCAACCCGTTCTTCTGCCCGGATCCCGCGGTGGTGGAGAAGATGGAAAAGGCGATTCAGGATGCAAGGGACGCCGGCGACTCCCTGGGCGGGATCGTTGAAGTGCGGGCGAGCGGCTGTCCGACCGGTCTCGGAGAGCCGGTCTTTGACAGGCTGGACGCGGATCTCGCAAAGGCCGTAATGTCCGTCGGTGCAGTAAAAGGGATTGAGATCGGCACGGGTTTCCAGGCGGCGCGGCTTCGGGGCTCTGAGAACAACGACCCCATCCTGCCCCACGGCTTCAAGACCAATCATGCCGGCGGGATCCTGGGAGGCATATCGAACGGGGATGAAATCATCCTGCGGGCGGCGGTGAAACCCATCCCCTCCATTGCCCGGAAACAGGAGACCATTGACCATCGGGGAAACCCCGCAGTGCTGCGGTTAACAGGCCGGTACGACGCCTGTGCCATCCCGCGCATAGTCCCGGTTCTCGAGGCTATGGCGGCCATCATCCTGGCCGATCATCTGTTGCGGTGGAAGGCCTTCGGGGCAAACGGGGAAAAGGAAGCGGATATATGACGGAAGTCGTGAAGATCGCCATCCCTGTTCTGGCGAGAGATACGTCCGGGGTCAGAAGAAAATTGGAGCGTGCCGCGCCGTTGGCCCGGGTGCTGGAGATACGCCTGGATCTCATGGAGGAGTTCGACCTGGAGAAGCTTCTAAGGAATCCACCGAGACCCCTCCTCGTCACCTACCGTTCAAGGAAGGAGGGCGGAAACGGCAGGGCACATTACTCGACGCGCGTCAGGCTCCTGGAGGAGGCCATTCAAAGGGGCGCGGATTTTGTAGACGTGGAGTTCAGCATGCCCCTGGGTTACCGGGAACCTCTTCTGAGAAAGAGGGGCAACTCGAAGGTTATTCTGTCCCGACATATCCTCAACGGCACTCCCTCAGGAGAGGCCCTCCCGATCCTCCTTGAAAAGATGACCGCCACCGGCGCGGACATTGTCAAGATCGTGACCCGGGCCAGGAGCTTTGAGGATAACCGCAGGGTCCTCGATCTGGTCCCTCTCGCAAGACGTCTCGGCATCCCTCTTATCGCCTTTTGCCTGGGCCCGCTGGGACGCGTCAGTCGTATCCTTTCCCCCCTGCTGGGCGGATTTCTCACATTCGCTTCCCTGGACAAGGGGGAGGAATCAGCGGAAGGACAGGTAACCGCCGGAGAGATGAAAGAGATATTCGACCGGATCACAGGCCATGATGATTGATAAAGATACCGCCTATTACGGGGTGGCGGGGATGCCCCTCCGGCATACCCTGAGCCCCGCGATGCACACTGCCGCCTTCCGGGCATGCGGGCTGAACGCGGCATTCAAGACCTTTGAATCCACGGACCTGAAGGGTACCATCCAGGGAATGCGGATCATGGGCATAAAAGGACTGGCTGTCACCATTCCCTACAAGTCGAGCGTCATTCCGTTCCTTGACCGCATCGATCTCCTCGCCGGAAGGATCGGCGCGGTTAATACCATCGTCAACAGGGGAGGGGTTCTCGCGGGATACAATACCGATGCCGCGGGGGCCCTGGCCGCCCTGCAGGAGGTGGTTGATCCCAAGGGAAAACACACGGTGATCCTGGGTGCCGGAGGGGCCGCACGGGCCATAGGGTACATTCTGAAGGAACAGGGAGGAGAGCTGACCATAGCCAGCCGGTCGAGGAAGCAGGGCGAGGAACTCGCGCGGGGCCTGGATGCCGCGCACATACCCCTCGAGGAGATCGACGGGATGCGGATGGATATTCTCATCAACGCGACGCCCGTTGGCATGTACCCCCACCAGGATCAGCTTCCCGTGGATCCGGGCAAAGTCCGGGTGAACACGGTGATGGATATCGTCTATAATCCGCTCGAAACCGAGCTCCTGAAAAAGGCCGCCGCACTCGGCTGCCGGATTATCCCCGGCATCCGCATGTTCATTCACCAGGGCGCCGAGCAGTTCCGCCTTTGGACAGGCCTGCAAGCCCCAATCCAGGCCATGGAAGCAGCGGTCATGAAGGCCCTGAGATGAAGGTCCTCGAGACCCGCTCCCCGGTGGAGGCATCTGTCCGCATTCCGGGCTCCAAGAGCATCAGTCACCGGGCGCTCATTGCTGCCGCCCTGGCGCGGGGCAGCAGCCGGCTCAGGAACATCCTTTTCTGCGAAGATACCTGCTTTACGCGGGCGGCGCTCGAGGGTCTCGGAGCAGGGATTACCGGCCCAAGCGGGGATCTCTCGGTTTCCGGAATAGGGGGAAAAGTCACGCTTCCCGGGGAAGGGAAGCCCTTCTTTCTGGGGAACTCGGGAACCAGTATGCGGCTCCTCCTCTCGCTCGTGAGCCTGGGCCGAGGCAAGGTGGTCCTGGACGGCTCCCCGCGTATGCGGCAGCGGCCGATCGGCGCACTGGTGAAGGGTCTGAGGACCCAGGGCGCCGGCATTTCATTCCTCCGGGATGAGGGATGCCCTCCGCTCCTGGTGGAGGCCGGGGGACTCATGGGAGGCTCCGTGAATATCGACGGCGAGGAAAGCAGCCAGTTCCTCTCTTCCCTTCTGCTCTCGGCCCCTTACGCGCAAAAGGATATGGAGATTCGCGTGAACGGCCGGCTGTCATCACGTCCATACGTGGATATGACCCTGCAGGTGATGGCGGCATTCGGGGCCCAGGTGTCGCGGCAGGGATACGAGTATTTCCGGGTAAAATCGGGGGCCCATTATCAGGGCCGGACATTCACGGTCGAGGGAGATGCCTCCGCCGCATCCTATTTCTGGGCCGCGGCAGCGGTGACCGGGGGCAGTGTTGCGACCGCGAATATGGACCCGTTCACCACATGCCAGGGAGACGTGGCTTTCCTGGATATTCTGGAGCAGATGGGTTGCCGGATCAGGCGGGAACCCGGGAAGGTAAGCGTCCAGGGAAGGGCGCTGGCAGGGATAGAGGCGGATATGAGGGCCATGCCGGACATGGTCCCCACGCTGGCAGCGGTGGCCCTTTTTGCCCGGGGGAAAACAGTTATTCGGAATGCGGCTCACCTCCGGCTCAAGGAGAGCGACCGGCTTGCAGCCGTTTCCCGCGAATGGGACCGGCTCAGGGCGCATGTGGAGGAACTGGATGACGGTCTCATCATTGAGGGTGGACACCCTCTCAGGGGGGCGGTTCTGGACTCCCACGACGACCACCGCATTGCCATGAGCCTGGCCGTGGTAGGGCTCCGGGTTCCCGGTATCGTCATTACTCATGAAGAGTGCGTGAAAAAATCGTTCCCCACCTTCTGGCAGCTCTGGGAAGGACTCGGCATCAGTTGAATCCCTGAGCATCACGCCCTTTACCTCGTCATCGGATTCAGATACCGGTTGCCAAAAGACGCCCCGTAGGCAGGGGAACGGCACATTCCCTCCGCTTCGTTCGCTTCGCCGTCCATGGCTCCGCTCACTGCGGATGTCGACCCTTCCGCTGTCCTGCTCCAGGGCCGACATGCGCCGCTCCGGGAACATCCCGTTCCCCTGCTTTCCGAGCACAACAGCTTTTGTTTGCTCCCGGAGGGAGCTCTGGGAAGGACTCGGCATCAGTTGAATCTCCGCGCTCAGGGAGGAAGTCTTTTCTGAAGTGACTGGTGAGAGGGTGCCGTCTTTTCGTGACTTATCAGTGGGGGAACCCGCAGCTCGACGCAGTCGAGAATGCGGAGGGGGTAGCTATCCCACGCTGATAAGTCGCAGAAAAGACCAGCCCGGAGCCTCGGAACGGAAGAAGAGGCTTTCTCGCTGAGCGTCCTCGGAGGCGGTTTGACGCATTCTGCTGTGCAGGGGAGAGACTTATACTTCTTCGAAACGATTGAGGTCCCTGTTCTTGACTACCTCGTGGGGATTGAAGATGCGGCCGTGCATGGCAATATAGACGCCGGGAGGCAGGAACTGGAGCGCGGCAACGGCAAATCCGACATTGAACGGGGCGTCGGTCGTCTTAAACCTGGCAGGAGAAATGGCGCCGGTGAGGACAATCACCTTGTCCGTGATACTCTCGAGCTTTTTGGCCGTTTCCACCATGGTGTCGGTTCCGTGGGTTATCAGAATACGCTCATTCCTGTCGGCTTGTATGGTGTCGAGAATGTGTTGACGGTCTGCATCCGTCAGATCAAGACTGTCCTTCCTCATGATGGATTCGCAATCATACTCAAAGGTGATGTTCGCTTCTTTGAGGATGTCGGCAATCTCGGGCTCGCCCACCTGGTACTCGCTTTTCTGGTCGAAATAGACCTTGTCTATGGTGCCGCCGACAGCGTAAATCTTTACAGGCATTTTTGTCGATCCTCCGAGACCCAAAGTGATGAAGTGATCTAGAGTTTGGAGTGAACTAAAGTGAGCTAGAGTTAATGGAAACCGTCGAACTCCTTCCGGGGGCGGCCCAAAAGCCGGGCCCTCCGCACCCGGATTTTTCCTGCAAGTTCCGAGCTTGTACCCTATCCACTCGAGAAGTCAAGGGAAAGGAACATGCCCACGTTGTCAAGAGTCCGATATATCGGGCGGATGTTTCCGGCAAGGCCGTAAGGGTCTTCCCCGGCGGGCCGGTGTGAGCAGCGATCTGCCGTTTGCAGTGAAACCATGTGCGAAACGCGATAATAATTGTTTACATTCGGACAATTTATTAGTAATAAGGACTATAATTCCATCCATGAATCAAGAGTCTCATAGCGGGCGCGTGAGCGGTCTGCTTCGTATATTGTGCCTTCATGGTTTTTGCTGAAAGCTGAAGACCCTGGTATTGAAGATGTTGCGTATTCGAAAAGAAGTATTTTCGGATGGGCAATGGCATCCTACCGATAAGGCGGCGATTAAAAAAACATAATCGCCCTGGGAGGAGGCATAGTCCCACCTACTAGTGAGTTGCTGCGGTTGAGAAACACGATAGCAAAAGAGAGAAAGGAGGTGAACCCGGAAACATCCATCCGAAGGGCAGGTCCATGCCCGCTGATTTTTACCATTCTAATCTGAATAGAGGAGGTTCGTGAACAGTGAAAAAGCTACTATTCTTGGTTCTTACCCTGGTACTGGCAGTGAGTTTTTCCATGGGAACCGCCCTGGCGTTGACATCTGAAGACATAGCCAAGGCGTCAACCCTTGAGGAGATCATCACAAGGGGCCAGCTCCTGGTCGGACTGGAAGCCGGCTATCAGCCCTTTGAAATGCAGGACGCGAAAGGAAACATCGTCGGCTTTGATGTGGACATGGCCTATGAAATGGGAAAGGCCATTTTCGGCAAAGGCGGAGAGAAGAAAGTCAAACTGGTCAACACGGCCTGGGAAGGCATTATCCCCTCCTTGATGACCCACAAGTTCGACATCATCATGTCGGGAATGACCGCGCTTCAGAGCAGGAATCTGAAGGTTAATTTCTGCGACCCTTACTACTACATCGGGCAATGCCTGCTGGTGAATAAGAAGAACAAGGGAAAGATAAAGAGCTATAAGGACCTGAACAAGAAGGGGATGATTGTCACGAGCAAGCTGGGCGTCACCGGCCAGTTTACGGCGGAGAATCTGATGCCGAAGGCAACTCTCCGGCTCTTCAAAGCAGAGGCTGACGGCGCGCTGCAGGTGGCAAATGGCCTTGCAGATGCCTTCATCTACGATGAACCGCAGGTCCGGGTGTTCGCGGCCAAGTACAAGAAGACCTGCTTCGGAATCTTCAAGCCCCTCACCTATGAACCCCTGGCATGGGCCATCCGGAAGGGAGACCCTGACTTCATCAATTTCCTCGACAATTTTTTGCGCCAGGTCCGCGGCGACGGCCGCTGGGATCAAATGAAAAAGAAATGGTTTGTGGATTACGTGGAAAAGATGGCAAAGGAACAATAAGAGAGAGCAAAGGGGGGGCCGGTTTCGGCCCCCCTTTTTCATGATCCAAGGAGGTCAATTTGTTCTTCAACAAGCGATCCATAATTACCCTGGCCATCGTCGCGCTGTTCCTGGCAGCCGCGTACTATTTTTTTATAAGCAAAGGAATCACGTACATATGGCACTGGGAAAAGATACCCGAGATGCTTTTCTATTACGGGACCAAATCGGCTGGTGAAACGACGCCTGGTGTGCATCTCGGGGTTCTGATGATCGGCTTCATGCTTACGGTGAAGATTTCGATTATCGCCATCATTTTTGCCATTGTACTGGGAACGGTCGTAGGTATTGCCAGGCTTTCCAGTGAACCGGTTACCCGGGCCATCTCCATCACCTTTGTCGAACTCGTTCGAAATACCCCCCTGCTCGTACAGATCTACATCATCTATTTCTTTGTCGGTTCCATGTTGAGACTCTCGGCCTTGACGGCCGGCACCGCGGCACTGGCCATTTTTGAAGGAGCGTATGTGGGGGAAATTGTCCGGGCGGGAATCCAGTCCATTCACAAGGGCCAGATGGAGGCCGCACGATCCCTGGGCATGTCCTACGGGAAGGCCATGCGGTACATCATTCTTCCCCAGGCCTTTAAGCGTATTATTCCGCCCCTGGCCGGCCAGTTCATCTCCCTGATAAAGGATTCCTCGCTCGTTTCCGTTATTGCACTGGCAGATCTCATGTTCCAGGGGCAGCAGGCGGTCGCAAGAACCTACTATGCCTTTGAGATCTATTTTACCGTGGCCGCTCTCTATCTGGTTATGACGTTCGCCCTTTCCATGGCCACCCAATACATTGAAAGGAGGCTTGCCGTCAGTGATTGAAGTAAGACATCTTTATAAGACCTTCAAGGTCCACAATCGCAAGGACGTAAAGGCACTGGTCGATTTTTCGACCCAGGTCGACAAAGGTGAAGTGGTTGTCATTATCGGTCCCAGCGGCTCCGGGAAAAGTACCTTTCTGCGGTGTTTGAACCGCCTGGAAGAGGTGGACAGCGGGGAAATCATTATCGACGGCCAGAACATCCTGGAAAAGAAGGTGGACATCAACAAGGTGCGCGAGGAGCTGGGCATGGTTTTCCAGCATTTCAACCTCTTTCCCCACAAGACGGTGCTCGAAAATGTGACGCTCTCCCAGCTGATCGTCCGCAAGAGGAACAAGCAAACGGCCATGCGGATCGCACAGGAGCTCCTCGATAAGGTGGGGATCCGGGAAAAGGAGAACGTCTACCCGGCGCAGCTCTCAGGAGGGCAGCAGCAACGGGTGGCCATCGCCCGGGCCCTGGCCATGCAGCCAAAGATCATGATGTTCGACGAGGCCACCTCGGCCCTGGATCCCGAGATGATCGGAGAAGTCCTGGATGTCATGAAAACGCTGGCCCGGGAAGGTATGACCATGCTCGCGGTTACCCATGAAATGGGGTTCGCCCGTGAAGTCTCGGACAGGGTGATTTTTATGGATGGGGGACAGATTGTAGAGGAAGGAACCGCCGAGCATTTCTTCAAGAATCCTACCCATGACAGGACTAAGCTTTTCCTTAGCCAGATCCTTTGATGTCCGCGGTGAGCAGATGCTCCCATCAGCCTCTTCTGACGAAAGCGGACGGGGAAGGGCAGGTGTCAACGGGACGATATGGTTTCTTCCAGGTGTTTGATTGCATCCAGAAGGGCATTCGGTTCCTTGGCGTTTTGCACTGTCTTGAGAAATCCGGGATACTGGCATAGCCTGGCAACACTCGCGAGTATCTGCAGATGGAGGTCCGGCTTGTTTTCCGGCACCACGAGCGCGACGATGACCTCCACGGGAATAGCATCCGGACTTTCAAAGTCGACGGGGTCGCTGCATTTGATGAGGAGAATAGCAGGGTCCTTTGTTTCGCTGCTTATGGTGTGAGGGATTCCTATGCCTCCGCCGATTCCCGTACTCATGGTTTCCTCGCGAGCCTTCAATCCGTCGAAGAGAATGTCGGCGTCCTTTACGATTCCGCGGCTTGCACATGCCTCGGCAATGAACTGGAGGACTGCATCCTTATCGGGAAGCGGTACGTCGAGAAAAATACACTTCGTATGGAGGCAATTCCAGATTTTCATGCCAAATAGATTATCAGGATTTCGGCCTTGAGTCAAAAGATAATCTCCGTCTCGGCCGAATGGATAGGGGCAATACATGCAGGCTTTCATCGATAGCGTGATACGGCATTTCTTTTCGGAACCCCAACCGCTTGTCAGGGACGCCTTCTCTGCTTTCATCATCCTTTTCTCAGCCGCCGCAGCATGGCTGATCTTCAACAGGGTGGTATCGGTCCTTGAAAGGCGGTACCAGGACCATCCGGTGTTCGGCAAGCAAGGCAGGATCTTCCAGGTCATTCGAAAAGGAGGGCACTATTGCATTCTGATCCTTGTCGGCGCTTTCGCGCTGCGCTTGATCCAGGCCCCTGGGGCGGAAAAGGTCTTTTTTGCCGCTCTGATCCTGCTCATCAGCTCCCTCATCCAGAGCATCATAAGCCGTCTGCTCCCGTTCCTCGAGACAAACCTGGCCGCAAGAACCAAGACGCAGGTGGATGACGTGGTCCTCGATCTGTCCAAGAAGTTTTCCGGGGTTATTGTCTATACCACAGGAGGTATTCTCGCCCTGGACGTACTCGGCCTCAACATCATGCCTTTCGTCGCAGGCGCCGGTGTGGCGGGGATTGCCATCGGGTTTGCCGCCAAAGATACCCTTTCCAACCTGATCGCAGGGGTTTTGCTCATTATTGACCGGCCTTTCGAGGTGGGGGACCGTATCGAAGTCTGGTCGGCGCCTGCCAATTCAGCCACCTGGGGAGATGTCGTGAATATCGGCCTTCGGGCCACCAAGATCCGGACGACCGACAATATCGTGATCGTGATTCCCAACAATGAGATCATGCGCCGGGACATCATCAACTACACGACCATCACGGAGGAAATCCGGGTGAGGATCCCCATCGGAGTGGCCTATGATGCCGATATCGGGAAGGCAAAGGAGGTCATCTCCGCGATCAGCCTGGAGCTGGATTGGGTCCTGAAGGACCCGCCGCCCAAGGTCGTTGTGAAGAGCTTCGGGGATTCAGCAGTGAACCTGGAGGCCAGGGTCTGGATCAAGGACCCCAGGAAGCGAATGGACACCATATCTTCCATTTCGGATCGAGTGAAAGAGCGGTTCGCGGAACACGGGATCGAGATCCCCTATCCGAAGCGAGATGTGTACATCAAGAGGGGCTCTTCAGGATAAGACGTTGCGAGGGAGACATGAGTCCCATGCGTCTCTCATCGCTTTGGGATCGAGCATGCGCTCTTCAGGAGTCCGCTCCAGCCTTCTGGATCTTTGCCCAGGTGTCGCGGAGAGGGACAGTACGGTTGAAGACCAGCTTCTCCGGGGAGGAATCCTTCGGGTCGACACAGAAGTAGCCCTGCCGTTCGAACTGGAAATACATTCCGGGCGCTGCCTCCGCCAGGCTGGGCTCCAGAAGGCAGGAGGAAAGGGTCACCAGTGAGTCGGGATTGAGGCAGTCCTTGAAGTCAAGGCCTTCATATTCGGTTGCGGGGTTGGCCTTCAAGAGGAGCTTGTCATAGATGCGCACCTCCGCCTGCACGGCCTCGGCCGCGGAAACCCAGTGGAGGGTGCCTTTCACCTTCCTGCCGTCCGGCGCGTAACCGCCTTTGGTAGCAGGATCATAGGTGCAGCGCAATTCAATGACCTCTCCTGTTTTTTCATCCTTTACCACGTCCGTGCACTTGATAAAATAGGCATATCGCAGGCGCACTTCCCGGCC
>Ga0315542_1001763_pt1 | contig 13469 bp, 17 predicted proteins | sample SalMarSW160120MG_FD_202541 | JGI IMG/M metagenome (GOLD analysis project Ga0315542, IMG submission 202541) | Salt marsh sediment microbial communities from the Plum Island Ecosystem LTER, Massachusetts, United States - Salt Marsh Sediment SW1601-20 ...
CAAGGCTCTTCCGAGTTTAATCTTTTGACGAGTCTGGAAATGATGTTTTTTCTAAAATAAGAGGTTTATTCCAGTATGATTCTGGCGTCAACCGTTTTTGCTCCCTTCTCGTAGACTATCACCGGATTCAGGTCTAGTTCTTTGATGTTCTGGTGCTCCATAACCAGCCTTGAAGTGTCCAGTATAATCTTCACTATTGCGTCTAGGTCTCGGGGCGCTTGACCGCGGTAGCCCAGGAGGATGGGATAAGCCTTCACTTCTGAAATCATCTGTCTGGCGTCGTCTTCTTTGATGGGGGCGATTCTGAATGACACGTCTTTCATGATTTCCACGAAGGTTCCGCCGAGTCCAAACATCAAAGTTGGTCCAAACTGGGCGTCTTTGATTGCGCCCACTATGACTTCTGTTGCGGAGGGAGCCATCTCCTGTACTAGGATGCCGTCAATTTTTGCGTCGGGTTTATGTTTTTTTACGTTTTCCACGATTTTGTTGTATGCGTTTTTTGCGTCTTCGCAACTGTTGACGTTTAGGATTACTCCGCCCACGTCAAATTTGTGGATTACATCAGGCGAAATTATCTTGAGGACTGTTGGGTACCCGATTTCCTCGGAGAACTTTGCTGCTTCTTCTGCAGTTTTTGCTATCTTCAGTTCTGTGATTGGTATTCCGTACTCTTTACAAACCGTTTTTGCTTCATACTCAAGCAGAAAGTTTCTTCCTTCAGCTTTAGCCTTCTCAAAGATTTTGTTAACTTTTCCCGACAACATCAACACCCCTTTTTTCTCAACTGGATCGATTACGCTTTTCCTTTCTAACTATTTCACATTCTCAGCCTTAAACTCTATCCTTCGCTGTTAGCCTTTCCTCTTTCTTTGCTTACAAAGCTGTAGGCTGGCTAGAAGGGAACTATGTAGACCGTGTCCTCTTCCTTTTTTCCTTTAGTCAGTTCAAGATGCCTCAGGATGGCTATCTGGTTTTCAGTTTCTGCCTGAGAAAGACCAAAGTGGCTGGAAATTTCTTGGAGGGTAGCTTTGCCTCTAGACTTTATCAACGTGTAGATTGCTTTCTGCATGTCGTTCAGTCTTTCTGTTGCTTCCAGTCCATCTGACTCCTGAAAACGTTTAGCTGAGTAAGTCGCCAACGGGTTGCAGGCTTTGATGCGGTGGCTTCTCTCTAGGTAGCAGTCATCGCAGAGCGTCAGATTCTCCAGCATGTAACTTTCTTCAACAGGAATTTCGCATCCGCAGCATTGACATTTAGTCTGTTCCTTTTTAGACATCGCTTTTCCTCTTTAACGTCAAAGGTGGACAACAAAATATGCGGAATGAGAATATTTTAAGCTATTCTGATGCTGCTGTTTTTCTGAAAAAATACTGTTTTCAACAATGTACCTCTATTAGGAGGCTAATATGGTGGCTAGGCTGTTATTTGGTTCTGACTATAATCAGAAAGATTCCTGCTCCTATGACTGCTACACCAAGGGCTGTGAATATGCCTGAAAACTGTATGATGCCTTCGGGTAGGAGACTTGTTGATTGGAAAGCAAATAGTGCGCCTACGATGATAAGTGTCAAGCCCAGCAGCTTCTCGATAATCGTTAATCCTATGGGTTTATCCTCGCTCATGCCAGAACCCTCAAGGCTTAAATTTACAGTCCCAAGACTTATTTTAATTTATCTGAGTTAGCCAAACCAAAATTGGGTTTATTTTTGCAAAGCACAGCTAAATCAAAGAAATCAGCGTTTTCGCGGTGATGGTTGCCTGAGCGGCTCAAAAGACGGATACAGCAAGCAACCCTCTAGATAACTGTGTATTTCAGCGTCTTTCCTTCGCGGTCAAATATTGCTATATTCTCTTCAGTTTGGTATGGGTAAGCGGTTATGAGCATTATTCTGCCATAAAACTTGTTCAGGTCTGTAGCTGAGGGACGCAGAGCACCTGACGGATGAGAGTGGGCAACCCCAACAACTGAAAAATCGATTGGAAGGCTGCTTAATGGAAAGGCGGAAAAGCTGTGTCCATGAGTTGCAAACGGCGGAAGCTGAGTGTCATTGATTACAAGCTTGTGTTTGCTGACTTTTCCCCGCAAAAGAAGAATCGATTCTCTGGGATAAAGCATCTGCGCATAACTTAGAATGCTGTCCACAACCGTCCGCTCAACAAAAAGTTCCTTATCCAACCAAACCAGCCCCATCAAACAACAGCTTCATGTCCTGTGCGCTACTGCCTTTCTGTAGGCTTCTATATAGTTCTTCGCGAATCTGTCTGCATATTTCTCTATGCCTCCCTGCGCATCTGTCTCTCTTCTTAGATGATGATAGAACTCGTGAAGAATCACGTGCGGGTTACCGAGGATATCCCTGCAGGAAACATGAATCGTTCTATTCTTTGCAACGTAACATGCAGGATTCTTTGAGTACCGTTTCGGCATGCCAACCCGAAGTTTCGGCTCCTCAACCTGATAGTGTCTGCTCAGCATTTCAATAGCGTCCTCTGTGTCCTTGGAGAGAATCAGGTAAACAACTTTTGCTTTGAACAGAGCATCAGCGCTTGACATTTCGGTAAGACATATTCTTGGTCGCCTTCAACTACTTTTTGTTTTCCAGCCACGGATGGATAATCCATCCATATATTTATATTCCACGAACACAACAATTTAGCTGTCCTGTATTGCGGCAGGCCAGTGGGTGTGAGTAGGCGTGAACACAACCACCTGAATTGGGCTAACCATCCGGAAAGTGGTTGACTAATCACGCCACTCCTACTTCTCCTGAAAAAGTTTAGTCTGTGATTCTTGCTTTTACATGGCTGCATGAATGTTGCAGAGGAATGGAAGAGAAAGCAGTACCCCAACCAAAATAAAACTGAGCCATCAGGGGGAGATAAAGCTAGTTTCAAGTTGGGGTACTACGCTTTCCACAAAAGAACATATGAGGGTTATAAGTCTTGCTAAAATCCAAACTATATCGGTACTAAGTTTGAAAATCAGTTGCTTATCTGGGTGATTGTCTAGCAATGTATGTTCATAGGGGAGAAGAAGAAAACGTGTGGCAAAATGGGGACGTCTTGTCTATTCGCTATTCTTCCGTTTTTCTGCCAAATACTTGAACGAAAAAGGTTTAGCGATGCCTCCTACAAGGTCAACGATGATGTACTGTGCTTCAGTCACCAAATGTCCTCCAAATTCTTTGTTTTGCATGATAAATTTCTTGTATTCTGCGTAATTCTTGTGTAAAGATAAAGTGACGGCATCAAATCCCATGCCTTCAGACCTTGAACTAAATATGATTTCAGGTTGTCCTCGCGCCCATTCTTCTGATTTCTCTTCAAATTCCCCTATACGATCCGTATTAAATTTAATAAAAGAAAACGCCAAAATCTCGTAGCCCATCTTGGCGAGGTCTGGAATTGCAGAGAACTGTCTTACCAGTCCTTCTTCTAAGAGTTCATTCTTCATCTTAGATGCAGTTGGTTGCGAAACTCCAAGTATTTTGGCTATTTCCCTATCGCTTCTATTAGAGTCCTTCAAATACTCCAACAGAAGGAGCATCAGTTTACTTTTCTTAGCAACCGAACGCTTTCCCATAAACAACTCTTCCCAAATTGAACATCTGCTTGCTCCAGTTACATCAAGTTACATTAAGTTACATTATTAGTTTTTGTTCGGTAACCGAACACTGTTCCCGCTGCATACTTAAAAAAGGTAGTATAGAAAAATTTGAAATAACATAGCTTGCAGATTCTCAAGAATGGAGTTCATGCCAAGTTGAGTCTTGATGGGATTTAGATGAAATCTATTTAAGGGGCAGTTAGATGTTCAACTAAAACGGTTGACAGCATCAGCGTCATAGCAGGAGAGTAAGATTATGTGCCATAGAACCTGTCCAGACCCTTCGCATGATTGCATAAAATGCTATTTTCTAGATTTAAAAAGAGCAATAGAAAAGAAGGACAAATAGCCTCATTCTGGAAAGCTGAAGACCTCAGTCGCTCATTTCTTCCAGTTTCGCGGGCAGATACTCGTCAACAATGTAGGTTAACCCGTATCTGCTGAAGGCCTCCTGCTCCGCCTTTTTCTTAATCTTCAGGAACGTCTTGATTTCCCGTTTCCACAGGTCTCCAGTGTATCTGGGGTCCCTCTCCAACTCATGCAGCCGCTTTATGTCGATGTCCGTTAAGGGGTCAGTGGGCAGCTTGTAGTCAACAATGTCCGTGGCGTAGACTCCGCCCCACTTAGCATCAGGAGTAGTCAGCCCCCTAAGATGAGCAGCATTAGCAGAACCCGAAATAATAACCATGGCAATGTGCATTCCCCAGGGGTCTCCGTCAGTGAAGATGAAAATCGGAAGTTCCAGCTCCCTGTTCAGCCTGTTAAGGAAATGCCTAGTTGCTCTGGGCGCTTGACCTGCAGTCAAAACAAGAAGCGCATTATATTTTTCATGCACTCGTTCTTCAATAAATCTGGTGAATAAACCGCCCTTCTCGATGGCGATGACCTTGTCGCAGCCTGATTTGGCAAACTCTGCAGAAACGACAGAGGGACCAATCATTACGCCGTCAGGATGGGACGTCATGTTCAGCTGTTTTCCTTCATAGCCTGGGACAGTGTACTCGATGGTTAAATCTCCGAACAGAGCTGAACGCTCCTCAGGAAACACGTTGAAATCTTCTCTGGCAAAACCTGTAGCAGTCTCCAAGTCAGTGAGTATGTTGTTGGATTCCTGCTGATCCTTGAAGGTCATCTCGTAAGCCTGAGCCGAATAATACACGTCCCTGAGAGTCGAAGTTTTCCTGTTTTTCACAAGCTCACTGGCAAAGAAGCCCGCCCAAACCATCTGAGTGAAAGGCTTAATGTGGCGAATGTTTCGTGCAGTTCGCCTGACGCTCCTATCGCCTAGGATATACTGGCGAACATCAGGACTGTAGAAAATGTTTTCTGTGGAGCGGCTCGGCATCTCTACCCAAGGAAACTTGCCCTTCTCCATCTGATCATAGAGGTTACCGCCAAATCCCCTCAGGTCCTTCAGAACACTCTCGCTCTTCTTCTTAGCCGAACCCTCAGTCTCCTTCTTCTTCATACTTCCTCACGCTCTTCAACAACAACTCGATATCTGGCTCTTCAGTCTTTCCAGCCAATTCCGTTGAAAACCGGGCAATCTTCGGCAAATACTTAGAGAAAACCGACAGCCGCTTCTTCTCCTTTGCCCGATGTTCCCGTTTAGCTAAAAACATCTGCAATCGACGAGCCACTTCGCGGATGCCGTTCAGAATCTCGCTCTTCACCTCGGGACGGTCCGCGATAAACTCCTTGCCCACAGTCTTGTAGGGAACCTTGGTGCTGCAGAGATGAACCAGAATAGCTATGGGCATGCCGGACGCAACCTTGTATCTTCTCCAGTTTATTGACCGGATAACCCTCACCGAAACGTCGCTGGCTTCATCATACAGCAACGGAATCTTGTTCGCAAACCTGTAAACAACAATATCATCCTTGTTCGGAATGTTCCCGCCATAGGCTATGGCAGTCTCCACAATGAAGGGGTGACCAGCATACGTGGATGGCTTCCTCTGAGAAACCGCAATGAACTCGGGCTCCAGCTCCTTAAGAATCCCAGTCCTCAACAAGTCCTCGCCCAAAGGAGAAAGACAACTCGCGTCCGGAGGAAGAAAATCGGAAAACTGCTTCATCATCCGAACAAGCCTCACAATCTCGTTGGGCTTCAGTTTCTTCGGATTTTTTGTTCTAACAAGACCCGAGGCTGCAAGCAAACGAAGAATAATTGTCCTGTCGACTTTAGGGAAGATGCTTTTCAGGAAATCAATCATGTCCTGAGACTTGGTCTTCTTCAATGAATCTTTGATTTGCGCTTCAGTTAATGTGCCAAAGAATTTCCGGAACTTCTTGGACTTGTTGTTTGTTTCTACAAGCCGAGTAATATGTTCGGGTTTTAGTCTTTTCGGGTCAGGCGTTCTTATGAATCCAGCGAAATCCAGAAAACTTAGGGAAGTACCTTGCCCGACACGGTGAAAGTGTTTACGCATAAAATCCAGCAGGTTTCGGCAAGTAGTGACCCGTATAAGCCGCTGAAGCGTCTCAACATCCACGCCGTAGGGATGCGCCAACGTTTCTGTTGGTGGAGGCGGCATCTTGGTTGTGGCTCGGCTGAACATGTATAATCTGCCTTTAGGGTCCACGAATCTGATGTCAGCGTAGGGCGTCACCAACGCCGTCTGCTTCAGGTACTCCAGAATCTTGGACATTGCCCTATAGTAGTCGCCCTCCAGAGAATACTCAACTATGGTTCCACGCCAATTCTCTTTGTTTCTTCGGGTCTTACGGTCCAAGATAAGGGGACGGTTCCGCTGGATGTCAATCATCAGCTTAAACTCATAAATTTTGGAGCCGCCAGTGCTGGACCTGATGAGAACAGGTTTGTGGGTGGTAATCTGACCATACAGAATAGCCATTGTTCCGCCCAAACCGAAGGTTCCACGTGCCTGCTTAAGTTTGTAGTTTGAGCCGAACAGAACCTGACCAAAAGCTGAAGGAATGTGACGCGCAGAAATTCCGGAGCCGTTATCCATAATCATCAGCCGGTACACCCCATTTCCTGATTCCGTTGTGGTGGTGACGCCTTCTTCTTCGGTCAGCCGAATGTACACTTCTGGAGGAACATTCAGTTGGTCCGCGGAATCAAGAGCGTTCTCTACAAGCTCTCTGACGGAAACAAAGATTGCGCGGGAGGGGTTGGTGAAGCCGGCTATGTCCCGGTTCCGGTAGAAAAAGTCTGCTGGGCTGATTTCTTGGAAGGTTACCAAAGCTGTTTCCCACCGCCCCTTGAAATTTTAAGCTTTGAAAGGTGCGTTTTCATTGCTTTTGTATTGCCTTCGCGGTGTTTTTGGCTGGAAACCGCGCCAGAATGGCATTGTATTATATATAGCAACATGGCAGCTTCATTCATAATTCTGTATGATAGGTATTTCAATGTTTTTGTAAAATTTAAAGCTTAACTGGTTTACTCCACTTTGGGGCGGTTTTTTGGTTAGCTTCGGGATGTTGGTTCCCAGAGTTGCAGCCTCTGTTTTTTGAGTTCTCTTCGTTTTTTGTGCAGAAAACGGTACACTGTTCCGTGGAGACATCCGCCAATCAGCATACTCACAGCCTCCCGCGCAATCGAGGCTTGGTCAGGGTACCCGATTATTCCAATTGTGTGACCGTAAATCGAAATGTTTGCTCCACTCAGCTCCTCTATTATTCGGCGGGTTTTGCCCTCCTTTCCGATTACTCTGCCTTTCAGCCGCTTCAGGTCAGACGCGGACCTGCCCACAGTATCCCTGAGGTCGATAACTTCGAAGACGATTTCGTCGTCGTCAAGCAGCCTGAAGGCGTGGTCTGGCGCGAAGCCTCTTCCGATGGCAGTAACTACCTCTTTTGCTCTGAAGAGAACTGTTGGGTCCTCGGCTGTTGCCGGAAGCGTTATCTGGACTGTTCCAGTTTCGCTGTCCACTTCTAATTTGACGGAAAGCTTCTTTTCGATAACGTTCTTTACTGTGCCGTCTGGACCAACCAGAGCGCCGATGCGGTCTCCCGGAATCTTGATGTAAGTTTTACTTCCTTCCATCCTTAACCACCTTCTCGTACATCTCGTCCACTGAATATATGTCAGGAACTTTCCTCTTGAAATACCTATGCAAATTTTCCAAATCTCTTCTCAGGAACGTGTCAGCCATGGGATGCTTAATCAAAACAGACTGGGCAACATCAAAAATCACGGGCTTTCCCTTCCAGATCATGACGTTGTATTCGCTGAGGTCCGCATGCACCAGCCCAGCTTCACGGTAGAGCAGCTTAACATAGGCGAGTAACTGTTTGAAGACTTCTTCAGCGTCCTCCAGAGAGGTTTCTTTCATGAGAGGCGCCCGTTCACCTTCCTCGCCAATAAACTCCATTATCAGAACGTTCTTTTGCACAGCCAAGGGTTCGGGAACGTTGACTCCCGCGTCTTTGGCGCGCTGCAGATTCTTGAACTCTTTCTGAGCCCAAGTGTAGATGAGGGACCGTGTGTCTCTGCGGACGTGAGCGAATCTGGGGTCGCCCTCTATGTAGGGGAGCATGCCCTTCTTGAAGTCGGCTGAGCTTGTGAGGTATATTTTGATGGCTAACTCTTTTCCGTCTGGGTCTTTTCCCCAGTAGACTCGCGCCTCTTTTCCTGCGTTGACGACTCCATGAATCTCGCCGATGACCAGTTTGTTCATGAAGTCGTAGATGACCATTAGCGTTGACTTGTCAAAGACTTCTTCTATGACTTGGTAGTCTTCGCTCCGCTTATTCTTCATCAGAGACTCGGTTTCATACGCTTTCTGTTTTCGGCTAAGCCGATTATCCACTTTTTCTCTAAAAGACACAATGAGCCTTCCTACATCAGGTGAAGGTTGTTTTCCTATTTAGGTTTCTCTCCAACAGAGCTTGAGAACGTCTATATGTGCGGCTGCAGACTATGTTCTGGACTGTTTCAAACAAAGGTGACGAAGGAATGAAGCTTGTCAAACTAAACGAAAAAGAGTGGTTGCATAGGCAGGGCTACTCCAAGAAAATCTTGCTTACAGAGGACGACCTGAAATCAGAAGGAAACATTGTTCAGATCGTCAAAAACGAGGCGCACACAGAAATAAAGCCCCACTACCATAAGCGGATGAAAGAAATCTACCACATACTACAGGGAAACGCGGTTATCTTCTGCGGAGACACTAGAGTTAGAGCAGAGCCCGGAGACACACTGCTGTGTGAGCCCGGAGAAGTCCATGGCGTAGTCAACGACACAGACGAAGACTTCCTGTTTGCCGTTTTCAAAATAAACGCAAAAGACGACGACATGGTCTGGAAATAGATTCTAGATTTTGACGATTTGGGCGTGGGGGACGCCGCAGATGTTCAGAACCGCCTCAGGATGAACCAGCCCCTGTTCTATGGCTTTCTGGACGATGTTGGCTCCGATCATGTTCACGACAGTGGATTCCTTCATCAACTCAACAACGTCTTCGACAGGCATTTTTGGACCTTTATAGAATTCTTCGCGCACCTTGAAAACCAGTTTTCCGTCCTTCAGGGTCTCGCCCAACAGTTCTGCGTCACAGGTTGCAAGAAGCACATGTTCCCCGCATTTCCGCAAGTTGGTGTAGGCTTCCAAGGTTAAGAACCCTACAAAGTTGATATGGATGACCTTGCCCCGCAGGCTTCACATACCAGAAACAGGAAACGCTTATCCTTAACGATTTTCGTGTCCGGACGGCTGCAGACGGGACAAACCACAAACTCTTTGATATACCTTTGGATGAGACGCTCAAAGGTGTTGTAGTCAAATTTTCCCTGAAAGATTGCCCTGTTCCTCTGCATGGTCGCAGCCGTAGCCATCTCTCCTGAAAAGAACTTCAGCACATGACGTGGGTCCCGGTTAAGGGCGTCACATATCTCCTTAAAATTGGACAGGATTGTGCGCATGCCGATTACATGGCATCGAGGTCTAGGAACCTCAAACCGTTTGTGCTCACGTACATCTTCAGGAAGCTGCGATCGAGCACGTTCAAGCAATTCTCTGTAGTTCATCCCTAACGCCTACACTACAGGAGTTTTGCGCCAAATAAAAGCCCTTCCCTTTTTATTCTTCAGGTTATCGGTTATAGGATTGAAACAGAAAATCCTTAAATCTTAACTTGACAATCGGTAAATAGAAATTGTTGAAGGGCCCGTAGCTCAGTTTGGTTAGAGCGCCAGGCTCATAACCTGGTGGTCGCTGGTTCAAGTCCGGCCGGGCCCACCAAAAACGAGCATAACATAATTGTATTTACTTTGAATGAGTTAATTCTATATATGACCTGTATGGACAACTCGGTTTATGTCACTAATTGTTGCCGAAGAATTGGGGAAAAGGTATGGCGTCGTAGTTGCTGTTGATGGTTTGAACTTGAAGCTTGATGAGGGTTCTGTGACGGGTTTGATTGGACCCAATGGTGCTGGAAAAACTACCACAATCAAGATGATTCTTGGTTTGTTGAAGCCTGATAGAGGCGTGGTGAGGGTTTTTGGTCAAGACCCCTGGGATAATCCGGATATTCGGTCCATGACGGGGATAGTTTATGAGAAGGCATTTTTTCCTGCTCACCAAAAAACGTTGGAGTATCTGGAGAGGGTCTGCAGAATCTACGGCGTTTCCGAGAGCCGAGCCATGGAGGTTTTGGAGGCGGTGAATTTGCAGGAGGCAAGTAATCGGGAGATTAGGGCGCTTTCGGCTGGGATGCTGCAGAAGTTTGCTATTGCCCATGCTTTGGTTCATAAGCCTAAGCTGATTGTGGCGGATGAGATGACTGCTAACCTTGATCCGCAGGCAAGAAGTGAGCTTCTGGAGTTGGTTTTGAACCTTAATAAGGAGGAGAAGGTGGCGTTTCTTCTTTCTTCTCACATTCTTCCAGAGTTGAGTATGGTGTGCGATTCTGTGGCGATTATTAACCGGGGCAAGGTTTGGGCGTCTGGGGAACTGTCTGACCTTTATGATAAGTATGCTGTTGGAATAGTCAGAGTCACAACTGACAGACCTGAAAAGTTAGCGGCTGAAGTCAAGAAACTGAATTACGTGAAGGACGTGGACACTGACGTCAGAGGATTCTCAGTTACAGTGGTTGAGGGAAAAGAGGATGAAATTTACGAGGATGTTCCTGGGTTGGCAAAACGTGTCAAAGCAAAACTTTTGGGAATAGAGACGGGAAGCGCCTCCCTGCAGGAATTGTATAGATTAGCGGTTAGCGGAAAGGAGCGGAAGTGATATGGGAAAAGGTAAACCCTTCTTGGAAGTTTTAGCCTCAGCAATCCATGAGGACTTTCGGTTTCCGTTTCTGGAACTCTTTGCGTTCCTGTACATGTTGGGCGCCTTTGCGCTGGCAAACTTCAGTGTAAGCCTTTATTCTCAGGTGTCAACAAACGAAGCCGTAGCCTATGTCGTGACTACTTCGCTTATCGGTTTTTCTCTCCTATTCTTCCTTATACTTGTCTTCAAGAATATCGCCTACGGTTTGGGAAGTGAACTTGAAAAAGGAATAATCCAGACATACTTTTCGTATCCCCTCAAGAGATGGGCAATACTGACTGCCAAGCTTCTTTCAGGCATCGGCGTTTCTCTGCTTCTCTTTCTCGGCATCCAGATTTCAGCCTTTTACATTCTAGCTCCAGACATTGTGTCAACCCAACTGAGCACAATAATGTTGACATACGCTGCAAACCTGAGCTTTCCCCTCATCATTTCAGGCATCATTCTTCTCTTGACGCTACAACTTGGAAGAGGCGGAATAGGACTTGTTGTTGGTATAATGCTATATCTTGGCATGAGCATAGCTTCGCAAATAGCGCTTCTTGTTGCACAAGCTACTGAATCAGCATTAGGGGTCCAAATCATATCTATGTTCTCCCCAAATTACGCTTTACAATACCACTATAGAGCGTTAGTTGGAGCTTCTTCATCCCTTTGGAACCCGACTCTATCAGAAACAATGCTCTACATAGGAGGTAGCTACGCGATTGTGGCGGCGTTATTCATTTTAGGATACATCTACTTCAGCAGGAGGCTTAACCTATGAAGCGATGGACAACTATTCTTGGGCGAGGAGGCACAACTCTCATAGCAATAAGCTTAGCTCTGCTCATCGTTTCGTTTATTCCTCAAACTCAATCATCAAGCTCTAAAGGAAGCATGCCCATTAGAGCAGGACAGTTTAGTGTCATGTTTTCTCCAGGAACTATTACGCCACAACAAGAAGTCCAAGTTAATATTACAGTTAAGGGCACTCTCACGATCTACTTGCTTGAGATAAACGCTAGAGCTCAATTTATGAATGGTACTTTTGGCTATGAGTTCAATTTAACAGACCTGCAAGAACTCTTAAAAGAACATCCTGAACAAATCCCATTGGAACATGAAGTTGAAAACAGCGGGTATAAACTGAACTATACTCCATCCAAAATCATGAACGCCACTGTTGCTGTTTATAATAACGCTTCAGAGACTGCAACGTTAGAATTCGATATGGCGTTGAAAAGCAGCTTAGCTCCGGGAGACAAAGTTCGGACCATCGCATATTTTGCGGCTCCGATTGGCGTCATAATGGCTGTGCCTTGGCTTCTGAGCGGCTGGAAACAGAGAAAAAACAAATTAGCATAAGTCGCTCCAAGGTCCTGTAAGGGAAGGACTGTACTTTGAGGCAAGACCTTGATGGCATCTTAGCCAAGAAAGACATTGAAGCATTGCTCTTGTATTCTGACAGCTACAGAGACGCAAACATGTATTATCTCACAAGGTTTCTGGCTCCAGACCCTTTCATTTTCCTCAAAAGAGCCGACCAAGAACCCATGATAGTAGTTAGCCAGATGGAGTATCCAAGAGCCCAAAAACAATCCATAGTCAAAGCCGTGAACTCCTACAATGACTACAACTACCTCAAGACACTGAAGACCGCTAAAGACCCGCAGCTGGGCGCCATGAAGTTCATCGCCGAAGTTGCAAAAAAGGAACTTGACCAAGGAACAAGGATTTGTGTGCCTCCCAACTTTCCGGTGATTGCAGCTGATGTGCTGAGAAACGAAGGATTAACCGTATCTCCAATGTTTGGTGTGGTCGAGAAAGCCAGAGAAACCAAAGACAGCCAAGAAGTGAAAGGCATCAAGGCTGTTCAGGCAGTCAACGAAAAAGTCACATTAGAGGCAATAGAGCTGATAGCCAACTCAGAGGTGGGCAGCAACGGAACCTTGCATGTCAGGGGAGAGCCTCTAACGGTTGGTAAGCTGAAAGCGTTTTTTGGATGCAACCTCCTAGAAAACGGTTGCCTACCTGAAGAAGACATCATCGTCGCCTGCGGCACAAAATCGTCAGACCCCCACTATATGGGCGAACCAGAAGACAAACTCAAGGCACACAAGCCAATAATCCTGGACATCTACCCCCGAAGCATACAGAAACGCTACTGCACAGACATGACCCGAACCGTCGTGAAGGGAAAAGCTTCAGACAAAGTCAAGAAGATGTTTGATGCAGTTTTTGAAGCAAAAAACGCTTCCCTCGACGCTATCCAAGCAGGAGCCCTTGGAAGCCACGTCTATGATGTGTGCTGTGATGTGCTGGAGAAGGCGGGCTACGAAACCACGCGAGGCGGAAAAAAGGTGACAGCGGGAATGACGCACAGTCTTGGGCATGGCGTGGGTTTGCAGATACATGAAAGCCCCAGAATGAGTGAACTCTCCCTGTTTCCCCTAGAAGCGCATAATGTTGTGACGGTTGAGCCTGGAGTCTATGACCCGCAGGTAGGCGGAGTAAGATTAGAGGATATTATAGAAGTTACAAAGTCTGGATACAGTAACCTGACGAAACTGGAGACAAGACTAGAAATCTAGAGCTGTCAGCCGCCCGTCACTAGGGACATCAAGAGAA
>Ga0315542_1001764_pt1 | contig 13466 bp, 14 predicted proteins | sample SalMarSW160120MG_FD_202541 | JGI IMG/M metagenome (GOLD analysis project Ga0315542, IMG submission 202541) | Salt marsh sediment microbial communities from the Plum Island Ecosystem LTER, Massachusetts, United States - Salt Marsh Sediment SW1601-20 ...
CACCAACCCCGACGGCCTCTGGTTGGTGAGCGGCGCCCGCGCACTGCTCGAGATCGCCAACCCGAAGTACGCGCAGAAGGAGAAGATCCTGCGCCACATGTGCGCGCTCCCCGCGGACCACGTGATCGTGGACCTGGGTGCCGGCTCCGCGTTCAACGTGCTCGACTTCTTCCTGGCGGCCCACCGGGGCATCCTCGTGGTCACACCCGAGGTTACCTCGGTGGAGAACGCCTACCACTTCCTCAAGGCCGCATTCTTCCGCAAGCTCAAGAAGGCGGAACCGAAGCGACGGGTCCGCACCGTCATCAACGCGGTAATGAAGGAGCGGGAGCAACGGGGCATCCGATCCCCCAAGGACCTCATCACCCAGGTCATGCTGACCGATCCCATCGCGGGCGCGGCGGTCCTCGCGGAAGCCTCCGGCTTCAGCCCCGCCCTGGTCGTGAATCGGAACGAGCATCCCGAGGACCGGCGTCTCGGGGAGGGGATCTGCCTGGCCTGTCGCGAGTACTTCGGCAACGACATGGAGTGCCTCGCCCACCTCGCCGATGACCACCTGCTGGCCCGATCCGTCAAACAGCGCAGGCCCACCGCCGAGCTCTACCCCCAGAGCTCATTCGTCCGCGCTCTGCGAGAGCTGGCCGGCCACCTCCAGGCATCCCCCACGCAGAAGGTGTCCCATGGGTCGTGAGCCCCGGCGGATCGACTGGCAGGCGCTGGGCCTGGAACCCGGGGCCTCCCCTGGGCAGGTCCGGCGCGCCTATCTGGAACGTCGCTCGCTCTACGCCCCGGACTCCCTGGCCACCTACTCCCTGCTCGAGGAGCGGGAGCGGGAGGCGGTGCTCGCCCGCATCGAGGATGCCTACCAGCGCATCACCGGCTCCGCTCCGCCACCCGCAGTCGCCGCCGGGACCCCCGAGGACCCGGCTGAACCGCCATCGGGTCCACCCCCGGCCCTCGAGGACGCACCAGGGGCGCATCTCCGCCATCTCCGCCTGGGCAGGAGCATCTCCCTCCACCGCGTAGCCGATGAGATCAAGGTTCGCGCCAGCGTCCTCGCCAAGCTGGAGGAGGAGGACTTCCAGCACCTTCCCGCCGCGGTGTACGTGCGCGGCTTCGTTGTGCAGTACGCCAAGCTCCTGGGCATCCCCGAGCCCGACGCCGTGGCCACGGCCTACCTGTCCCGCATGGAGGCCGCCAAGGACCGTTGATTCCTCTCGCCCGCCCCCGAGTCCGCGGCAGCGAGCAGCGACAGCGGCCGCGGCGGTGAATGGTGTCAGCGACAGGTCAACGGCGAGGGACATTGCCAGCATCAGAGAGCGTGCCAGGCACCGTCCAGGCCTCGCGGAAAAGCACGATCGCCCAATCTTCAACGGTGCCTGGCTCGCGCTCTGGTTTTCCCGAAGCGAGAGATACTGCCGCTACCCCTGTCGCTGTCAGACTCGTCCCACGCGTTTGTGGATGATCCCGACAAGAGAACGGGGCGCCCGTGGGCGCCCCGTCCATGCTCTTCGAGCTCGATCCCCGTCAGCTGCCGGAGGAATCCTTGAGGCCGGCCGCCTCCTCGAGCATGTCGGTGGTCACGGACTTGGGCCGCTCGATCGGGTAGGCGAGGGCACGGTCCCAGACGATGTTGGTGAGCACGCCGAGGGCGCGGCCGATACCGAACAGGACGGTGTAGAAGTCCCACTCGGTGAGCCCGTAGTACCACTGGACCACGCCCGACTGGGCGTCCACGTTCGGCCACGGGTTCTTGGCCTTGCCCTGCTCCTTGAGCACGTCCGGCGCCACCTTGTAGATCGTGCTGATGACCTTGAAGAGCGGGAAGTCGGGAAGGTGCTTGAGGCAGAACTCACGCTGCGCGGTGTAGCGGGGGTCCGTTTTGCGGAGCACCGCGTGACCGTAGCCGGGGATCACCTGGCCCGAGTTGAGGGTGTCCCAGAGGGCCTCGCGGACCCTCTCCTCGGTGGGCTCGGCGCCGCCCAGCTTCTGCTCGAACTGCATCACCCAGCGCAGCACCTCCTGGTTGGCCAGGCCGTGGAGCGGGCCCGCCAGGCCGTTGATGCCCGCCGACAGCGCGTAGTAGGCGTCGGACAGGGCGGAGGCCACGAGGTGGGTGGTGTGGGCGGACACGTTCCCCGACTCGTGGTCGGAGTGGAGGATGAAGTACATGCGCGCCACGTCGTCGTAGGGCGGGTCGATACCCATCATGTGGGCGAAGTTCCCGCCCATGTCCTGATCGGGGTCGGCCGGGATGTGGACGTCGGCCTTGTACTTCATGCGGTAGATGTAGGCGGCCAGAACCGGGAGCTTGGGCATGATGTTGCACACGTCCTCGAACATGGGCTCCCACATCTCCTCGCGGCTCATGCCCTCGGCGTAGCGGCGCGCGAACTCGGACTCGCGCTGCATGGCCAGGATGCCCTGGGAGAACAGGGTCATCGGATGGGTGTCGGTGGGGGCGGCCCGGAGAACGTCGATCACGTACTGCGGGAGCTGGCGACGCTTCTTGAACTCCTCCACCACCTCGAGGGTCTCCTCCTTGGTGGGGACGTCACCCGTCATCAGGTAGTAGAAGAAGCCTTCCACGTAGGGATACTCGCGACCGGGAACCTTGGGCAGCGCCTCGAAGGTCTCCGGGATGGTCTTGCCCCTGAACCGGATGCCCTCGAAGGGATCGAGGTAGGAGACGTCGGTCACCAGGCAACGCACGCCGCGCGCGCCGCCGATGGCCTGGGCGATGGTCACCTCCGAGATCTTGACGTCGCCGTGCTCCTTGAGCAGACGGGTGGTCCGGGGGCGATGCTCGTTGATCTTCTTCTCCAGGGTCTTCTTGAGCTTCATGACGGACTCCTTCCTCGCGCGCCGCGGCAGTCGTATTCGGGGGTCACGCCGACCCCGCAGTCGCGTCACGCCACTGTGTTTTGCGTTGGTGATCCCGTATTGCGGAGCCGTTCTCCACGCGCAGGAGTATAGAGCTTGTGAAGAAAAGTGACAAGCTCGAAATCCACACATCCCGGCCCTCCAGGACTCCGGATCCGGGGTGACGAGTTGACAGCTCGGGGGGCCGGTGGGGAAACTCTCTCCGTGCAGCGCTTGACGAGCTCTCAGCGACTCACGGTCGTCCTCCTCGCCGCCGCCGACGTCTCCCTGCTGCTCGGCGCAGGGGTGGCCGCGGCATGGCTGCGTTTCGGTCCCGGGGCCTTCGGGCAGGAGCTCACTGGCATCCTCAGTCACCCCGGATTCATCGTGTACGCCGCGGCGGCGCAGATCGGCCTCGCCACCACCTTCGACCTGTACCGTCCCCAGAGCTGGCGGAGCAAGGAGTACCTGGCGGTGCGCCTCCTCGCCCTAGCGGTCTCCCTGGTGGTCGCCCTGGTGGTCGGCGTGTACCTCGTGATGGCCTGGCGATTCGGTCGTGGCCTGCTCGCCATCACCCTCTTCATCGCTCTGCCGCTGCAGGCAGGGGTCCGCGTGCTGTGGATCGTGATCGCGGGCCTGCCACAGCCACGACGCGCCCTGATCATCGGTGACGGCCCTATCATCGCCGCGCTCCAGGACGAGCTCCAGCAACGGACGTCTCCTCCTTTCCAGATCGTCCGCCACCTTCGCGGCGCCCACGAGCTGGCGGAGGACCCGCTGCTCGCAAGGTCACCCGACGGCATCGACCTGGTGGTGGTGGCCTCTCTGACCGACGACGCCACCGCCGATCGTCTGGCGGCACTCAACTTCCGAGGGACGACCGTCATCGACGCCGCCGCGGCCTACGCCGCCCTCACGGGCCGCATCCCGGTGCGCCAGGTGGACTCCCGCTGGTTCATCGCCACCGGCGACTTCTCGTCCCTCGCGACGTCGCCGTTTCACCACGTGCAACGCTTCTTCGACATCGTGGCCGCCGCCGTCCTCCTCGTCCTCACCGCACCGCTGCTGCTCATCGCCGCACTCGCCGTCCTCCTCAGCGACGGCCCACCCGTGCTCTACCGTCAGGTCCGCCTGGGACGGTTCGGCGCACCCTTCGTCCTCCTGAAGCTGCGGACGATGGTCCGGGCGTCGGAGGACAACGGGCCCGCGTTCGCCGCCGTGGGGGACCGACGCGTCCTCGCCGTGGGCAGGGCCATGCGACGCTGGCGGATCGACGAGCTCCCCCAGCTCGTCAACGTCCTGCGCGGGGAGATGAGCCTGGTCGGCCCGCGCCCCGAACGGCCCGAGGTGGCCGAGCGCCTGGAGCGGGAGATCCCCTTCTATGCGTTTCGCTACTCCGTACGCCCCGGGCTCACGGGGTGGGCCCAGATCAACCTCCCCTACGCCGCCGAGACCGCCGACCACATGGTCAAGCTCGAGCACGACCTCTATCTGCTCCGCCACCACGGCCCCGGGATGTACGGCGTGGTGCTGCTCCGCACCCTGGGCGCCCTGGTCTTCCGACCCGGACGGTAGCCTGCACCGGGTGAGGTATTCTTGCCCGGTCGCGCTCTTCCCAGCGTGGCGGCGACGACACCATGCGCACCTTCCTGGCGTTTCTCGTCCTGTCGGCCGTCAAGGTCCTCGGCCACCTGTTCTTCGGCTTTCGGGCCGAGTGGATCGGCGGACGCCCCCGCAACCGCTGGGGCCGGGTCCGCCTGTTCGTGCTCATCCACCACACCAGCCTGTATGAGCCGGTCTTCGCCGGGCTGGCCCCCTTCCGCCTCCTGTGGCACTTCGCCGCCCACGGCGTCCTGCCGGTCGCCGAGAAGACCATCCGCCGTCGCATCGGGCTCTTCTTCCGCTTCCTTGCCCGCAACGTGGTGGTCGTGACGCGGCAGCGGGACCACACATGGGACCAGGTCCTCAACCGGATCGACACCCGGGCCGTGGTCATGATCCTGCCCGAGGGTCGCATGATGCGGCCCAATGGGCTGGACGCCGCCGGCAGGTCCATGACGATCCGCGGCGGGATCGCGGACATCCTCGAGGTCCTGGACGACGGCCAGATGATCGTCCTGTACTCGGGGGGTCTCCATCACGTCCAGGCGCCGGGCGAGGTCCTGCCGCGGCCCTTCCGCACCCTCAGGGCGCGTCTCGAGCTGCTCGACATCGAGGCCTACAAGAGGAGCCTCGGTCCCACCACGGGAGGCCAGGAGTTCCGCAACGCGGTGGTGGCGGATCTCACGCACCGCCGGGACACCCTGTGCCCCGTGCAGGTCGAGGGCGGCATCCAGGGGGGCGAGGTGCCCCGCTGGCTAGGCTGGTGGACCCCCCGACGCTAGGTCAGGCCGCCGCGCGGCGAGCGCGGCCCAAGTGCGCGGGTGGGTGCGAGGCACGCCGTCTTGGTTCGAAAGTAAAAATGTTGCTTCATCCGGGAGCGTGCCTGGCACCCCCTCTGGGCCCACCAGCTCAGATCAGGCCCTGGAGGCGCGCGAGCAGGATCGCCGCCAGGGTCTTGCCGTCCCGGATCGCGCCGTCGCGCGCCAGGGCCAACACCTCCTCGAGGTCCATCGCCACGACCTCGATGGCCTCGTCCGCGTCTCCGGGCGGCGGATCCTCCACCCGTTTCAGGCCCGTGGCGAGCACCGCATGCAACCGCTCGTCGGTGAAGCCCGGGGTCGAGTAGAACCTGCCCAGGTCGCGCAGGGAGCCCGCCCGCCATCCCGTCTCCTCCACCAGCTCGCGGCCGGCGCAGTGCCGCGGCTCCTCCCCCGGTTCCAGGGTCCCGGCCGGCAGCTCCAGGAGCGATTCCCCGACGGGGTAGCGGAACTGACGGACCAGGAGGACACGCCCGTCGTCCAGGACCGGCAGAATGACCGCAGCGCCGCGGTGGCGGATCACCTCGCGCTCGGTGCGCGAGCCGTTCGGGAGACGGACCCGGTCCACCTCCAGGGTCACGACCCTTCCGGAGTACACCTGCTCGCCCTCGATCCGTACCTCGCGCCCCTCGTCGTCCATGCCGGTCATCATACGCTCGCAACGTGGCAGCGTTCGGCGGCAGTGCGGATTCGTAACGCAGAGGCGCAGAGACGCAGAGGCACCTCCCGCCGGACTCAGGGGCAGCGGCCGTCGAGAGAAGGGCGCGTTGCTCGGACGTGCCAGGCACCCTCTCTAGTTCTCCCGAAGCCTCTCGCCCCTGAACGCCGGCCACCGGCTTGTCGGGGCACCTGTGAACGACCCTGAGGTGAGCGTGCGCAACGCGATCGCCACCACTCGTCTTGCTGCCCACAGCCTGGCTCTCGAAGCTGCGGGAGCCGCGATCAAACCGGTGATCAGCTACACTCCGGCGCCGTGGTCCGCTTGCTCGCGATCCTGTCCCTGCTCGCCGTCACCGCGGTGTGGGGGGCGACCTTCGTCATGGTGCACGACGCCGTGGCCCACTTCGGGGTGATGGGCTTCCTGGCCATGCGGTTCGCCCTCGCCGCCGCGGTCACCGCCCTCGTGTGGGGGTGGAGGCTCAACCACCGCAGCCTCCGGGTCGGCATGGGCATCGGCCTCGTCCTGGCCGCCGGATACCTCCTGCAGACCTGGGGCCTGCGCTTCACCACCGCCACCAACTCCGGCCTCCTGACGGGGCTCTTCGTCATCTGCGGGCCCCTGGCCGACCGTCTCATCTTCGGTTCACGCCTGTACCGTTCCGCCTGGCTCGCAGTGGGCTTGAGCCTCCTCGGGATGAGCCTCCTCATCGGCCGAGGCCCCACCGGCCTGGCCGGCGGCGACGTGCTCACCCTCGGCTGTGCCGCCGCCTTCGGCATCCACATCGCCCTGCTGTCCCGCCACGCGCCGCACCACGACCCGGGCGCCCTCGGCGCCGCCCAGATGGCGGCCGCCGCCCTGGTGTTCCTGGCGCTGTGGCCCCTCACCGAGCGGGTGCAGGTCCCTCCGCGCTCCGTGTGGGGCGCGATCCTCATCACCGGGGTCCTGGCGTCGGCGGTGGCCTACTTCGTCCAGACAACGGCCCAGCGGCACCTGACCACCGTCCAGACCGCCGTCATCCTCACCACGGAGCCGGTGTTCGCGGCACTGTTCGGCTACCTCCTCGCCGGCGAGCGGCTCCTCGGCCTCCAGTACCTGGGCGCCGCCCTGATCATCGCCGCGCTCCTGGTGGCCGAGCTCGTACCGCGACGACGCGGTCCGCGGCTGGCCGCAGACTGAGGGCCGGGCAGGGGCGTCCTCCGGGTCAGGGAGGAGGGATGGTGAGGCGGGAGGGCGGCATGGCGGGCGCGCCGCGCCCGGCCTTGGTGCGCTCCGGGAACCCCCCGCTGAGGGGCAACGTGATGGTGGGGCCCACGTGCCCGGGGGGCGTGGGTCGTGGCGTGGGCACCAATCCGCCCCCGGACCGCCACACCCACGACGTGAAGTTGGCGAGGTCGGTGAGGCCCCAGGAGAGCGAGATCGCCGCGACCCCGAAGGCCACAGAGCGATCATCCAGCTCGTGCCAGTCGCGCAAGGTGCCCGTGCGGAAGAACTCCTGACCCACGAACGGGTACAACCCCTCGCTCCGCGCCAGAGTCGAGGTCACCGCCGAGTCCACATTGCCCCGGAGCCCCAGGCTCGGGTCCTGGCCGTAGTACACGAGGCGCAGGCGATCATGGACGGAGTCGACGTACTTCACGTACGACGCCGCGTACTGCACCTCCCGCACATCGGCGTCACCCACGGCGACGGGATCGTTGGCGTCGAGCACGCGCACCGCCAACACCCCGATCTCCTCGACGAGGTCAGCCATGGGGACGGGACGGCGCAGGGAGGTCGCACAGCGCTCCACCTGGGAGGTGAGGGCCTCGCGCAGCCGGCCGGGAGCGGCGGCCCGCCACGCCGGCGGTGCGCTCAGGCCCCGCTGGATCCCTGCGTCGTACCGTTCGTGGTACCGCCGCACCTGGCGGGCCAGGTCGGGTGGGTAGAACTCCACCGCCGACCACGCGACCCAGCGCACCGTGGACCCGCTCCATCCGAGCCCGCACGCGGCCAGCAGGCAGACCAGCACCAGCCGACGTCCGGAAAGACGGGCTGGCGATCGCCCGGGCCCGTCCTCCGGCCTCATGGACTCCCGTGCTCTCCGGATGGGGCCAACATCTCCAGAACGCGGCGTTTGATGTGGACGGGCACCTGGGGGTCGTAGCCGGCGTACACCTTGACGATCCGGCCCTCACGGTCGAGGAGGATGTTGGTGGGCAGGCCGTACACGCCCAGCGCAGCCATCTCGCTGCCGTCCATCCGGTACACCGGGAGGTTCAGCCCGATCCGCTCCACGAACCTCTCGCCCACCGCGGGGGCAGCGTCCACGTTCACCGTCAGCAGCACGAAGCCCTTGCCGGCCAGCTCGTTGTACAGCTTCTCGAGCTCCGGGAGCTCCTCCCGGCAGGGACCGCACCAGCTGGCCCAGAAGGTGAGGAGCACCGGGCGTCCCCGGAAGCTGTCCAGGCGGACGGTCCCGGTCCCGTCCAGGGTCTTGAGGGTGAGGGTGGACGGATCCGTGGGTTCGGCGGCGCCCCCGACGACCACGGCGGCCATCAACAGCGCCACGAGCACCGAAAGACGACGAAGCACGCTCATTGACTCATCATACGGCAGCGGCTCAGGGCCAACAAGCAGCGTCCGAGGCCTCACCAGTCCGCCCCGGAGGGAGCCCGACGTCGGGCCGGGAATCGGTGGTTGCCTCGGGATCCGCCCGCCGACCTCCAGCCACCGGCGGCTCCCCCGGCGCCGCGGGGCAGCGGCCTCAATCCCCGGCTTCGTGCTCCTCCCGGTGACCCCGCTCCAGCCGGGCGGCCTCCATGAAACGGCTGGTGCGGTAGATGTAGCCGAATCCGGACAGGATCACGAGCACGAAGGAAAGGTAGAAGCAGGCCTGGGGATAGGCCGGCGGGACCTTCACGGTGTTGGCCAACAGGACCACGCCCACCGTGAGTACGTGGGCGCAGGTCGTCACCTTGCCGATGAAGGAGGGAGGAAACGACCGGATGTCCTCCACCAGGTACAGGACCACGGCCATGACCAGGATCAGGAAGTCCCGGAAGAGGACCAGGATCGCCAACCACAACGGGATGACCACCGCCTGGCCCTGGGGGATCGCGAGGGCAACGTACGCCGTGATGAGCAGCAGCTTGTCCGCGAGGGGATCCAGGTAGGCGCCGACGAGGGACTGCATGTGGAGGCGCCGTGCGAGCCAGCCGTCCACGAGGTCGGTGGCCCCGGCCAGACCGAACGTCCACAGGGCGATCTCGTACTCGCGACGCGCCACCGCGATGAGGAAGAACGGAATCATCGCCATGCGGAGGAGGGTGAGGAAGTTGGGCAACGTCACCGGGCGCAGCTTCTCCTCGACCTTGCTGCGGATCTGCTCCCGGCGCGTGCCCTCCGTCCCGATCATGGTCACACCGTCGCGCTCCCCGTCCGGTTCTTCTCCCAGAGGAGGCGCAGTCCGATCAGGGTGAGGTCTCCCTCGACGACGTCCACCACGTCGGTGTGACGGGCGATGCTCTCGGCGAAACCGCCGGTCGCCACGACCGTCGCCCCGCCGAGCTCGGACAGGATGCGCCGGGTCACGCCCTCCACCAGGCCCAGGTAGCCGTAGAAGAGGCCCGACTGCATGCTGTCGACCGTGGCCTTGCCGATGAGCCGCGGCGGCGGCGCGAGGGCGATCTTGGGCAGCTTTGCGGTGCGCATGGCGAGGGCCTCCACGGTGACCCCGGGGCCGGGCGCGATCACCCCCCCCAGGTACTCGCCCCGGGCCGACACAACCTCCCAGGTGACCGCGGTCCCGAAGTCGATGACCACGCACGGTCCGCCGTAGGCGCTGTACGCGGCGACCGCGTCGCACAGCCGGTCTGCTCCCAGCTCCTGGGGGGCCTCGACCCGCAGCGCCATGCCCGTCTTGATGCCCGGCTCCACGAAGAACGGATCTCGTCCGAGATAGCGTCCAATACCCTCCCGGAGCCGCGGGTCCATGGGCGGCACCACCGACGACACAGCGACCGCCAGCAGCTGGGAAGGCTCGACCGACTCCCAACGTAGAAGCTCCCGCAGCCACAGGCCGACCTCGTCCGCCGTGCGGTCCGCCTGGGTGGTCAGCCGCCACCGATTGACCAGGTCGGCGCCATCGAAGAGACCCACCACGGTATTGGTGTTCCCCACGTCCAGCACCAGCAGCAGGTCGCTCATGTCTTCCTCCACCCTGGCCCCGACCGGACCGAGCCTCGGGGCCGATCGCAGCAACCGGGATCGGGGGTGCCTGTATTGTAAGTCCAACACCAGTTCGTTCCTTGCGTTCGGGAGGCCAGAGACGGTGCCAGGCACCCTCTGGCGTCGGATTCGTCAGAGACGGTGCCAGGCAGCTTTCGGATGAAGCGATCTGCGTACTATCAAATCAAGACGGGGTGCCTGGCACCGGCTTTGACGTCGCAGCGCACTTCCACGGGGTGCGTGGCACTCCATACGCTCGTCGAGCCCACCCGGGGGCGCACCGGTGTTCAGCGCCGGAAGAAGAGGTAGCCGGCCAGGCCGAGCAGGACGAACGCGAAGATCCGACGGAACTGGAGGGTGGAGACGTGCTCCACGAGGCGCGCCCCGACCTGGGCGCCCATGACGCCCCCCGCCCCCAGCAGGAGACCCAGCCGCACATCGACGTTGGCGAGCCGGTTGTGGGCGACGAGGGCCGACACCGAGATCACCAGGATGGCGAGAAACGAGGTCCCTACCGCGCGCTGCGCCGACAGGCCCAGGAAGAGCAGCAAAGGTACGATCAGGAAGCCGCCCCCCAATCCGGAGAACGCCGCGCCCACACCGACCACCACTCCGATCCCCACCATCGCCAGGGTGTTCCAGACCACATCCGCCTCCACCACGTCAGGAGTGCCGACATTGTCTCCGGTCTCGGCCACCCCGTCGAGCGCCGCGCCGAACATCGAGCAGACCGGTCCGCGGCGCGCTATGATGTGTCCCCCGATCGCGGAGGAGGCCAGCCATGAAGTACGAGATCGGACGCCGGTGCATCAAGCGCATGCGAGTGCAGATCCTGGACATTCCCGGCCACCTCGGCGCCTTCGCCACCCGCGTGGGCGAGTTCGGGGCCCGCTTCGGCGAGATCACGACGGTCAGCATCGGGCGCACCTCGAAGGTGCGCGACGTGGACGTCATCGCCGCCGACGAGGAGACCTTCGACCGCATCTGCGACGACGTCCGGACCATGGACGGCGTGACGCTCATCGGCGTCACCGACGTGGTCAGGGAGGTCCACCGGGGCGGGAAGATCGCCACCAAGGCGCGGGTGAAGGTCGAGAGCCTGGACGACCTCGCCATCGTCTACACCCCCGGGGTGGCCTCCATGTGCCTGCAGATCGCGGATGACCCTGAGCTCGCGCGACAGTACACGGGAATCCAGAACACCGTCGCCATCGTCACCAACGGGACGGCGGTGCTGGGCCTGGGGGACATCGGGCCCCAGGCCGGCATGCCGGTCATGGAGGGCAAGGCGCTGCTCTTCGACATCCTCGGCGGCGTCAGCGGTGTGCCGATCCTCATCGACTCCAAGGACCCCGAGGTGATCATCAGCACGGTGCGCGCCATCGCGCCGACCTTCGGGGCCATCAAGCTGGAGGACATCCGCGCCCCGGAGTGCTTCGAGATCGAGGACCGCCTCGACGCCGAGCTCACCATCCCGGTGCTGCACGACGACCAGCACGGCACCGCGGTGGTGGTGCTCGCCGCTCTCCTCAACATCGCCGCTCAGACCTACATCAACCTGCGCCGCACCTCCGTGGGCATCATCGGCCTCGGCGCCGCCGGCAGCGGGATCCACAAGCTGCTCCGCGCCTACGGCGTCAGCCAGACCTATGGCGTCGACATCAACCCCGAGATGGTGACCCGTTTCTCTTCCGCCGGCGGACACCCCACGGACCTCGAAGGGGTGATGGCCAGTGCCGACGTCGTCATCGCCACCACGGGCGTCCCCGGATTGATCAAGGCCCGCATGGTCCGCCCGAAGCAGATCATTCTCGCCCTGTCCAACCCGGATCCCGAGATCGAGCCCGACGACGCCCTCGCGGCAGGCGCCGCCTACGCCGCCGACGGCAAGGGGGTCAACAACGCCCTCGCGTTCCCCGGCCTCTTCCGCGGCGCGCTCCACGCCCACGCCACGCGGATCAACGACGCCATGAAGATCGCCGCCGCCAAAGCCATCGCCGCCCATGCCCCGACCGGCGAGCTCATCCCCGGCATCCTGAACCGCGCGATGCATGACGCGGTGGCTTCCGCAGTGGAGGCCGCCGCCCTGAAGACCGGCGACGTCAAGCACACCTCCCACCTGGAGCTGTGAGAGGCGCGCGGCCTCGGGCGCCTCACTCCCCGCGGCTGAAGAAAGGGCGGGTCGCGGTTGCGGTGCTGCGGACCACCGTGTCTCTGAAGGACAGCTCATACCCGCCCTTCGTGCGCTCGTACTCCAGCAACCCCGGACGCAGGAGCCGCTGACCGGGGATCTCGACGCCGCGGAGCTCGGACAGGGACGCGGGGTACGTCCCGTGCATGTCCTCGTACAGGCTCAACGCCTGGCGGACCTCCTCCCCCCGCTCGGCGCACTCCGCGTACGCGGCGTCGATCTCCCGCCCCGCCAGGTACCACCCGCAGCAGAAGAACACCGCTGCGAGCACCGCAGACGCCACCCTTCCCTGCCAGCGCTCAGAGCCCCCCACCAGATCACCAAGGACCACGCATGCGGCCACCGCCGCCACGGCCGTCACCGACAGGCTCCGCGTCAGCGCTCCGCCGAACCAGAAGCCCGCCGCGAGCGCCAGCACCATCACCAAGACTTGCAGCACTCTCCGCCACATCCTATGGTCCTCTTCCCGGCTCCGGCTCGCTCCGGTGCCTGTTGTCGGGCAGCCCCGCCTCTCCCGCTCCGCCCCCTGCCCATCTTGCCACGGTTCCGGCTCGACCATGCGATCTTAGTATTATTGTGTCAGGTTTCCCCGTCGCATATCATCCGTTCTTGAGCACAATATAGTGAGAAAAGAGTTGACGAACCCACCGCCATCCCCTATATTGCTTCCTGGCAGTCGCGGCCCGCGACTGCCAACAACAGACCCTAAGACGAAGGGGGAGAACACGATGGAAATCAAACCTCTGTACGACCGGGTCCTCCTGAAGCGCATCGATGCCAAGGAAGAGGTCCGCGGCGGGATCATCATCCCGGACACCGCGAAGGAGAAGCCCCAGGAGGCCGAGGTGGTAGCGGTGGGCGACGGCAAGCTGGACGAGAACGGCAAGCGGCTCCCGATGTCGGTGAAGAAGGGCAATCGCGTCCTCATCGGCAAGTACTCCGGCACCGAGATCAAGATCAACGACATCGAGCACACCATCGTGCGTGAGGACGAGATCCTCGCCGTCCTCAAGGCGTAGGGAGGCATCATGGCAGGCAAGCAGATCGTCTACTCCGAGGAGGCCCGCAGCAAGATCCTGAAGGGCGTCAACCGGCTGGCCGACGCGGTCAAGGTGACCCTGGGCCC
>Ga0315542_1001765_pt1 | contig 13461 bp, 11 predicted proteins | sample SalMarSW160120MG_FD_202541 | JGI IMG/M metagenome (GOLD analysis project Ga0315542, IMG submission 202541) | Salt marsh sediment microbial communities from the Plum Island Ecosystem LTER, Massachusetts, United States - Salt Marsh Sediment SW1601-20 ...
CTCAGGTATTGAGCCAACAATATTCCCTTCAATAATTGTCTGAAGCTGAAACTGAAATGAGGAAGGTGTAATGCCATACTGCGCCAGCTTATCCTGGTCAGGGATAATATCAACAGTCGGGCCTGCAAATATTAAACCATCAAAAACATCTTCAACTCCTTCAACCTGTTCAATCTCTCCTGCAACTTCACGCGCAAGCTCATTCAGTTTATGCTGCTCAGTCCCGAATATTTTTATTTCAATTGGCTGTACCGATGCCATAAGATCGCCCAGCATGTCTCCGATAACCTGCCCAAAATCTATTTCGAGTGCCGGTTGAGTTGCTTCAACTCTCTTCCTGATATCATCAATGACCTCTTCAGTGGTTCTGGATCTGTCCTGTCTTAAATGAATAAGATAATCCCCATCATTTGGCTCAGTCATAAAAAATCCCATCTCAGCTCCTGTCCGTCTTGAATATGTTTCCACTTCAGGGATTGAGACAATTATCTTTTCAACTTCTGTAAGGATCCTGTTTGTTTCGTCAAGAGATGTTCCCGGAGGAGACTTATAATCAAGAACTATAGACCCTTCATCCATTTCAGGAAGAAATCCTGTTTCCAGTCTGGGAAGGATATAAATGATTGAAAGAAGCAGAAAAAGTACAAAAAGAATACTTATCACCGGGCGACGGATAAAAAATGTTATCCAGTCTCTCTTTTTTGTAACTTTTTGTATATCTGCTTTACCTGAGCCAAATAAAGGTCTTAGGCTTGAAAGCCACAAATATATTACCGGCAGACCAATCCATGTAACAAGAAACGAGCAGACCAGGGTTATTACCATAGTGTTTGTGAGAACATTGAAATATGCTCCTGCCACACCCCCAAGTAACATAAACGGGATAAATATAACTATGGTGCTGAGTGAAGATCCCACCATGGAAGGAAAGAGATAACTGATAGCCTGTTGAACAAGCTGTGTTGAAGGTCTTTCCGGAAACTCTTCATGTGTACGGTGTATCTGTTCCACAACAACGACAGCATCATCTATTATTAAGCCTATTGCTGCAGCTATAGCGCCGAAGGTCATTATATTCAGAGTATAGCCGACTGAATACAGGACAACGATTGTTAGCAATAAGGTTACCGGTATTGTAACAAGAATAGTCGCACTTGCCCTGAACGACCTGAGAAACATCACAGCAACCAGGATAGCCAGCAGCAGCCCTATCCAGATACTCTCATTAACACTTTTGATAGCTCTCTGGACAAAGTCGGACTGATCGTAATAATAAGTAAGATGCACATCAGCCGGAAGTATCTTTTCAAGTTCTTTCTTTTTTTCGGAAACATTTTTTGAAAGATTAATCAGGTTGGCATTCGGTTGTTTAAGGATTGCAACAAGGAGTCCCTGTCTGCCATTTGCATTAATTCTTGTATATTCGGTCCTCTCTCTTACGCTTACCGTAGCTATATCGTTCAGCTTAATAATTCTTTTCCCATCGCTTCGTACAACAGCATTTTCAATATCTTCAAGATTATAAAGACCGGCATCGGTGACGGTAAGGTATAAACGCCTGTAATCGGCCATTAAACCATTCGCACTGATAAAATAGTTCTGTTCCATCACATCTTTTATCATTTCCGGCGTTACTGCGTATGCCATCATTTTCTGCTGATTAAGCTCAACCCAGTATTCTTTTGTTTTCCCGCCGATAATACCTACTGAGGATACTCCTTCAATCTGCGACAGAAAAGGTTTAATTGTATAGGTTGCAAGCAGATTAAGTTCTATTGGCGTTTTGGTATCACTTTCAACTGTAAATCCTATAACCGGGAGAATAGATGGATTCATCTTCTCAACCTGGATCACTATCTCAGGAGGCAGCAGGCTTTTTATCTGGGCTATCCTCGATTCGAGCATCTGCTGGTTTATATCAATATCGGCCCCCCAGTTGAGAAATGCTGATATTTCACATGTACCGCGGCTGGTGGAACTTCTTAGTAATTTAAGATCGGGAACCTGCTTTATTGCATTCTCAAGAGGCCTGGTTACGGTAACCATCATCTTATCGACAGGCTGTTCGCCATTATCAGCAATAACTTTTATCTTAGGAAATGTGATCTCAGGGAAAAGAGAAACGCCGATCTGTCCGTATAGAAACAAACCACCCGCAATGACGACAGCAATTACTACAGAAACAGGGTTTTTATATGAAAGAAAAAAATTCTTCATCAGATCATCTGGTTACTGTAACAGCAGCAGTATCAGCCAGTCCGTAATTTCCAGAAGAGAGGATCCGGTCGGTCAGCAGAAAAGCCGGTTCAACTATTTCTACCTCATCGGAATTTTCAATTCCTTTCACTACCGGGACTTTTATTGCCGTGGTATCGTTTATCAGTTTCAAGATCCAGAATTCAGTTTGCGTCTCATCTCCCAACACTGCATCTTTAGGCAGTATCAATGCGTCAGGTTTTACTCTCTTGACAATTTCCACCGTGGCAATAAGATTCTGAGGCAGTTGAAGTGGCGTTTCCGGAGTTATAATATAACTTACAGTCTGGTTCTGTATATTCATGTCAGACAGTTTTTCACGAATCCTTCCCTTAAGGGTCCTTTTATCAGGAAGCATGATTGAACATCCCTTGTTTTTTTCAATATAACCGGTCATTTCATAGGGTACATCCATAATAAATACAAGGCTCCCCGGATCGGATAATACTGCCAGCTCATCGCCTTCCTGAACAAAATCGCCACTGTAATGAGTGATTGTACTAACCACACCCTCCTTTGGTGAATATATTTTAATAACTCCTTTAAAACCTAAACCTGAATCTGACTGAAGTGAGTTCTGCAAAGCTGATGCCTCTAATGTTTTTAATGAGAATAATAGTTTCCCTTTTCCGACATTCTCTCCGGTAGATATTTCAACAGCCTCAACAATACCTGTAACAGAAGAGCGCAGGGTATTCTTTCCAAGATAAGTAGTAACTGCCATGAAATCAACCGTTTCATAAAGATTTTTAATAACAGGTGTAACAACTGTAACAGGGGTTCTGGCAACAATAACGGTTTCAGCACTATTACTGCTGCTGTGGCATGCAGAAAAAAAGCATGCTGTGAGAAAGAGGAGCAATACGACTGAATATTTTTGAATTTGATTTAACATTTCCAAATAATTTTTAATGTTTATAAAAGACACTAACGGGTCAATAGATAATTCATTTCATTAATGATGCTCAGCATTTCAATTTTTATTATGTTCAGGTTCCTGTTAGTATTTCTGTAATTCTTTATAGCGTTTAGATAATCAGTCATTTTTATTATGCCGGATTCAAGCTGGGCTTTTAATGACTTCACCAGCTGGTCAGACAGGTCAAGCTGCTTTTCAAGCCTGGCTCTTGTTTCCGAAATACCATTGAGTTCTTCCCTTAACCTCAGGTAGTTCTGATCATATTGTTTCCTGGAGCTCAGATTATAGAAAGACCTCGTATTCTCTTTTATTGCCAGTTTTTGTTCTTCAAGCTTTTTCTGGTGACCATCATAAACAGGAATGCTTAAAGAAATACCTGCGCTTGCTCCGAAGTGCCTGTAAAAATTCCAGGGGTTGCTTGTCAGAATTCCGGCATCAGCAAACCATCTGACCGCAGGTTTGTAATTTAATCCAATTGCAGCTTTGTCGTTCATAATCTGCAGGCTGTCAATAATATATTGCTTAAGGAACAGGTAATCAGAAGGGTTGTTTACCTCAGCCAGTTCTATATCCGGTTCATTCAATATGACATTTGATGTGTCAACAATTCCGCAAACCTCGTTCAACAGCATGATCTCTTTTTTATACTGGTTTGTAAGCTGGATAACAATAACCTGCTGTCCTTCTGTTTCAACAAGCATCGACAGGTAATCAGTCTGAGTACATACACCATTTGCAGCAAAGTTTCCGATAATCTGATTCTCCTCCTTCATAAGATCAAGGAAAGATCTATTAAATACAAGCTCGCTATATACAGAATATGATTCGAGGTAAAGGTTGGTGATTGACCTTCTAAGTTCAGCAACAGAAAGTTTCTTTGACAGGCTTGCCGTCTCTTTCCGGTAATCTAAAGCCTGGTAACGGTTTTCAATCTTCCGGCGGTTAAATATCTCCTGCGAAACAGCTGCAACAGCCTGATAATTACCACCATCTGTTATCACTTCATCATAACCTATTTTGCTGTTATAAGGAGAATATAAAAGCTGAGATATTCCTTCAACTACCGGTTTTCTCTGCGCTTCAATAAGAAGACTATCGACCGATGATGAACTTAATTGATTATCAATATCCTTTAAAAGCGGACTGTTTCGGATTCCCTCGTCAAGATAATAATCAAGTGTTCGGGTCTGGGAATAGCCTGTTAATGAAATACTCAATAACAGTAAAAACAGTAAATGTCTTTTAATGTATAAGATCATCATAAATTTTAGTGCAGCCAAATTAATAAAATGGCTCCAATTTTAAGGAACGATTCTGTAATAATTTTGTTTCTTGTACTTCTTTGGATGATCATAATCACTTGCTTTTATAAAAAACCCGGAAGAAGAATCCCCCGGGTTAAAAATATCTCATATAGTGAATCAAAGCTTCAGATAGCCTCGCCTCCTCTTTCACCGGTTCTGATCCTGATACACTCTTCAAGAGGAGTGATGAAGATTTTTCCGTCACCGACATGCCCTTCTAAACCATTGGATCGTGCTGCCCTCAATATTGTATCAACGGTAATATCGACAAAGGAATCATTTACAGCTATCTCAATCTTTATTTTAGGGATCAGGTCGGGAATAATTATCTGGCCCCTGTACATCTCTTCAATCCTCTGCTGTCCATGACCTGAGACACGGCTGACTGTTATTCTCTTAATTTCAGCTTCAATTAATGCTTCACGCACCTTGTCAAGCTGAACTTCACGTATAATTGCAGTTATTAATTTCATTTTCTGTGCTTTAACTTGTTATAAAACTAGCTTGGATTTAACATGCCATAACCTCTTTCGCCATGATATGCTCTGTCGAGTCCTGCCATCTCATCATCTTCAGATGATTTGAATCTGATGACTTTATTGAGCAAAAAGATAATTATAAATGTCATACCAGCTGCAAAAGTGATTGCAATACCAACTGCCAGAGCCTGTACACCGAGCTGATTCCAGACACTCCATGTGCCGTCTGCCGAAGCAGCTGCTGCTGCTTTCATCCATGAAGGGCGGATAAAGAACGAAAGGAAAAGTGCTCCGACGATCCCTCCAATACCATGTATTCCAAAAGCATCCAGGCTGTCGTCATAACCAAGTCTGTTCTTTACCTGGATAGCTGTATAACAAAATCCGGATGCCAGTATTCCGAGTATCATAGCACCATAAGGTTGTACAACACCTGCTGCCGGAGTGACAGCAACCAGTCCTGCCAGGATCCCGCTGGCAAAGCCCAGAGCAGTAGCCTTTCCCTGATGATACCCTTCAATTAAAATCCAGGTTAGAGCACCTGAGGCAGCAGCAACCTGCGTTGCAGTCAATGCCTGTGCAGTGCTTAAACCGCTGGAGACGCTTGACCCGGCATTGAAGCCAAACCATCCAACCCATAAAAGGCCTGCCCCAAGCATGGTAATAACCATGTTATTAGGACGTATTACCTGGTAGGGATATCCGCGACGTGATCCAAGAAATAATGCTGCCACAAGTCCGCTTACCCCGGCTGAAATATGAACAACTGTACCTCCCGCAAAATCAATTGCCCCTTTTGCCCCGAGATTATAAAGGAACCCGTCTGATCCCCAGACCCAGTGACAAAGGGGGTTATAAACCAGCAAACTCCATAAAGCTATAAAGAAGCAATAAGCTTTAAAAGAGACTCTCTCAGCAAAGGCTCCGGCAATAAGCGCCGGGGTAATTATTGCAAATTTTCCCTGGAACATTGAAAAAACATATTCAGGGACCCCGGCATCAATTATGTTGGTATCAATCCCTTTCAGAAAGAAATAATTATGATCCCATCCAAACCATCCGCCGAGCACGTTCCCTCCGAAACACATGCTGTACCCCACTATTACCCAGAGGACACTTATTATGCCCATTGCCACAAAACTGTGCATGATCGTGCCAAGAACGTTTTTAGAACGGACCAGTCCTCCATAAAACATGGCAAGTCCCGGAATCATCAACAAAACCAACGCTGTTGAAGTAAGCATCCACGCTGTTGCACCCGTATCAATGTGCGTTCCGTCAGCAGCATATATTGCCGGTATGCCCACGAACAAAAACAATAAGACTACCAGAGATCTCTTCAGTTTCTTTCCCATAATTGATAATTTGTGAACAATGAAATATCGTTTTCAAAGACAAACATATATATTTTTAGGGGTATCGCAAATATATTTTATATTTTTTTATCTATATACCCCATTTTTTGCATATTGTTTTCATATATTTCATTGTTAAAAGACATATCAGCCTATATAAATTAGGGGTACTTCTTAATTATTATAACTTTTTATTAGTCAATAGAGTTTTAATAACCCGGTGTATATAACCGGATCGGGAAGAGCAGGATATTCAGAAATATTCAGAAATAAATAAACTAGTGTTCAGTTAAACTTATAATGTCTCAATTATGTCGATTTCGGATTTCGGATTGTGGATTTCGGATTGTGAATTTCGGATTGTGGATTTCGGATTATTTTGAAATTTTATTTTGCTTGCTTTTTCCGGTTTTTAATCCGCAATCTCAAACTGAGCCAAAGCGAGCTTGGCGAAGCCAATCCGCATTTCGCAATAAAGTACTTTATTAAACTGTTATAAATATTTAACTATAATTTGTCAAATTACAATTAACATAACACTAGGGTGAAGTTATGATTCATCCCACAACCCGGGATTACTTAGATATTTTTCGCCGCCATCATACGCCAGGGTTAATATTCTGCTTCCCGATGGTATGTCATTGATAATTTGCGATATAGCAGAAAGTGATGCTCCGGTTGAGATGCCTACGAAAAGTCCCTCCTCACGGGCTGCCGATCTGACCATATTAAAAGCATCATTACCTTCGATCTGAATTATTCTGTCGGTTATTTCTCTGTCAAAATTCTTTGGAGTAAATCCTGCACCTATTCCCTGTAAGGGGTGCGGACCCGGGCTTCCTCCCCCCAGGACAGGTGAAGCTGCAGGCTCTACAGCAAATATCTTTATTGAGGGGAATCTCTCCTTCAGTTCCTTCCCTATACCTGAAATGTGTCCTCCTGTACCTACGCCAGTTATCAGGTAATCAAATCCTTCTGGGAAATCAGAAATGATCTCCTTTGCCGTGTACTTTGAATGAGCAAAAGGATTAGCGGGATTTTCAAATTGCATGGGCATCCATGCTCCGGAAATGGAAGCAAGGATCTCTTCCGCCCTGGCAATGGCCCCTTTCATGCCGGTCTCCCTTGGAGTAAGAACAAGTTCAGCTCCATATCCTTTCAGTATCTTTCTTCTCTCAACACTCATTGATTCAGGCATTGTAAGTATCACCCTGTATCCTTTTACAGCACCAACCATTGCCAGTCCGATTCCGGTATTGCCCGATGTTGGCTCCACAATAACGCCACCAGGTTTCAAAAATCCTTTCTGTTCCGCATCTTCGATCATTGCCAGGGCTATCCTGTCCTTAATGCTGCCGCCCGGATTTCGTCTTTCATCCTTGATCCATACCTCATGAGCCGGAAATAATTTTGACAATCTGATATGAGGTGTATTTCCTATTGATCCAAGTACATTGTTATATTTCATAATTATCCTTTCCTGAAATTTTAGTTTATTATTTCTTTCGTCCCCTGACAGTCACTTTATTCTGATGATATACAAGGGAATATGGTTCTACTGATTCGGTGAGCCAGACGTTGCCGCCAATAATACTATCGTGGCCTATAATAGTATTACCGCCAAGGATTGTCCCTCCGGCATAGATGATAACATTATCCTCAATCGTTGGGTGGCGTTTGCTGCTTGCCATCTCTTTGCTTACGCTGAGTGCGCCTATTGTGACTCCCTGATATATTTTTACATTTTTCCCGATTATTGCAGTTTCTCCTATCACTATTCCCGTACCATGATCTATAAAAAAAGGCGAATCGATTGTGGCTTTCGGATGTATATCAATACCCGTTAATGAATGCGCATATTCGGTCATTACACGAGGTAAAAGCGGAACGCCCGATAAAGCCAGCTTATGGGCAAGCCGGTATACAAGTATCGCATAAAAACCGGGGTATGTCATTATTACCTCGTCCATACCTGTTGCAGCCGGATCATTATCTGCAATTAAAGCTGCATCCATTTCAAGGTTTCTTTTTATCTCCGGAAGTGACAGAAAAAAATCATCCGCTATTTTCCGGGGGATATCTTGTAATCTCTCCTTCAAAGGGGACAAAATCCTCAGGAGTCTGAATTTCAAACCTGGTAATGTTGATAATTTAAAATATCCACCTTCAGTTACAGGAAAAAGTGTTTTTATAAGCTCTTTCGTAAATGCTGTCATCTTTTTCTTAGGCGGCATCCCTTTCTTTGATATATGTTTCATATTCATTAGTTTATCCAAATGATTTAATTATAAAATACTCCTGAAAAAGAGAGTCTTGCTATCTTTAAGTTGTTCTCCGTTTCTGATTTTCTTAACAAAAGTAGTAATACTTTTACTGCCGCTTCCTTCCTGCCCAAGCATACTTACAAATGCGCTTCCGATTATTGCCCCTCTGGCCACTTTGCATGCCTCTTCAAATGCATTATTATCTGAGATTCCAAACCCTATCAACCTGGGATTTTTAAGATCCATGGAATTTATTCTTCTAAAGTATGATTTATTCTCTTCCGAAAAACCATTTTTGACTCCAGTAGTAGATGATGAAGAAACCATATAAATGAATCCTTTACTTATCTTATCGATATATCGCATACGATCATCATCCGATTGTGGTGAGATTAAGAATATATTATACAAATTGTACGATTCAAAAAGGGCTGCATGTTCCTTAAGAAACAGTTCGGGTGGAAGATCCGGAAGAATAATTCCGTCAATGCCAGTTTCATGACAATGACGGCAAAAGTTTTCAACGCCAAATTTGAGAACAGGGTTTATATAACCCATCAGGATAAGAGGAATAGTAACGCTCTTCCGGATTTCTGCAAGCTGATTGAAAAGAAGGGTTATGTTCATGCCATTGTTCAATGCTTCCCGGCTACTGTTCTGTATTACAGGCCCATCGGCCAGGGGATCGGAGAAAGGCATGCCGACCTCGATCATATCCGCTCCGGCTCCTTCAAGAGATTTAATAATATCCGGTGCCGACCCGAGCGACGGGAAGCCGGCAGTGAAATAGACTGAAAGGATTTTCCCACTGCTTTCCTTAAATAATTTATCTATGCGATTCATATTATCCTCCCTGAAATGATTAAATGCTTTTTTTAGATGTTTCAGCCAGGTGATGCATATATGCAGCCATATCTTTATCGCCGCGGCCGGAAACTGTAACCACAATAATATCTTCTTTTTTAAAATTCCCTTTCGGCAGGTAAGCAAGTGCGTGGGCTGATTCAAGTGCCGGAACAATACCCTCGAGACGGGTCAGCAGAAATGCAGCTTCCAGTGCTTCATTGTCTGTTACATTCTCGAAGATTACTCTTTCTGTTTTATAAAGCCATGCAAAAATTGGTCCTATACCCGGATAATCGAGTCCGGCTGATATGGAGTAAGGTTCAGTGATCTGACCGTCTCCATCCTGCATAAGCATTGTGCGGCTGCCATGAATTACACCAGGAGATCCCAGAATCATCGTTGCAGCTGATTCTCCACTGCTGATGCCTTTACCTGCAGCTTCAACAGCCACCAGCTTAACATTTTCATTTTCCAGGTAGTGATAGAAAGAGCCGGCTGCATTACTGCCCCCTCCGACGCAGGCTATTATATAATCAGGATTCTCTTTACCGGTATGTTCAGCAAGCTGCCATTTCATTTCTTCACTTATCACTGATTGAAGTCTTGTTACCAGGTCGGGATATGGATGAGGACCAACAACGGAACCAATAATATAATGCGTATCAACCGGATTATTTATCCAGTCGCGTATTGCTTCATTGGTAGCATCTTTCAATGTCATATTACCGCTGGTTACCGGTACAACTTCAGCTCCGAGCATCTTCATTCGCAGCACATTAGGCTCCTGCCTTTCCACATCAAGCTTCCCCATGTAGACAACACATTTCAAACCCATCAGGGCGCAGACTGTTGCTGTTGCAACCCCGTGCTGGCCCGCCCCGGTCTCAGCAATAATCCTTGTCTTGCCTAATCTATTAGCTATCAATATCTGGCCAATAGTATTATTTATTTTATGGGCACCGGTATGGTTCAGATCTTCCCTTTTTAGATAAATATTTGTTTTATGATATGCTGACAGCCTCCTGGCATAAAACAAGGGTGAAGGTCTTCCGGCATAATCCCTTAGAAGCAATGAGAATTCTTTTCTAAATGCCTCATCATCAAGTATTTTAAGGTAGTTATCTCTCAGCTCTTTTATATTTGGATACATCATTTCCGGTATAAAAGCGCCGCCAAATTCGCCATAATATCCCTCTTCATCTACAGTGAAATTCATAACTATTCAGCTTTTAATATCTTTAATAAAACTATTAACCTTGTCTACGTCCTTGAATCCGGGTCGAATTTCAAAACTGCTGTTTATATCAACAGCAAAAAGATCGCGATGCCCCAAACGAAGTATCGACTCAGCATCACCGGGACAAATTCCGCCACTCAGAAAAAAAGGTTTTCCTGAATGATATTCATCAAGTTTCCTCCAGTCGAATTTTATGCCGCTACCTCCTCCATGTCCTGTATCAGTATCAAAAAGAAAAAAATCACAATAATCAAGATATTCATTAGTATTATGGAAATCAAAATCGCGGTTGATCCTGAAAACTTTAATCACTTTAATGTTTTTTAAATATAATGACAAACAATAATCAGGTGTTTCATTACCATGTAGCTGAATCAGATCAAGTTGATACCTCAATGCATGATCAATCAGAAGAGGAAGTTCTTCATCAACAAAGACCCCTGTTTTTATAATATGTTTTGGAATTGACCTGAATAATGATTCATCAGGATTTTCGCCAACATAACGTTTTGAATCGGGGTAAAAAATAAAACCCATATAATCGACCTTCAATTCAGAAATCATTCTGGCATTAACCGGGTCCGTCATTCCACATACCTTTACTTTTAACATGATTTGATCAGATTTTGTTTATAAAATCAATAAATGCAGCAACCGGATCAGCTTCTTTCATGAATATCTCCCCCAAAAGAAATCCATTATAACCGGCATCCCTGAGTATTTTTATTGTTTCAGGAGAGGAGATTCCACTCTCTGAAATTCGGATCAGGTTAGCCGGAAGGATACCTGCTATCTTAAAAGAGACATCAATGTTTACCATGAATGTATTGAGATCTCGATTATTCACACCTGCAATATCGATGAAGTCGTTGATCATTGCGGCTTCACTTCTGTTATGGATCTCCATTAATACCTGCAGCTCGAGTGAATTTGCAAAACGTGCAAGTCTGAAAACCTGTTTTTCTTCCAGGGCAGCCGCAATAAGAAGGATAACATCAGCGCCTATTGCTCTGGCTTCAACTATCTGATATTCATCAATTATAAAATCCTTACGGAGCATTGGCACATTGCATAATGAACGGGAACGGGAAAGATCCGTGTTTATTCCTCCAAAGAATGTATTATCAGTCAGCACAGAAACTCCTGATGCTCCATTCTGCGAATATCCTGATATTACTCTTTCAGGATCAGCATCATCATTTATTATTCCTTTGGAGGGAGACCTTCTTTTAAATTCTGCTATAATCCCGGTTTTGAGCGGGTCTGAAAGATACTCAGTAAGCTTCAGGGTCTGCCTTTCGAACAGGGGGCTTTTTTCAAGACGTTCGACAGGTGTAAGCATCCTGGCTTCAGCAATTTCCTTCTTCTTACCGGCTAATATTTCCTGCAGGATATTCATTTTTGAATTTCAAGTAACTTTTTAAGAGAAGTATAAGCTTTCCCGCCATACAATGAATCTTCAGCCTTACCCCTGCATTCATCAAGTGAAAGATCAGGGAAATAACATTTGAGAGCAATCTGTGAGTTTGCAACAACTACCTCATTTCTTGCTGGAGTACCATTACCCTGCAATATCCCGGTAAAAATGTCCACTGCTTCCTGTACGCCGGTACCTCCGGCCAGTTCATCCCGTTGTTTCCTGGTGTAACCGAGGCTTTCCGGAGAAATAATCTCTTCTATTCCGTTATGAATATATTTAAAGTCGGAAGTAAGGGATACCTCGTCATATCCATCCAATGAATGGATAATGGTATAAGGATGATCTGACAGCTGATAGATGTAATTATAAAGTCTTGCAAGCTCAAGGCTGTAAACTCCTACAAACTGCCTTGTCGGAAATGAAGGATTCACCATTGGCCCGAGCATATTGAAGAATGTTTTAATCTTCAGCGCCCTGCGGACAGGCACTACATTTTTCATTGCAGGATTAAACAGTGGCGCATGCAGGAAACAGACTCCGGCTTCATCAATTTCCTTTCGCAGCTTATCCTGTTCAGTAGAAAACCTGTAACCCAGATGTTCAAGAATATTTGAGGAACCGCAGGCTGATGTTACTCCGTAATTACCATGCTTGGAGACTTTTGCACCAGCTCCGGCTAAAATAAAAGTGGTTATTGTAGAAATATTGAATGTCTCCTTGCCATCGCCTCCTGTTCCGCAAACATCTATCGTATCAAAATTTCCAAGATCAATCCTGATACAATGGTTAAGCAAGGCATCCCGAAAGCCTGTCAGTTCTTCAACGGTAATACTTCGCATCAGATATACTGTCAGAAATGCAGCAATTTCAGATTCTGAATAGCTGCCCTTTGCAATATTCGTAAGGACACTCTCTGCCTCCTGGCGGTCAAGTGTCTTATGTTCAAAAAGATGGTTCAGAATTTTACGCATATCCGGTTTCTTTCTTTTGATACTGGTTCTTTAATTAAAATTTAACCCTCAACCCAGTTCCTTATGATATTTGTCCCGTGTTCTGTAAGGACAGATTCTGGGTGAAACTGAACACCATATACATCATATTCTCTGTGTCTGATGGCCATTATCATCTGGTTGCTATCAATACAGGTAACTTTCAGGCAATCAGGGAGGTTATTATTAGATACAATCCATGAATGGTAACGGCCCGCATTAAATGTTACGGGGATATCTTTAAATAAGAGATCCTGGTTGTCCAGTACAATGACCTGGGTTGCGAGTCCGTGATAAACATGTTTCAGGTTAATAAGGCTTGCTCCGAAGGCTTCACCTATGGCCTGGTGACCCAGACATACTCCAAGGACGCTTTTTTCTGAAGCATATCT
>Ga0315542_1001766_pt1 | contig 13461 bp, 17 predicted proteins | sample SalMarSW160120MG_FD_202541 | JGI IMG/M metagenome (GOLD analysis project Ga0315542, IMG submission 202541) | Salt marsh sediment microbial communities from the Plum Island Ecosystem LTER, Massachusetts, United States - Salt Marsh Sediment SW1601-20 ...
TTGCCTGCGAGGCGTTAGAGCCATCGGCGATGAGTGCTACGGAGGCATTCTCTCCCCGTTGAAGCCGTTCGCTGAAATCCTCCGGGATTATCACTGCCATCTCCGAAGAGCCTTTCTGGAACCGTTCAGAAAGGTCATAGACGGGAAAGGAGGACATAGGGTCGATATCTCCGGTCACCGTGAAGTACTTCCCTACCTTCATCTCCTCTACAAGATCGCGCGACTCCATGGAACGGTCGAAATCGTAGACGTCTGTCGGGATGTGCTTGACGTCGAGGTCTACGGCGTACCCGAGTACGAGCAACTGGATGATCGGCATGGCGAATATGATCCTGAGCATGTTCTTGTCTCGAAAGACCTGCCTGAACTCCTTGCGAATAAGACCTAGCAGCGCGCGCATGATCATCCCACCCCCGGCTTGAACTTCTTCGTGGCAATGGCCATCAGGATGACGGCGAGCGCGGCGAGCGCGGCTGCTGGTGCGGCGAGGGCGACGATCCCTGATCCTTTCAGTAGGATTCCGCGGATCGCCGTGATGAAGTAACGTGCGGGAATCACGTGCGAGATGATCCGCAATGGCAGCGGCATTATCCTGACCGAAAATATGAATCCGGAGAGCATGATGGACGGAAGCATCGTAATCACCAGCGCGAACATCATCGCGACCTGCTGAGTGGAGACTCTCGATGAGATGAGGATACCGATCGATAGGGAAACCGAAACATAGAGTATGGTAAAGAGCATCAGTAAAAGGACCGAGCCCTCGAAGGGAACACCGAAGACGATACGGGCGAAAACCAGCACGAGCATCCCGTCGAGGAAGGCGATCAGTATATATGGAAGGATCTTCCCGATGACTATCTGGCTGACCCTGACCGGAGCTACCAGGAGTTGTTCCATGGTGCCACTCTCCTTCTCACGCGCGATGGTCACCGATGTCAGCAGCGCCGAGATCATGATCAGGATCACTGCCACGATCCCCGGAACGAAGAAGTACGACGACTCGAGGTCGGGGTTGAAAAGAACATCCTGCGACAGAACAATCCCGTGGGGCGCCGCACCGGGAGGCATCCTGCCGGTGAGGAACTGGGCGAGGACACCCTGCGAGTAGGCCTGAACCGCCGCGGCGAGGAGATTGTCCGAGCCATCTACCAGCAGGCCGAGAGAAAACTCTCTGCCGTTAGTTATGGCATCGCCAAATCCATGCTCTATCAGCAGCACGCCTGCCGCTTCCCTGCGCAGAAGGGTCCCCTCCATATCCATCAGGTCCGTACCGTCCCGGGGAGGCGAGAAGTACGTTGAGCGATAGAAATCATCTGTCAGATCCCGCGATTCAGCCGAGTGATCGAGGTCGACGATGCCGATAACCACGTTTTCGATGTCGAGGTCAACCGCAAAGCCGTAAAGGAAGGTCATAAGTACCGGCATGGCGAAGACGATGGCCAGAGAGCGTGGATCTCGGAGGATATGATAGATCTCCTTTCTCGCTATGAACCCGACCCTGTTCATGTCTGTTCTCCCTTGTCGCTGATCAACTCGATGAAGAGATCCTCCAGGGAGGCGGCGCCTTGCTCACGCATAAGATCTCCCGGCCTGCCGACCGTAACGATCTTTCCGCGATGCATGATCGAGATCCGCCCGCAGTACTCGGCCTCATCCATATAGTGCGTGGTTACGAATATCGTCACTCCCTCGGAAGCCAGCCGGTAGAGGATGTCCCAAAACCTCCTGCGGAAGACCGGGTCGACGCCGCCGGTCGGTTCGTCCAGGAAGAGTATCTCCGGTTCATGCATGAGTGAGACAGCGAGAGCCAGGCGCTGCCGCCAGCCGACGGGAAGCGAGCCTGAGCGCCTGTCTATGAATCCGGCGAGAGACAACCGTCCTGTGAGCTCCTCCATCCGCTGCCGTACCGATTTGCGGTCCATATCATACGCGGCACCATAGAATTGCATGTTCTCCCTTCCGGTCAGATCCGGGTACAGGGAGAACTTCTGGGACATGTACCCGATCGCCTTTCTGATCCTGCCCGATTCTCGAAGGATGTCGTACCCTGCGACCCTGCCGGTCCCCGATGTGGGCATAAGCAGACCGGTGAGCATTCGGATCGCCGTCGTCTTTCCCGCGCCGTTCGCGCCGAGGAATCCGAATATCTCCCCCACCTCGACGCTGAGGGAGATGTCGTCGACTGCGGTGAAGTCTCCGAACCTGCGCGTCAGGTGATCTATCTCGACTGCGTGGGGCATTATCGTAACGCCTCCATCAGCTGAATGAACCTGTCCTCGATCGAAGGTTCGATCTTCTCTATCTTTTCCGTTTCGACTCCCGCCTCGCCAAGCTCCGCGGTGAACGGTCCGATTCCGGCTTCGCCTGTCGTGTAGATATGCATCCCCGCCCCGAAGCGTCGCGCCGTCAACCCCTCTATACTCGAAAGCCTGTCAAGCAGCTCGAGCGAAGGCTCGCCCGGCAGAAGATAGGCATTTCCTTCGAAGCTGCGGGCCATGTCGAGGGGAGGGGCCTCCATAAGTTTCGTTCCTCCGAACATCGCAACGGCCCGGTCGGACCGGGCCACCTCGTCCATGTAAGGGGTCGAGACGAGTATTGTGACCCCCCCCTCGCGCAGCTCGAGCAGCATCTTCCAGAACTGCCGGCGCGAGAGTGGATCGACTCCTGTGGTCGGCTCGTCGAGTATGAGGATGCGCGGATCGTGCAGGAGGGCACATGAAAGGGCGAGCTTTTGCTTCATACCTCCCGAGAGGGCCCCGGCCCGCCGCCCCGAGAAGGGACCGAGGCTGGAGAAACTGTACATACGGTCCCGCATCTCCTTGTACTTCTTCCCGGTGTATCCGTAGATACCCGCGTAGAATGTCATGTTTTCCTCAACGCTCAAGTCGGCGTAGAGTGAAAAGGTCTGCGGCATATAACCGATCAGCGGCTTGATAGATTCGAAACCGGTGAAGACGTCGCTGCCACCGATCACGATCCGGGTCTCTTCCGAGGGGTCCGGTTCGATCAGCCGGCAGAGGATCCTCATGAAGCTGGTCTTGCCCGCGCCGTCAGGGCCGAGCAGGGCTACGATCTCACCCTCTCCCACATCGAGGGAGAAACTATCGAGGGCTTTCACCTCACCGTATGATTTCGAAACTGCATTCGCGGAGATTATGCTCATTTCGACCGTATCGTAACGTAGACCGGCATCCCTACCTTCAGGATCCTGTCCGGGTTTGGGATGGATACCTTTACCGCATAGACCAGTCCCGCGCGCGACTCGCGCGTCTGCACGTTCTTCGGTGTGAATTCTGCCTCGTCGGAGGTCCAGACTACAGTGCCAGTGAACGTTCGTTTCCCCGATTCCGTGTCGACGACAGCCGTGTCTCCCAGAACAACTCCTGCGAATGCTATCGCGTTGAGGTACGCCTTTACATACACCGTGTCGATATTCGCCATCATCAGCATCGGCCTGCCCGGAGCGAGCAGCTCGCCGGTCTCGACATAGGTCTCGAGGACCGTGCCGGAGATCGGCGCGCGAGGATGCGTGTCTTCGAGCTCTCGCTCAAGTTGCGCTTTCTCTGCCCGTATCTTCTCGATCTCGGCCCTGACCGAGGCGACTCCCGCTTCTGCGGTCTGCCGGGCCTTCACGGCCAAGTCGTAATCGAACTTAGATTTGTCGTACTGTCGCTGGCTCGCGGAGCCTCCGGCAAGGAGACGCGAGACGCGCTCGAGCTCGCTCTTCGAGAACGATTCGGTTTCAGTCGCTTGCGCGAGTTGCGCTTTTGAGGTCACCAGGTTCGCTGCCGCGGCCTCGAGAGTGGCGTCGGCCGCCCTTATCTGCAGGACGATCCGTGTCGAGTCAACGATCAGAAGCACATCCCCTTCGTGAAGCTCTGTGCCATAATCGAAAAACCGTTCAGTGACACGTCCGGCCACCTCAGACGATACGATCACTTCATCAGTCTCAATAAGGCCGGAGCCGGCGGCGGCATCATCCTTTTTTGAGCATCCGGCTGACAAGGCGATCGCAAAGGCGAGCGTCAGGAAGCACGCGATATTCCTCATCATTGAGTTCCTTTCTTCAGTTCATCGGAACCGACAGCATAGAGGTAACTGCTGCGGGCGATATGATACGAAGCCTGCGCGGCGGCCACGGCCGCTTCCGAGCTCGAGAGTGACTGCTCGATCTCGAGCAGCCGGTTGGTCGGAAGGTCGCCTGCTGCATGCTGTCTCTCGGCGATCCGGTAGGTCTTCGAAGTGATCTCGAAACGATCGAGGGCGCTCCGGTATCCTTCCCAGGCAAGGCGCATCTGCTCGCCGGCCAGGCGCGCGGCCTCGGTCAGATCCCGTTCGATCTGTTCGCGTCCGAGGCGCAGCGCCTCAACCCGGGATTCCGCCGACTTCATCATATGCCCGGTCTGGTTGCCCAGGTTGAACGACCAGCTCAGTCCGGCTCCACCCGCGAAATAGTCGTCCCATTTCGCGTCGAACATGTCCCGGTTCGGTTTCCCAATGGAGTAACGGCCGAAAAGGGAGATTGTCGGGAGGTATTCGGAGCGGCTTATGCGGACCTCGGCAAGCCCGGCGTCTATCCCTGCCGATGCTGCGTTCAACTGCGGCTTGCCTGAGATATCATCAGAGGACGGAGGCAGTTCGTCGGGAGGAGCGGCGGTACCGGAAAGCGTGAGGCTTTCGTCCGGGTCGATCCCGAGCAGGAGCTCGAGGCTTATCTCGGCGCTTCGCCGTTCTATCCGCGCCCGGGTGCCTGCGAACGAGGCGTCGGTGACCGCCAGATCAGCCTCGAACATGTCTATCGAATCGGCCGCCCCGGCGTCGAACATGGATCGGACATTGCGTAAGACGATCCGCGCCCTCTCGAGAGATGCCTGTGCCGCGAGCATCATATCGTCTGCCCGCGCCAGCGTGAAGTAATAGACCCTTGCCGCCAGCAAGACCTGCTCGTCGGTCGCCGCGATCATCGCGTCTTTCAAGCGTATTGCCGCCTCGGCCTGGTCTATCGTGCCGGAGATCCGTCCACCGGTATACAGCGGGAGACTCAGCGCGGCGTCGAACTGGTAGAGCTCCTTCGAGCCGAGCTGTCTATCGATGGAGATCCCCGGAACGACCTGGAAGAAGAAAGAGGTGAGATTGCTCAGAGCTGAGGCGCTTCCGCTGACCGCAAGCGTCGGGTAGCGTCCCCGCTGTGCGGCCGTTGCCGAGCTGCGGGCAGCCTTCGCATCCGAGCGGGCCGATTTCAGCTCGAAAGAGTGCTGACGCGCCAGGGTGAGGACCTCCTCCAGCGTCAACTCCCGCGCCCTTGCGGTGACAGAGAAGGCCAGGGCAAGTATCAGAACGGACGAGACCCTGAACAAATGACTGCGTGCTAGCGTCGGTATTTTCTTCATGGCTTCCCGGACCTTATTTTTCTGGACAGTATCCCGTTGAGAAAGAGTTTAACGACTTCCTGTTTTCTCTCTTCGAAGAACAGCTCCCGGTCGGAGATCCCCATGATGCGGTCGAAGAGAGGTGCAAGCATAACATATCCGAGATTCATCGTCAGGAACGATATGAGCAGCTGCCGTGGATCGGTCCTGTTTATCAGGCCAGCATCCATCTCCTCGCTGAAACGGGCGAGCAGGCTGCCGGGGAGCCCGGAGGATTCGAATATTTCGAAGATATACGAGAGGATCTCCTCGCGGGGATGGGCCAGCTCGCGCATCAGCATCGAACGGAACTCGGGGTATTTACGCATCAGATCGTGATGGAATTCGGCCACGGCGAGCAGCATCTCCTCGAGTGTCTGATCTTCTTTGAAGATCGTCGAGAGCTTCCCGGTCGCCTCGCGGTAGACCTGGCCGATCGTCTCGCGGTAGAGCTCCTGTTTTGAGCTGAAATGGTAGTAGATCATAGCTTTGTTGATCGAGGCCCCGACTGCGATCCGGTCTATACGGGCGCCAGCGTAGCCGTTTACGGAGAACTCGTGCATAGCAGAGAGGATGATCCGCTCGCGTGAGGATGGTTGCGGCACTGCATGCCTTCGTGCCGGCTTCCTGAGGTACCGGGGGGATTTCACTTTTCTCATATACTGATACTAACCGGTTAGTTAGCATTGTCAATTACAAACTTTTAACTTGTTATCGTTCAAATAGTTCTGTAAGAACAGGTCTGATCCAGAAGTACTATCGCCTGAAAGATTTCCCCACTGGGTTCTGCGCTGCCTTGAGACTAACCGTGAGCAGCGATCGCTGTTCAGACATGATTTCTCAGCATCAGCTCGGCCGGATGGGGGTCGAGGTAGTGCTGGCCCATCAGGTACTCCGGCCGGTACTTCCTTACATAGTGATTGAGCAGGGTGACCGGGACGACCAGCGGGATAAGACCGTTGCGGTACCTCTCTATTACCTCGAGCAGTTCCTTCTTCTCGTCGGCGCCCAGGTCTTTCTTGAAATACCCCATGATGTGCATCAGTACGTCGGTGTTCTTCTTTGCCGTCGCCTGCAGCTTGAGTCCTTCCATCAATGTCACGATGTAAAGCCCGTAGAGCTCCCCCATCGGCATCCGGCCGCCGCGCGCAGTGAGCGCGCCCAGCTCTTTGAGCGTCTTCCTGCTGTGCGAAAGGATCAGCAGCTTGTGCCGTGAGTGGAACTCGACGAGTTTCCCGGCCGTCCTGCCTGTCGATTCAGCAATACGCCAGCGATCAAAGGTGAATATGCGCTCGATGAAGTTTTCGCGCAGGCCGTCGTCGTGAAGACGACCATCGTCCTCGACTGGCAGCAGGGGAAACTTCTCCATGAACGCGGCGGCGAAGAGGCCGACGCCTTTTTTCAGGCGTGTCCCCGTCTCGTCATAGACCTTCACTCCGGTCATCCCCGAACTCGGTGACCGGCTCTTGAAGATGAATCCCCGCAGATCCTCCTTCTCTAGCTCGCGGAGCCGCCGTGCGGCCCACTTCTTCATCCTGTCCGTATGGTCGATCTTTGTCTGGCGCGTAAGAAGCCTCGGCGCATCCGGATCGCCCACCAGCCTCATCGCCTCCCTCGGGATGCTCAGCCCGCATTCCACCTCTGGACAGACCGGAACGTAATCCACATACCTACTGAGAGTGTCCCTGAGAAACCTGTCAAGCTGGTGGCCACCGTTGTACCTGACGTTATTGCCCAAGAGGCACGAACTGATACCGAGCTTTATCCTATTCATTCGCTTTCTCTACCCTTTCAAGAAGCCTGGCCATCTTCTGCCCCAGGAACAGGTCGATGAGCACGGACGTGTTCCCGTCCTTCCGGGGGCTGCCGGTCAAAGCGGCTACCTTCATCATCTCTCCCTCTACTGCGTGATCACAAGTTAAGCCGCCAGATCTGGTAGTTCAGCACCGTCGCAAAACTGACCCAGGCGAGGTATGGGACAAGAAGCAGCCCTGCGGCCCGCCTTACCTTCAGGAATAGGATGACAGTCACCCATATCAGTGCCAACATCGCCACGATATCGATGAACCCGAGGTCGGGCCGCCTGAGCCCGAAGAACAGATACGACCAGAGGGCGTTAAGTACAAGCTGAGCCGCAAATACTGACAGCGGCAGCAGCCGTTTCCTGTTTTTCCCCCGGATCCAGACCAGCCAGGCGGAGATGCCCATCAGTATGTAGAGGACCGTCCATACCGGCGCGAAGATGAACGCCGGAGGATTCAAGGAAGGCTTGTTCAGGCCAGAATACCATTCGCCGGGAGCGTACCGTGCCCCAATCATCCCGGCAGAAAGACAGATGATGATAAAGGCCGCAAGGACAAGATACCTCCTGAGCTTCATGCGCACTCCTCCTCTGCATACATTGTCAGGACGCTTCACGAGGACACGGGCGGTCAAATATCCAGACGATCAAGCTCATCCTTCGTGATCTCTGACCGCACCTTGCCCGTATGCTCTATGCCGGACGGCTCGAACAGCAGCAGCTTTACATGCCCCCTCGGGATAACCCGGTGTTCTCTCCCCCGCTGCACGATATAGAACTCGCCGGGCCGCAACGTCACTTTTTCCTCACTGTCTATAATATCAAGTTCTCCGTCGAGCACGAGGAAGAGCTCGTCCTCTTCATCGTGCGTGTGAAAGGGAACCTTGTCCCCCTCCACCCTGACCAGCTTGACGTGCTGGCCGTTGAGCTCGCCGACGATCTTCGGTGAAAAGAGATCCTCGAACTGCTCGAAGCACCTTTCGATGTTGACCGGCCCTCTCATATCCAGTCCCTACGTGAAGAGGCGAAGAACGAGGTAGGGGACCATGCAGAACATGAAGATCGCCACCTTGTAACCCGCCATGACCAGGTACAGGATCTTCGAAACATCCTCATCGGAAACACCGAACATGGTCGCGTGTACTTTGAATGTCCAGCGCCTGGCCAGAGTCATGAACATGAAACTGATAAGCATGATGGCCCAGTTTAAAAGCGTACACCATCCGAAGAACGCGCGCAGCATCTCGACAGTCATGATCACTCCTTTACATCTCTCGGACAGCTCTTCCGCGTTTGGAAACAGCTGTCCGGTCAGCCATTCCGTTCTATCCCAAGTACTTCCCTGAAAGCGGCCAGGAATCCTTCTATATCCTCTGTCTCGATCGTGAGCGCCGGATCCAGCCTGATGACGTTTACGCCCGGCCTGCGGCCGGGTATGTAGCCCCTGCTGACAAGCTCTCTATGAGTAGCGACAGTGAACGGAACGCCGGGACCGTCATCCAGATCGATCCCGATCATGGGACCCCTGCCGCGGACCTCCATGATACGCCCTGAAAGCCCGCTTATTTCTATCAAACCTTTCATGAGGCGATCGGCGATACTGCTGCCCCTCGCGATAAGATCCTCGTCGTCTATTACACGTATGACTTCTCTGGCCACCACTGCTCCGACCGGATCGTTCTGGTGTGACTGAGCGTATTTCATCGGTTCGCCGCCCAGCCTGTCGACGACACCTGGAGCGAAGGTCGTCACGCTTACAGGGTAACCGTTTCCCACGCCCTTGCCTATGGCGACGATGTCAGGTGATATCCCGTAATGCTGGTAGCCAAACCATTTTCCCGTGCGGCCGATACCGGTCGTCACTTCGTTGACCAGCACAAGCCCGCCTTCTCCTTTGACAGTCTCGGCAATACGCCGGACGAGTTTCAACGGAGGGAACCTGACGAGGCCGGAGGAGCTCCCCGGCTCGAAAAGAAAACCTCCGATCCGGTCAAAAGGGATAGACGCCCAGCGGTCACACCCTTCCATGCAGTCATCCTCGAATGGACAGTCGGCGCATGGAAACCAGTCGAAAAGGAACCAGCCGCCCTCCTCTCTTCTGGCCGCCGAACCGTACGCGCCGAAATAGGAATCGGCCATCGTCATCATCAAGGGCCTGTCGATTACCGCCTCGGCGAGCCTGACCCCATACTCGACGGCCTCGCTCCCCGAGCAGAGGAAGACACAGCGGCCACCGCTGCACCCTGTCAGGGTCATTATAGCTTCAGCCGCCTCCTCGACCACGCCGCCCGAATAGTTGAATCCGGAGTGACCGTACCTTGCGTACTGCTCCTCTATGACTTTCTTTATGCGCGGATTCCCGTGGCCTATAGACGTGCACCAGACGCCAGACTCGAGGTCGATATACCTCACTCCGGCCGAATCGAACAGATGGCAGTTCTCGGCGCGGACGATGTCACGCAGGAGAAGTTCGTGACCGGGATACCATACGAGGAGGCTTTCATTTCCGGGCATGATCATCCAGCCCTCCTTTATCCTTACCGGAGCAAGCATAGAGGCTGCTTACTGATGTGTCAATTTGCTTGCTGGTCAAGCCAAGGAATATCCGCCGGCCGGCCTGATCCTCCAAGCGATCACAAGACCGACGATGGTCCACAGCACTATGTCATGCAGCCCAAGCACAAGGGTGTCCCTGAGAGGATAACCGCCGATGCCGAATTTGTTGAAATCACTGAAGAGAGCTATCAGAAGGCCCAGCGCGAAGAAATACAGCACCTTTCTGGGATAACTCGAAAGCACCCTGTCCGATGACTGAGAAAGCAGCCAGGCGCCTGTCACGGGGACGATCAGCATCACGACAAGCCCGGCAATCGCATGCCCTCCCGCGGAGCCGTGCCCCATACCACCATAAAGTACGCTGAATACGGGCTCCCCCTCGAGGAATCGTCCCTCCGCCGTCGTATCGGGATTGATTACATATCTACCCGGCTGCGGCACATTATCCCTGAGAGTCTCGTATACCTCGCGCTCGTTATCGATCCGCTTCATATTCAGGCCGGCGCTGAAACCAAGCAGCCCGTTCACGACGACCATCCATACGATAAGCGTCAGGCTGCCCAAGAGCCCCGCGATGACGATCCTTTTCATGATCCCCCCTTGTCAAGTCCGCCTTTTACCGGCGGTACGATTCCCTTCAGATCTCTCCCAGGCCCTCACTTCTCCCTCGATTACGCGGAATAACGGATGTGGTTCCGGATCATCCAGGTCCTTAAGCGATCTGTATCGCCGCGGATCCCTTACGGCGATCTTGGCCAGAAAGTGCCCCCATTCGAACAGCAGCTGGCCTCTGGTCTCTTCGATCCTCGCGACAGTGGATTCAGAGAATATCTTTGACCGGTCGAATCCGTACGCTCGAGCGACCGATTCGTCATGGACGGCGGCGAGATAGAACCCTATCGCGCCGACCGGGTCCGGGTGGTCCCTGAAGCGTTCCAGCTGGGAATGAGCCTTGTAACCCCTTGTCTCCCCGCGCAGCACCTTCTGTGCTAGCAGCGACTCGCGCCAGAGCGCGAGGATCCCCTGCCTGTCCAGGTACCTGGTATGAAAGGTCCATATCCTCAATTCAATCGTTCGTCTCGTTCAGAAGTACAGAGATGTCGCTGGAGATACGGTTTGCAAGCAGGAGATCGATGTCCGAATCGCCGTCGAGGTCCCGGCACAGCACCGCAAGACCCCCATCCCCTGCCCTGTAATTCGCGGAAGGAGCGAATTTCCCTGATCCGTCCCCTAGAAGCACGGAGACTTCCAGTGTGTTCCAGTTTGAAACAGCAAGGTCGAGATCCCCATCCCCATCCAGATCTCCGGCATCTACACATGAGGGCCCGCCAGGACCATAATATCGCCCGGCGACGGCAATGGTCCCGTCTTCGCTCCCCATCAGGATCTGGATGGAGTAGCAATTGACACTCACCACGACCAGATCGATGTTACCGTCACCGTCGAGATCACCAGCGTGAATATAGTACGGATCGTCGGCCATCATATACCTGATTCCGCTTTCGAATGTCGCGTCTCCCCGACCGAAAAGTATCGAGATGGAATTCCCCCTCCAGTTCGCCACCGCAAGATCAATATTTCCATCACCGTTCATGTCACACGAGGCGACGGAAGACGGATATGTATCGACTATGACGCTGTCAGACTCGCAGAATGTCCCATCACCGTTTCCGATAAGTATCGAGACGCTGCCTGACCCTGAATTAGCGACAGCAAGATCGTTATTCATGTCTCCGTTGAGATCTTCCGCGCATATCGCTCTCGGCTCCAGGCCGGCGTCATAACTGGCTGCCTGGGCGAAAGTCCCGTCGCCGTATCCTAGAAGCACGGAGATATCTCCTGAATCGAAATTCGCCACTGCCAGATCGACATTTCCGTCCGAATCAAGATCGGAGCTGCAGACCATGCTCGGCGAATCTCCTGCCCCGAACTTCACAGGATCTCCGAATGTCCCATCCCCTCTGCCCAGAAATATCGATATGTCATCCGAAGCGCTGTTTCCCGTCACGATATCGCCGTAACCGTCACTATTGAAATCCGAGCAGCACATCGAAGTCGGTCCGCAGCAGACGCCGTACCTGACCTGAGAGCCGAAGGCCACCCTGGGCGGGGGCATCTCAGGACGCGGACTGTCAACTGACAGATCATTGTCGAAGCAGGACGGTACCAGGACAAGCGCCGCGATCAGGACCGGCAAAATCGTTATCCCGCAGGGTCTTCTCATACATTCACCAGCAATCCGGATACAATCGATCACCCCAGTGATTATCACTTATCGGCAGGCGAAAGCGCAAGCCGGAATCATGGCGTCGGCTGGGAAGGATTATCGAGAGGCGATGATAAAAGCGGCTGTCATCACTCCCAGCCCCGCCGCGATGTGGGAGAATATCGGGATCGCAAGTCCTCGACTATATTCGGCTACTCGCCTCCACAGCCACGAGACGAGCACCAGAAGAAGTGCTGCGGCTATCACCCATGGAAACTTGAGAAAGTGGACAAGGACCAGGACATGATACGCGGCGAAAGCCATATCGACGGTACCGATCCTCCGGTCCGCAGGCGCCATCGCGCCTCTCCAGAAACACTCCTCGAGGACCGGATGGACCGTGACAAAATACGCCGCGAAAAGATACATCCAGGCCCCGCGAAGCCCGAATGACTCGAGAGCAGCGGGCAGGTCGTCCCTTACATCCGATATCACGGGCCAGAGAAATACGAGAAGCGGCCCGCTGGACGCGCACAGAATGATCATTCCCACGCCGGCCGGGGCATTCCAGCCCTGAATCAGTCCCGGACGGGGACGGCCGCCGCTGGTAAGGACAAGATATATGATGATGACGGCATGATAGAGAAGTATAGCGGCCCAGGCGGACCTGAAGAGCTGCAACCCCGCGAGAACGGCGACGCACGGAAGCAGCAGTACGCCATTATTCCTTTTTACCGGCAACTTGACGCTCTCCGACCGGCCCGTCAACCGCCCTCCCCGTAGCGGGCAAGTGCCTCGTCAAGAGCTGCCTTGAACTTTTCGGGATCGTCAGGGGTGAGAAGGATCCTGTGTATATACCCGCCGCTCTTGTCGATGACGACATGTTCGACGAAATTCGCCCAATCGACCTTAAGGGCCGGCCGGAAGCCCTTCAGATGAAGATCCCCCCTCATCAGGCCCTTTACCTCGGACTCGGACACCTCGACACTTTCGATGTGCTCGAACGGAATCGTCATGCAGCCGAAGTGAGTGTCTATCTCGACCCGGTTACCGTAGATACGATACTCCTGCCAGATGCTCTTGACCGTACTCGCCGACACGTAGAGTGGGGTCTTTTTCATCTCTTGTCTCCTTCCAGTTCTTCGTTGAGCCAGGCATGAGCTTCTTCTTTACTTCTGAATACTTGAACCTCATATGGAACAGAAGCCAATTCCGTGAATGTCTCGGCCATCCTGGCAAGCCCGTACTGCAGCTGGGTGCTGACAACGACCGCCGTCCTCCCGTTTTTCCTTGCCTTTCCGAACCGGGTGGCCTTCTCGATGAAAGTCCGCATGCCGCCCATAGTGATGCCTGCCATGGAGCACTCCGTCAAGTCCCAGAGCTGAAGCCTCGTGGGGCCTTTCTCAAAGAACTGTCTCTGGGCCTCGAACATCTCTTCGTCCAGCACATCACCTGTGGCGATGTGCTCAGTCAGATCCTTCTCGGTA
>Ga0315542_1001767_pt1 | contig 13455 bp, 9 predicted proteins | sample SalMarSW160120MG_FD_202541 | JGI IMG/M metagenome (GOLD analysis project Ga0315542, IMG submission 202541) | Salt marsh sediment microbial communities from the Plum Island Ecosystem LTER, Massachusetts, United States - Salt Marsh Sediment SW1601-20 ...
CGGTTCACGGAGGACGGGCGCCGCCGTGAGGCGACGCCCGTCTTGGCGCCCGTCCTGGTGCCAGGTTCGAACGACAGGTTCGAACGACAGGATGGCCTGCCGTGCCCTGCGGCTAGGGCTTGCTCGTTCCCCCCGTTCCCGGGAGGATCGGGCGGAGCCCCGAGGTCCCGCCGGACGCTCCCGTACCGCTCGAACTGCTCTTGGGCGGCGCGGCGATGAAGTCGCTCGCCTTCTTGCCGATCGCGCCTCCGAGCGCCGCGCTCGTCACGCGGACGATATACGGCGAGTTGGACAGGCGGATCGGGTAGAAGCCGGCCTTGTCCTTGGCGCCCACCGTGATGGTGGTCTGGGTAGTGACCGTCTTGGTCTTGGTGGTGGTCTTTGTGGAGCCGGTCTTGGGGCTGCCGGTCTTGGTGGAGGCGGCTGCGGTCGTGCTCGCGGCCTGGGTCGCCGGCTTGGTCGCGGTCGCGCCGCCGGTGGTGGTTCCACTCGACGTCGCGGTGCCGGAGGTGGCGGTGCTCGGGCCCGAGGAGCTGGACCCGGTCGAGCTGGAACCCGATGCCTTGGAGCTCGTGGTGCTCGTGCTCGCGGCGTTCGACCCGCTCGTGCCGCTCGACGCCTTCACGTGCTTGACGGTCGTGAGCGTCACCACCGCCAGCGGCTTGGCGAAGCCGTAGGAGGCTTGCACTTTCTTGCCCAGCGGCTCGTTGAGCTGCAGGCTGGCGAGCGCGTCGGCCATGTTCGTCACGGTCTGGCTGTCGAGCTTCTTCCCGCTCGGCAGGCCCTGCCACGACCAGCCTCCGGCCGCCTTGGTGAAGACGAAGTCACCGTTGGCGTTCTTGATCTCGATGCGCGTGAGGTTCGCCGGGTCGAGCTTGAGCACCGTGGTATTGACGTAGCCCGACGCGTCGGTGCGAGCATCGCTGGCGTGCAGCGAGTGCGTCACGTAGACGCCCTTGCCGCTCGCGAGGCGGACGTGGGTGCTGCCGTAGCTCGGCTCGGAGCCGATGTACAGCGTCTCCTTGGTGCCGCCCTTGAGCGTGAGGTCGATCTTGCGGGCATAGGTGTCGGTCGCTACCTTGAGCCGTTTGTAGGCGTCCTTGGTCGTGGCGACCAGGCCGGTGCGCTGCAGCGCGGTGAGCTCCTGGAGGAAGCTCTTCACCCGCGAGTTCTCGGCCGGGTAGCCGCCCTGGTCGGGCAGGACCCAGTTGACGCCGTTGCGCTTGAGCGTGATGCTGTTGCCTTTCGAGCCGGTCACCGTGAAGGCGGTGATGTCGGAGGTGGTGACGTTCTTGCCGAGCAGCGGTCCAGTGTGCGTCACGGGCGGCCGCGCCACCGTGAGCAGCACCAGGACCAGCAGGCCGGCCTGCACCACAGCGACGACGGCCAGCCACAGGTTGCCGCGCCCCGTGCGGGCCGGCGTGCGGAGTCGGCGTTCGGCGGCGCTCACGACTGCCCTCCCATCGCGCGCTCGGAGTGGGACGACGGGGTGGAGCCGAGGATCGACTCGCGGTTGCGCTTGCGCCACTGCCAGATGCCCGCGATCAGCACCAGGGCCAGGAGGGCGAACACGTAGTTGCCGATCTCCCAGTCGGTCTCCTGCGCCTGCGAGAGGTGCTTGAGCACGCGCGTCGTGGCGCTGCTCGCGCGGATGCTGAGCAGACTGGCGTCCTCGGTCGACCAGTCGACGGCGTTCTGCAGGAACTGGAGGTCCTCGGCCGACAGGCTCTGGCTCAGGCGCGAGGCCAGGTTGAGCACCGTGTCGTTGGCGATCTCGCCGCTGCCGATCACGACCAGGCGGGCGTTGTCGGGCGAGGAGGTGATCACGCCGACCTGGCCCGAAGGGCTGCTGGTGCTCGAGCCTTTCTTGCTGGAGCTGTTCCCGCTACCGGTCTGCAGCGGATCCTTCTTGTTCTTGAAGAAGCTCGTGAAGGACCCGCGGATGGCGACGGCCAGCGGGTAGCTCTGCAGCTTCTTCCCGACCGGGAAGCCGTGCTTGGGGTAGGTCTTGAAGTCGGGGATGATGTTCGTGCTCGACGACGTCCAGGAATCTGGGCTCGACTTCAGCAGGACGTCGACCGTGCGCGCCTTGCTGGAACCCTTCGCCACGGTGAGCGGCGACGCCCATGGAACGGTCACGGACTGCAGGTTGGAGGTGACGGGGGAGGCGTGGTCCATGGCGTTCGGTTGCACGTCGACGAAGAAGGGATAGTCGACGGCCCGCACCTCCTGCACCGGCGCCCCGCCGACGCTGCTCGATACCACCACGGGGAACTGCGCGTTCTGGCTGTCGAGCACCACCGAGTCGCCCACCGTGACGCCGTAGCTCTTGAGCATGGCGCCGAGCCCGTTGTTCACCTTCCTGAGCGCGAGGTTCCCGGAGTACGGCTGTTGCGTGAGGGCGTAGTGGCCGCCAACCACGATGACGGAGCCGCCGCGCATCAGGAACTGGTCGATGGCGAAGCGCTGCTTGTCGGTCATCCCCTGCGGCGACAACACCAGCAGGGTGTCGACGTTGTTGGGCACGGTGCCGCTCGAGAGCGAGACGTTCTGGACCTTGTAGTCCTTCTGGAGCTGCTGCTGGATGAGCTGCGTGCGGTAGAGCTGTTGTTGCTGCTGTCCGAAGGCGTTGCGGCCGCCCGAGGGCGGCGGCGTCCACAGGCCGACCACCTTGAGGAAGCCGGACGTGGAGCGCTCGAGCGCGGCGGTGACCGCATCCTTCACGGACTTCTGACTGAAGCTGCCGGACGGCACCACGACCTGGCTCTTGCCGTTCACCGTCAGCAGCATCTGCAGGTAGTAGGTGCTCGAGGACAGCAGGCCCGCCGGGATGGGCTGGATGCCGTACTGCTGCTGGAGCTGCTGCGGTGTGAAGGGGGAGTTACCGGACCGCGGGTCGACCTGCTGGAAGCTGAACTTGCCCTTGGCGCCCTGTTCGAGGGTGGAGGCCACCTTCTTGACGATGCCGGGGGCGTCGTGCAGGGCCGTCGGCAGCGACTTGGGCGTGACCAGGAGGGTGAGCTTGGCGGGCTGCTTGAGCGAGGCCATCACGCTGTCGAGGCTGCTGAAGCCGGCTACGTCCTTCTTGATGGCGCGGGTCAGGTTGTACTCGAGGTTGTTGAGCTCGACGTTGGGGGCGCCGCCGCCGGGGTTGGGCGTGACGTTGATGAGGTCGTTCAGGTGGAGCACCTGCGTCTGGTCGCCGTAGCGCACCAGGATGGCGAAGTAGGCGTTGACCACCGATGCCTGGTAGCGGCTCGCCACCTGGAACGGGTGCGGCTGGATCCCGTAGTCCTGGTTCGCCGTCTGCGCCATCTTCGGGTGATGGGCCGGGTCGATGACCTGGGCCCGGACCCGACCGTGCGACGCGACCTGGTACTCGTGCAGCATGTCGGCGATCTGCGGGATCAGCGGCTTGAGCAAGGGGTGCGTGTTCTTGCTCAGATAGGCGCGGATCAACAGGGGCTGCTGCAGCGAGCCGAGGAGATCACGCGTGGTGGACGAGAGGCTGTAACGGTGGCTCTGCGTCATGTCCAGGCGCAGCCCCGAGAGCGGCAGCAGCCAGCCGTTCAGGAGCACCAGGTTGAGCGCGATGAGCCCCGCGCCGAGCAGTCGTGCGCTGCGGTAGGGGCGGGTGAGCTGGGTACGGCTCCAGCGCTTGCTGTCGAGCGAGAGCACGTTGAGCGTGAGGAACAGCCCGGCCAGCGACAGGTAGAACACGAGGTCGCGCAGGTCGAGCACGCCCCGCTCGATCGACTGGAAGTGCGTGGTGGTGGAGAGCTCACGGAACACGGCGGCGACGCCGTTGGGCACGAAGTCCAGCACGGCGTTGGTGCCGATCAGGTAGAGCACCCCACCGATCAGCAACGTCAGGATCAGCGACACGATCTGGTTGTCGCTGCGTGAGGACACGAACAGGCCGATGGCGGTGTACGCGGCCGCCATCAGGAGGGCGGCGACGTAGCCGCCGATGACGGGGCCCCAGTCGAGGTTGCCGAGCAGCGACACGGTGATGGGCAGGCTCACGGTGACGGCCAGCGCCACCGTCACGAGCGCCATCACGGCCAGGAACTTGCCCAGCACGAGGCGCCAGGCGTCGACGGGGAGGGTGAGGAGCATCTCGAGGGTGCCCGAGCGTTGCTCCTCGCTCCACTGCCGCATGGTGAGGGCCGCCACCAGGAACACGAGAAGCAGCGGCATCCAGGCGAAGAGGGGTCGCACGTCGGCGATGCCGCGCGCGAAGAAGGTGGCCACCCAGAAGAACACGAAGAAGGTGACCAGCAGGAAGGTGCCCATGAAGATGAGCGCCAACGGCGATCCGAAGGCGCTAGAGAGCTCCTTCTTGGCAATGGCGACGATCTGTCGCAAGTCTCTACCTCCCTAGGCGGGCGACGGGGCGGGCGCGCTCGCGCGGGCCAGCTCGTTGAACACCGTCTCCAGCGTGCGGGTCTCGCTTCGGAGCTCGCGCAGCGGCCAGTCCCGCTGCTTGGCGAGCTCGAAGATGGCGGGGCACAGGTCGCGCTCGTCCTCGGCGTGGACGACGTACGCCACACGTCCATTGCGGAGGGCCTCGCCTCGTACGTCCGTCGCGCCCGGCAGCTCTCGAAGGGCCGCGTGCACGGCGGGGTCGGCGGCGGTGCCTTCCAGCACGAGTCGCGCCGAGCCGCTCTTGGCCAGGTCCGAGAGCGTCGCATCGGCCCGGATCTGCCCGCCCATGATCATCACGGCGCGGTCGCACAGCGCTTCGACTTCGGGCAGGATGTGGCTCGAGAACAGCACCGTGCTGGTCTTCGCCAGCGTTCGCACGAGCTGCCGGATCTCGGCGAGCTGGGTAGGGTCGAGCCCGACCGTCGGCTCGTCGAGGATGAGCAGCCTGGGGCGGTGCAGGATCGCCTGAGCGATGCCCACCCGCTGCCGGTAGCCCTTCGAGAGCTGCTGGATGGGACGCGTCAGCATCGGCCCGAGACCGGTCGCGAGGATGGCCTCCTTCAGCGCCTTCGGCTGATCCTGGCGTGGGATGCGGCGAACATCGGCCATCATGAGGAGGTACTCCTGCACGGTGAGCTCCGGGTAGAGCGGAGCCGTCTCGGGCAGGTACCCGATCCGTTGCTGAGCCTCCTTGCGCCGGGTGAGCACGTCGAAGTCCTCGATGCTGACCGAGCCGGCGTCCGGTTGCAGGTAGCCGGTCATGATCTTCATCAACGTCGACTTGCCGGCACCGTTCGGCCCTAGCAGCCCCACGATGGTGCCCGCCTCGATCTGGAAGCTGACATCGGACAGGGCTTGCACCGCGCCGTACGATTTCGTCACGTTCTGTACGTCGACCAAGTTGGACCTCCCGACTTCGCGGTCGTCGATGCGCGTGAGGGTGGTGTCGGCGAAGACGCCGCGACGCTGCGACGTAGGAAGGCCTCGGGGGGGACCGCGGCCGCAGGTCGCCGCGCGGGAGTTTTCGCCGTCACCCGAGTGGTTTACCAAATCCCAGATGAACCGTAGACCAGCGTTTGGTGAAATTGTTGAGCGTTTCCGGGGCTCCCGCCGGGGCGGTTGCGCGCAACGGCCGCTGCTCGACACGCTCCCGGTCCGTAGAATGCGGGGGACGCCTCGCCGAGACCGTCCCGGCACACGCTCCGGGACGGACGCTTCGCCGCACGGGAGAAGACGCGCATGAGCCTGGTCCGCAACCCCTACGCCGTCGTCCTGCTGGTCAGCGCCTTCGCGCTTCTGGCCTTGGCGGCTGCGGGGCGGGTGCGGGCGGGCGAGCTGCGGGGCGGGCGGGCGCTGTCGCTCCTGGCGTTGGCGGGCTGGGGCTGGGCGCTGACGCTGGCACTGTGGGCAACGTCGGGCGGTGGTGCCGATGGGAAGCTGGCGCTCCGGCTGGTCCACGCGGCCGCTGCCCTGCTCACGCTGGCCCTGCTGGCGTTCGCGCTTCACTCCACGCGCACCGTGCCGCGACTCATCCCCGGCCTCGTATGGCTGCTGGCGGTGCCTTCGCTGGCGGTGGTCGCGCTCGCCTTCGGCCCGATCGGGGGCTTGTCGCTGTGGCGAGCCGTGGTCGCCGTTCCGGCCGCCGGCACGGTGGTGACGATCGGCGTGCCCACGGTGTACGGAACGCTCGCGAACATGCTCGCCTCCGCGCTGGCCGCCGCCGCCGTGGCGGTGTTGGTTCTGGCCTTGGAGCGGTCCCCGGCGCTCGGACGCACGGCGTTCGCCTGGATCCTGGGAGGGGTGGCGCTGCCGGTCGCGGCGGAGGCGGCGGTGGAGCTGCTCGGGGCGTTCGCGCCGGGTGCGCTTCCGCCCGGACTGGCGCTGGTGCCTGCGGGCGCGTTGCTCGCGGCTCCGGCTGCGTGGGCGGTGGCGCACGGGGCGTTCGGAGCGGCCCGCTACCGGCTCGAGAGCGCCGGCGGGGGGACCGTCGGCCCCGGCTCCCGCGGAAGCGAGCTCGTCGACCACCTGGAGCAGCCCGTGCTGCTGGTCGACGGCGGTTGGCGGGTGCGCTACGCCAACGCGGCGGCCTCCCAGCTGTTCCGGAGGGGCGGCGGCCTGGTAGGCGTGCGGGCGGAGGAGATCTTCGCCGACGTGCCGGCGGTGCTGGCGTCGCTGACGCAGCGTCGAAGCGCCCTGCTCGACATCGAGCTGCCGCCTCCGAAGGGCCCTCGTCCGTTGGAAGCCCGGCTGACCCCGCTGACCGAAGGCCATGGCCGCCACGCCGGAACGCTCGTGACGCTGCTGGACGTCGGGAGGGCGCGTCGCGCGGAAGTCGCCGCCGACGTGGTCGAGGGACAGGCGCGCCGTCATGAGTCGCTGCTGGAGGCGCTGCAGGAGGCCCTGCGAGCGGTCGGCCGCGGCGAGCCGCTGGGTCTGCTGCTCGACATCGTCCTGACGCGGGCGGCGGCCGCGCTCGAGACGCCCCACGGGGCGCTCTACCTGGCCGACCCGGTCGCCGACGTCTTGAGGCGCAGGACCGCCGTGGGTGGCTTCGAGGCGTTCGACGAGCCACCGCTCCGCCGCGAGGAAGGTCTGGCGGGGCGCGCCTGGGCCTCTACCCACGGGGCGTCGGTGCAGGGATCCCTCGGTGACGAGGACGACCGGGCGACCGGCGAGCCGTGGGCGGGGGCGGCGGTGGCCGTGCCGATGCGGCTCGGTGGGTATACCCTCGGTGTGTTGACGGTGGCGAGGCCGCGCGGCGACCTGCGCCCCTTCGAGGTCGACGAGGTCGACGCCCTCCGACGCTTCGCCGAGTTCGGAGCGCTCGCGGTGCGCGACGCGCGCACGGCCGAGCGTTCGTCGCAGTCCGACAGCGAGCTGACATGGCTCGACCGCCTCGATGTCGCGATCGCTGGCGCCGCACCCGACACGGCGGTGCTCGACCTCGCGCTGACGGCCGCCCGGGAGGCCGCCCGCTTCGACCGGGCCGTGGTGTGGCTGGCAACGGAGGACGGGCGCGCGTTGGAGGCACGTGCCTGGCTCGGCTTGCCGCAGGGGGCGGAGTCGAGCCGGAGGGTGCCGCTGGACGGGTCTGCGCCGCTGTTGGAGGAGGCCTTCCGAGGCGGCCACGAGATCGTGCTGCAGGGAGGCGGCCCGTTGCCGGCACGGTTGCGGCCTGAGGGGCCCGCGGTGACCGCCCCGCTCATGCTGCCGTCGTGGCCGGTGGTGGTCCCGATACGTGGGCTGAACGAGGTCGTGGGGGTGCTGGTGGCCGATGATCGCCTCGAGGGAGCGGACCGGGAGCCGCGGCTGCGCGCCCTGAGGCGCATCGTCGCACGGACGGGCCAGGCGCTGGACCGGGCGCGGCTGCATGAGATCGCGCGCTGCCGTACCGCGGCGGCAGAGCGGACACGCGGGCAGTTGCAGGGTGCGCTGGCGGCTCGTGAAGCGCTCCTGGACGCCTTGCCTATCGCCTACTTCGAGACGGACCTGCGGGGCCGGCTGACGCGCGGCTCGGCGGAGTTGGCCCGGATCGTGGGCATCGATGAGGGCAGCTTGCAGGGCGTAGCCCTCGCCGAGCTGACGGCGGGAGGGGAGGGCGCGCTCACGGAGCTGTTCGGGCGTGTCCTGCGCGGCGACCGCATCGCTCGGCGGGCCTCGTGGTCGCTGGTGGCGCGGCGCGGCGCGGTCGTCCCCGTGGAGCTCTCGATCGGCCTGCTGCGCGACCCTTCGGGCGAAGCGGCCGGCTACTTCGGCCTGGCAGCTCCGCGAGGTCGCTGACGCCGGGAGGGCGGCGCACCTGTCACCCGGGAAGGCCCGAAGCGCCCGTCTGAGACGGCTCGAATGCTACGCTGGGCCCGACATGAGCCGGCAGGATCTGCCGCCCTCCCCCTCCGACGGATCGCACGAGCCGGGCAGCCGGGCCGTCACCCTGGTCGTCGGTGCGGGCGGCGCAGCCAGCGCCGCTGCGATCGGCGCTCACCGCGCGCTGCAGCGCGCCGGCATCGTGGTGGCGGGCCTGGTGGGGAGCTCGGCCGGCGCGGCCGTGGCCGCCGCCCTGGCGCTGGGATGGGACGCAGAGACGACCGAGACGGTGCTGCGCAGGCTGTGGGTCCCCGCCGTGGCGCGCGGTGCCCGCCGCCGCGCGGCGCTGCGGCTGGCCGTCCCCAGCATCGGCGGCGACGCGGGCTTCTCCCTCAGCCAGGGCGCGGCGCTCGAGGAGCGCGTCAGGCGCGCCTTCGGCGAGGCGAGCTTCGAGGACGCACGGGTGCCGCTGGTGATCGTCGCGACCGACCTGGACAGCGGCGAGCGGGTCGCTCTCACCGGCGGCCCGGTGGCCGACGCGGTGCGCGCCAGCCTCTCGGTTCCGCTGCTGTTCCCGCCCGTGCCGTGGGAGGGGCGACAGCTCGTGGACGGGGCCCTGTCCGAGCCACTGCCGGTGCTGGCGGCGGTGGGTCGTGGCGCCGAGGCGGTGGTGGCACTGGGCTTCGCCAGCGCCGTGCCGCGGCGGGCGGGCTCGGCGCTCGGGGCGGTGCTCGGCGTCCACGTGACGGCAGTGAACAACCTGCTGCGCCTCGCGTCGGCCTACCACGACCTCGCGGCGCCGGTGCCGCTTCTCAGGCTCGAGCCCGACCTGGGCGGCCCGGTCCCTCTGTTCGATGCCTCGGCGACGGCCGACGCCATCGCACGGGGCGAGGAAGCCATGGAAAACGCGATGGAGGAGCTCCGCCGCCTGCTGGTGTGAGACCGGTCAGCCCGGCCGGCGGTTCTCGATGAGCTGGGCGAGCCGCACCTGGTCGAAGGTCTCGCGAATCGCGAGGCTGGTGCTCAACCAGGCCGCGTTCAGCCGACAATAGCCCTTGCGCTGCTGGGTGGCGCAGCGGGCCTGCGTCTGGCAGGTGTCGACCACGAGCGACCCCGACATCGCTTCGATCACGTCGAGCAGCGACAGCCGCTCGACGTCGACGCGCAGCGTGACGCCGCCGTTGCGGCCCGGCCGACTCTCGAGGAAGCGGGCGGCCGAGAGCTTGCGCAACACCTTGGCGAGGAACGCGGGTGGCATCTGGAGATCGGCGGCCATCCTCGAGGCACTGGCCCCGGGGTTCTCGGCCGCGTAGATCAGGGCGTGGATGGCGTAGCTCTCTTCCCGCCTCAGCAGGGTCCGGATGACGTCCATGGCCAGGCTCCAGCGGCAACCCGAGCTCGTCCTATGCTAACAGAGAAACGCGGAGCCATCGCTCGGATTTGCCGTCTCGAAGCCGTCGCGGTCCCGCGTGCCGGACGGCGAACGCGGAGCTGCGGGTCCAGGATCTCGCGGTCCGCGCTTCTCCCGGCCCCAGCTTCGCGCTGCTCCCGCTTCAGGCCGGTCAGGCCCGCGGACCCGCCGCCACGACCTCCGGTGGCACCTCGTCCTCGAAGCGCCGGAAGTTGTCTCGGAACATGCCCGCGACCTTGCGCGCCTGAGCGTCGTACGCCGCCGGATCCGACCAGGTGCCGCGAGGCATGAGCACGTCGCTCTTGACGCCAGGGACCTCGCTGGGCACGGCCAGGCCGAATGCTTCCTCCACCACGAACTCCGCGTGGTCGAGCCGGGAGCTCACGGCCGCCTCGACCATCGAGCGCGTGTAGCTGATCGGCATGCGACGGCCCTCACCATAGGCGCCGCCGGTCCAGCCGGTGTTGACCAGCCACACGGAGGCGCCGGCAGCGCGCACCTTGGAGGCGAGCAGCTCGGCGTAGGTGACCGCGGGTCGGGGCATGAACGGGCCCCCGAAGCAGATCGAGAAGGTCGCCTGCGGCTCGCTCACGCCTCGCTCCGTGCCCGCCAGCTTGGCCGTGTAGCCGGACAGGAAGTAGTAGGTCGCCTGCTCGGGGGTGAGCCGGGCGATGGGGGGCAGGACGCCGAAGGCATCGGCCGTGAGGAACACGACGTGGGTAGGCTGGCCCGCGAAGCCGACGCGGCTGGCGCTGGGGATGTGGGTGATGGGGTAGGCGGCCCGCGTGTTCTCGGTCTTGCTGGTGTCGTCCAGGTTGACCCGGCGGGTCTCCCGGTCCACCACGACGTTCTCCAGGATGGTCCCGAAACGCCGCGTGGTCTGGTAGATCTCCGGCTCGGCCTCCGAGGACAGGTGCTCGATCTTGGCGTAGCAACCGCCCTCGAAGTTGAAGACCCCCTGGTCCGACCAGCCATGCTCGTCGTCGCCGATGAGCGTGCGCTCCCTGGTCGACGAGAGGGTGGTCTTGCCGGTGCCCGACAACCCGAAGAACAGGGCCACCTCGTTGTCGGGGCCCACGTTGGCCGAGCAGTGCATCGGCAGGACGTCGCGCGCGGGCAGCTCGAAGTTCATCATCGAGAACGCCGCCTTCTTCATCTCTCCGGCGTACTCGGTGGAACCGATGATGACCAGCTTCTCGGTCAGGTTCAGCGCGATGACCGTCTCGCCGCGGGTACCCATCGTGTCCGGATCGGCGCGCAGGCTCGGAAGGTCGAGGATGGTGTAGACGGGCTCGAAGGTCTCGTGCGCGCGCACCGTGGGCCGCACGAACAGGTTGCGGATGAAGAGACTGTGCCAGGCGTACTCGGTGATCACGCGGACGGGCACGCGGAACGCGGGCTGCGAGCCCACGAACACGTCGGCGACGAACAGCTCGAGCCCCTGCGTGATATCCAGCGCGGCCCGGCGCAGCGCCTCGAACTGCTCCGGCGCCATGGGCTGGTTGACGCTGCCCCAGTCCACCGTGTTCTCCGTGGTGGCGTCGCGAACGATGTACTTGTCCTTGGGCGAGCGTCCGGTGTAGCGCCCCGTGTCGACCACCAGCGGGCCCAGGTGCGCGAGCTCCGCCTCGCCGCGTTGCAGCGCCGCCGTATACAGCTCGGCCGTGGTCAGGTTCCAGTGCACGACGACGGCGTCGGTGATGCCGGAGGACCCGAACGACGCGGTCTTGATCCTGTGGCCGGTGTGCTTCATGGTGATGGTGCTCCTTCCGCCAGGCCCGCTCCCTATCCGTACGGTAGTACGGCGAGGGGGGGACAGGTGGTCCGAACGGGGTCGGGGCGGTGCTGGACCCTGACCGGGCGCTAGAATGGAGCGCTGCGAATGTCTGCCCCGTCCGGGCACCGCCGGACGGGTCGGAAGGCGCCGGTCACCACGACGACGTCGCGTTCGTCCGCGGCGCCTGCCATGAACTGTCGTCGTCGTTCCAACAACCGTGGTTCCCGTCGCCAGGGCCTCCGCCCCGAGGCCCCTCCTCGAAGGTCGCCGGCCAACAGTACCGCCAGGCTCTTCCTGCTGAACCTCCTGATCTTCGGAGGTGCGATCGTGCTCATATGGGGCGGCTCCAAGCTGCTGCATCACCCCCGGACCGTAGGGGCCACGGTGCCGAAGCCGGCCGATATGACGGTTGGGCAGGCGCCCGCGGCACTCGATTCCGGGGGTTACCGCCTGCGGATCGACGGCGCGCGCTGGGTGAAGCAGGACTCGCTGCCCTCCGGCCTCCGGCTCACCTACCGCTCCCGTCCCAACGTGCTCGTCAACTACGTCGTCGTGCGCGTGTCCGTCGCCAACCGCGGGGCCTCGACGCTGCCGCTCAGCTTCGAGGGTACCGTCCAGAACGTGCGCTTCCTGCTGGCCTCGCGGGATCCCGGGTCGTTCTACACCGCGCCCGTTCCTCCGTCGGATGCCGCGGCCATCAGCGGCGCCTCGCCGATCGGAAACGGGCCGCTGGCTGCCGGCGAGCAGCGCAGCGGCGTGCTGGTCTTCGCGCTCGAGCCCTTCCGCAAGGACCTCAGCCTGCTGTTGATCCCCGCGTACGGGGATGTTCCGCCCGGGCAGGGGCCGCAGCACCCGGCCCTCGAGCTGCGCTTCACGCCGACGGGCTGATCGCGCCATGCCGGGGCGCGACGCGCCCCACCCCGCCATGGGCGGCACCCGTCCCGGGCGTGCTCGCCCGGCGTGTCCACCTACCGGGTGCGCGTGACCTTGCGCAGATGCCTCGGGGCGTCCGGGTCGATCCCGCGCGAGGCCGCCAGGCGCTCGGCGAGCAGCTGCCCCACCACCACCAGCACGAAGCCGGTCGTCACCTCGTGCACGCCCTCCGGCAGAGCGACGGCGGCCGCGGCGTGCCGGAGCAGCGAGGGGGCGCTCGCCACCACCGTGAGGTCGGCCCCCACCTCTCTCAGGCGCGTCGCCACCTCCTCGGTGCCGCGTTGCCCGGCGTCCTCCGTCGCGAGCAGCAGAAGGGGGTCGCCGACGTCGACCACCGCGATGGGGCCGTGCTGGAACTCGGCGCTGGAGTAGGCTTGGGCATCGATGTAGGCGGTCTCCTTCAGCTTGAGGGCGGTTTCCAGCGCGGCGGCGAAGGCGAGGCCGCGGCCAAGCACGTACAGGCCGTCGGCGTGCGTGAGGCGCAGGGCGGCGCGTTCCACCGCGTCGGCCTGCCGGAGCAGCGCCTCGACGGCGTCGGGTACGGCCTCCAGCGCCGCCCGGAGGGGGGTGTCGTCGGCCCACTCGGCCGCAAGCCGGGCCAGCACCATGAGCTGGCTGGTGAAGGTCTTGGTGGCGGCGACCGCTCGCTCCTTGCCGGCGTGCTGGGCCAGGGCGTGGTCGGCTTCGCGGGCCAGGCGGCTGCCCTCCCGGTTGGTGACGGCCAGGGTGAGCGCCCCCGCCTCGCGCAGTGCGGCGAGGCCTGCCACCACGTCGGTACTCTCGCCGGACTGGCTCACGCCGATGGCCAGCGCTCCCTCGAGGCGAAGGTGCGCGCCGTAGAGCGTCGGCAGGGACGGCGGGATGCTGGCGACCGGCAGGCCCAGCGTGCGTCCCGCCAGGTACGCGAAGAAGGTCACGGCGTTGTCCGACGAGCCGCGCGCCATCGTGGCGATGAGGGGCACGTCGCGGCCGCGCAGCTCGCGCGCCAACTCGGCCACGGACGGGTCGTCCAGGATGCGGGCCAGGACCGCGGGCTGCTCGGCGATCTCCTGCTCGAGATGACTCATCGTTCACCTCGATGGGCTTGCAGAGCCTCCCGGAC
>Ga0315542_1001770_pt1 | contig 13447 bp, 7 predicted proteins | sample SalMarSW160120MG_FD_202541 | JGI IMG/M metagenome (GOLD analysis project Ga0315542, IMG submission 202541) | Salt marsh sediment microbial communities from the Plum Island Ecosystem LTER, Massachusetts, United States - Salt Marsh Sediment SW1601-20 ...
CCCACGTGCAGCTCATAGATGACGGCCGATCCCAGGGGAGGCTGCTGCCAGCCCGCGTCGGTCCAGTCGAAGCGGGCGTGATCCACCCACCGCGAGGCGCCGTGGACTCCGTCCGGCTGCCAGGCCGAGCGTGGATCGGGGAAGGGGCCCTCGCCGTCGACCCGGAACCCGTAGTCGACCCCGTGCTGAATGAAGGGCGCATCCACGCGCCACCAGCCGGACTCGTCCCTCGTCATGCTCAGGACCCGGCCGCCGCCGTCCAGCTCCACCTGGCGGGCCCGCGGGGCCCAGACACGCATCTCCGCCATGTCCGTCATTCCTTCTTCACCAGCAAACCCACCGGGAAACGGGCCAGGAGCTCCCGCACCCGGACCGCGCCGCCGCCCACCTCGTCGCCGGTCAGGATACTCTCCCACTGCCCCTCCGGCAGCTCCAGAACCGTGTCGTCCCAGTCTCCGCCCAATCGCAGGATAAGCCGCGGGGCCAGCGAGACCACGCTTTCCCCGCGCGTGAAGGCCACCACGTGGTCGGCCCTCGCGCCCCGCGCCGGCAGCTCGCGATAGGCGCCGGCCGGCCCGAAGACCGCGGGAAACCGCCGGCGCAGGTGCAGCGCCTGGCGGATGATCCAGAGCTTGGGCAGGCCCTCGTCCATCCTCGCCAGGATCTCCTCGGGGGAGAGGTGGGCCAGCTCCTCGAGCAGGCGGCGGCGCCGGAGGAAGTCCACCGGCCCGCGGTTGTCTGGATCCACGAGGCTCAGGGTCCACAGCTCGGTCCCCTGGTACAGGTCGGGGACCCCGGGGGCCGTGAGCTTGAGGAGCGTCCGGGCGAGGCTGTTGATCCGGCCGGGATGCACGAGGTCGGCCACGAAGCTCTCCAGGTCGGCCCGAAAGGCCTCGTCCTCCAGCACCGCCGTGACGAATCGGGCCAGGCCGCGCTCGTAGGTCTCGTCCGGCGCCCGCCACGAGGTGTGCACCTTGGCCTCGCGGACGGCCTTCTCCATGTAGGGACCCGCCCGCTCGGGACCGATGGGCCAGGCCCCTACCAGCGTCTGGTAGAGCAGGTACTCGGTGTTGCGATCGGGCACCTCCTCGGGCCGGTGGCGCTCGTTGTGAGCGGTCCAGCGACGGACGGCCTCGGCCCAGCGCTCCGGCATCTCGGAGAGCAGGGCCAGCCGGGCGCGGACGTCCTCGCTGCGCTTGGTGTCGTGCGTCGTGGAGGCCAGGAGCGTCAGCGGGCGCTCCGCCTGCGCGGCGGCGCAGGCCTCGTGGAAGTCCGACAACGGTATGCCGAAGCGGCCCGGATCTCCCCCCACCTCGTTGAGAGCGATCAGGCGGTGGTAGCGATAGAGGGCGGTGTCCTCGACGCCCTTGGCCATGGCCGCGCCGGTCAGCTGCTGGAAGCGCATGGCCAGCTCGCCTTCCCGCGGGCCCGGAACTCGCAGGAGCAGCACGTCCTCGAGAAAGCGAAAGAGTTCGGGGTCCAGATCCGCCCGCTCCGCCATGACGCTGCGCACGGCCTCGCCGACGCGGTCCTGATCCTCCTCGGCGACGGCCTGCGCGGACGTGGACACGTAGGTCCGGTACACGGGAAAATGAACGGCCGTCTCGCAGAGGGCCTCCTGCAGCTCGTGCCGTGTGTAGTCGCGATGGCGGCGGTGCCGCTCGCAGATGTCCACGAGCAGGCTGGTGAGCCGGTTCAGCTCGCTGCCCAGGAGTTCCTTGAGCACCAGACGCTTGCACTCACGCACGAGGGCCGGGAAGCTCGTCTGCGTTCCCGCGAACTCCTCGTAGAGCCGGGTCAGCCCTTCCTCGCCCTGCGGGTCGATGAAGACGCCATCCAGCAGGTTCAGGAAGTCGTAGCCGGTGGATCCGGCGACCGGCCAGCTCGCCGGGAGCTTCTCGCCCGGTTCGAGGATCTTCTCGGCGACGATCCAGGCCCCAGGACAGGCTTCGCGCAGCCGGGAAAAGTACTCGGTGGGATCCCGCAGGCCGTCCGGATGGTCGATGCGGAGCCCCTGCAGCCAGCCTCTGCGCAGCCAGGTGATCGCCAGGGCGTGGGTGGCGCGGAAGACCTCCGGGTCCTCCGCTCGCAGCCCCACCAGATCCTTGATGTCGAAGAACCTCCGGTAGCCCAGGTCCCGACTGGCCGTGCGCCAGTAGGCCAGGCGGTAGTTCTGCAGGTCGATGAGCGCATCCAGGGAGTCGGGATCCTGGTTCAGGCGGGCGACCTCGGCGTCCACGGCGGCGGCCGTCTGCGGATCCTCGCGGCAGAGCCGGGCCCGCAGGCGGTACAGGACCGCCTTGTCCCGGTGGCGGCGCTTCACGGCCTGATGGGCGGTGACCGTCGGCCGCGGCAGGCGAGCATGGCTCTCGGCGAGAAAGGCCAGGATTTCCGAACCACAGGCTTCCGCGGCCTTGCCCAGCAGCCCCGCCAGGCTGGACGGGTCCACCGGAAAGACGTGCTCGTGATAGTGCAGGATGAAGACCCCGGCCCGGTGCGTCAGCCTCAGCTGTCCATCCTCGAGGATGCGGCCGTAATGGTTGCCCAGGACCGGCAGCAGGACCTTGTTCGGCCAGCGCTCCTCGGAGGATTCCCAGTCGACGTCGAAGTAGTTGGCGTAGAGGCTGGAGGGGCCGTTCTCCAGCACGTCCCACCACCAGGGATTCTGTCGGCCCGTGATGGCCATGTGGTTCGGCACCACGTCGATCATCTGGCCGAGCCCGGCCGAAAGCAGGGCCTTGCACATCCTGGCATGCGCCCGGGTTCCCCCCAGCTCCCTGTTCACGTGCTTCGGATCGACGACGTCGTAGCCGTGGGTGCTGCCGGCGGCCGCCTGCAGGTACGGGGAGGCGTACAGGTGGCTGATGCCGAGGCCGGACAGGTAGGGAACGCTCTCGGTGGCCTGAGCGAAGCCGAAACCGGGCTGCAGCTGCAAGCGATACGTTCCGGTCGGCTCAGGATTCATGGCGCAGCACCACCAGCGAGCGGGCTTCGACCTCGACCCGGTCCCCGGCCCCGAACGAGGGACCGTCCTCCAGCCAGCCAGCATGGGTGTCGAGTTCCTGCACCCAGTGCTCGCCCCAGTCGGCGCCGGGCAGGACGAAGGTCACGGGCTCGTGGCTGGCATTGAAGATCAGGTAGAAGTTGCTGTCGGTCACCGGCTCGCCGCGCGGGTTGGGATTCGGGATGGTCGCGCCGTTCAAGAACACCCCGAGCGACTTCTCGCATCCCTGCCCCCAGTCCGCCTCGGCCATCTGTCCACCGTCCATGGCGAACCAGGCGATGTCGCTGACGTCGCTGCCATGGATGGGCCGTCCCTGAAACCAGCCACGGCGGCGGAAGACCGGGTGATCCCTGCGGTAGCGGACGAGCCTCCGGCACAGCTCGAGTAGGTTCTCGTCGGCGTGTTCCCAGTCGAACCAGGAGACCTCGTTGTCCTGGCAGTACGCGTTGTTGTTGCCCCGCTGGGTGCGGCCGACCTCGTCGCCGCCCAGGAGCATGGGCACGCCCTGCGAGAGCAGCAGGGTGGCCAGGAAGTTCCGCTTCTGCTTGTCGCGCAGGCGGCGGATCTCCGGGTCGTCCGTCGGGCCCTCGGCACCACAGTTCCACGAGCGGTTGTGGCTCTCGCCGTCGCGGTTTTGCTCGCCGTTGGCCTCGTTGTGCTTCTCGTTGTAGGAGACCAGGTCGTGCAGGGTGAATCCGTCGTGGGCGGTGACGAAGTTGATGCTGGCGTACGGCAGGCGGGAGGTGCTCTCGTACAGGTCGGAGCTGCCGGTCAGGCGGGCCGCGAACTCGCCCAGGGTCTGATCCTCGCCCCGCCAGAAGTCCCGCACGCAATCGCGGAACTTGCCGTTCCACTCGGTCCACACCGGCGGGAAGTTGCCGACCTGGTACCCGCCCTCGCCCAGATCCCAGGGCTCGGCGATGAGCTTGACCTGGCTGATCACCGGGTCCTGCTGGATGATGTCGAAGAAGGCCGACAGGCGGTCCACGTCGTGCAGCTCGCGGGCCAGGGTGGCCGCCAGGTCGAAGCGGAACCCGTCCACGTGCATCTCGAGCACCCAGTAGCGCAGCGAGTCCATGATCAGCTGCAGAACGTGCGGGTTGCGCATGTTCAGGCTGTTGCCGGTGCCGGTGTAATCCAGGTAGTGACGCGGATCGTCTTCCAGGCGGTAGTAGTAGGCGTTGTCGATCCCCTTGAAGCACAGCATCGGCCCGAGGTGATTCCCCTCGCCCGTGTGGTTGTAGACCACGTCCAGGACGACCTCCATGTCGGCCTGATGCAAAGCCTTCACCATCTGCTTGAACTCGGACACGGCACCGCCGGGACGCTTGTCAGCGGCATACTCGTTCTGCGGGGCGAGATAGCCGATGGAATTGTAGCCCCAGTAGTTCTTCAGGCCCTGGTCCACCAGGCGCTTGTCGTGGATGAAGTGGTGGACCGGCATCAGCTCCACGGCCGTCACCCCGAGATCCTTCAGGTGCTTGACGACCGCGGGGTGGGCCAGCCCGGCGTAGGTGCCCTGCAGCTCGGGCGGCACCTCCGGATGGCGCGCCGTAAGCCCCTTGACGTGCGTCTCGTAGATGATGGTCTCGTGCCAGGGCAGCTGCAGGCGCCGGTCGCCGCTCCAGTCGAAGTGGGGCTGATGAACCACGCTCCTGGGCATGTAGGGGGCGCTGTCGCTCTCGCTGCGCGCCTCGGGGCCGCCGGCGAAGGTGTACGGGAAGACGGCCTCGTCCCACCGGACCTGGCCGTCGATCGCCTTGGCGTAGGGATCGAGCAGCAGCTTGGCGGGATTGCAGCGCCGGCCCTTCTCGGGATCCCAGGGCCCCTGCACGCGAAAGCCGTAGCGCTGGCCGGGCTCGACGGCCGGCAGGTACCCGTGCCAGCAGTGGCCGGTCACCTCGGGCAGATCGATGCGCGATTCGTGCCCCTCCTCGTCGAAGAGGCACAGCTGGACCCGCTCGGCCACCTCCGAGAACAGCGAGAAGTTCGTCCCCGCCCCGTCGTAGACGGCCCCCAGCGGATAGGGCTGACCCGGCCACACCTTCACGTTCCCCGTCCCTTCGGTGGTGCCAAGGTCTTCAATCTAGTGGCATACCGCCACTTGCGCCCCCTTTCCAGGCCCTCACTCCTCGGAGCGGGCGTTCAGGGAGACCTGAGCTTCGTGGACATTGTACCGCTTCATGATCTCGGCGTTCGCGTGCTGCAGCTCGGAGACGGGAAGCATCACTCGCGTGTGATCGTCGAAGCGGAGGTCGATCCAGTCGCCCGCCGGATCGTCCAGGAGCTGCTTCAGATGAGCAAAGTCCCGCACCCTCTCGCCCATCGCCTCGGTCAGGAGAATGTCCTCGAGTTCGTGATACCCCTTGTTGATGGGATGGGGCAGAACCCGCACCAGCACGACGGCCTGCCGTCGATCGTCCGTCCGCTCGTTGTAAGCGAAGGCCGCGGAGGCGAGGTTGTCGGGAAACTCGTCGAACAGGAACAGGTACGCGATGTCGAAGGGGGCCAGCACCAGACCGCCGCATATCAGGTATTCGGGCCGGTCGTCGTGCTGCGGCCCGGGCACGAGGTCGGGCACGTTCTCGAGTCCGATCTGCACCTCGCGCCGCTTCCCGTCGCGCCACACCGTCACCGCCATGCTGTCGCCGACCTGCTTCCGGGTCACGAGATAGCCACAGTCCAGACGACCGTAGGGTTTCAGGTCCACCGTCAGGTCGTTGGCCACGTCATGTCCGTCGATCCGCAGGATGACGTCGTCGACCTCGAGCGCGCCCTCGGCGGGGGTGCCCGGAAGAACCCAGTTGACCAGACCTCCGGACGTCCCCTTCGACATGTGCAGGGCCTGGCGCAGCGCCGGCGACATCATCGGCTGCAGGAGGACACCCAGGGACGGTGGCCCGCTGATGACCCCATCCTCACAGTCCTGAAAGAACTGCTCGATCACCGGAGAAGGAATGCAGTAGCCGATGTTCTCGGCCTCCTCGAGAACCTGCATCGCGAGCCCGATGAGTCGACCGTCGCTCAGGACGGGTCCGCCGCTGTTGCCGCTGTTCATGGGCGCATCGAGCTGGAGCAGCAGATTCTCGCGAAAGGAGTGCGAGTACAGGTCCGTCTCAATGCGGGAAAGGACGCCCTCCGTCACCGATAACGACTTCCCCCCGAGGGGATATCCGCAGACCTCGACGGGGCTTTGCAGCTTCGGCAGCGGTCCGAGTTCGAGGGGCGTCGCGTGCTCGAAGAAGGCCGGATCGTCGACGGTCAGCAGCGCCAGGTCCCTCTCGTGATCGATGGACAGCACCCTGGCCGCGTACATCTCGGGATCACCGTGACGCGAGACCTGGATATCGACGGCGTACACGACGACGTGGGCGTTCGTCAGGATGCGATGATCGGCAATGATCGCTCCCGAGCCGCTCACCTGATCCATGGGCCTCTTCTGCCACGGCGAGGCGAGATCGGGGTAGCTGCAGCCGACGACGATCTTCACGATCGAATCGAGCGCGATCTGCTCCGCTGAACCGCCCCGCGACGTCGCGACTCCGCAGGCGGAAAGGGCCAGACAGCCGAGAATCGCCAGAACGGTGAGCCCATGCCGGGCCCCGCCGGACCGAGGGTGGGGCAACATGAGAACATCCTCCAGTGGCGAGATGGGTCATCTCCAGCAGATGATGACTCGCGAATTCAACTCGAGCCATCGTTCCCTCATCGGCCGCCACCGCCCAACCTGGAGTCCTGGTTGCCGGCGGCGGCATCCGGAGGACAGGTGCGCCGCCCGCGCTCTAAACAACAAATCCCATGTCCGGGGGTAGGATTCTCTGCAAGGGTCTCCCGAGGTACTTTCCCTTCAGCGATCAAACAGCCCCGTCCTGCCAGATGGCTCCGCCGGCCAACAATTCCGCGAACCGCGCGAAGGACGTCACCTCGATGCCGTCTTCCGTGCGCATCGGCGGGCCTTCGGGATAGACGATGAGCCGTCGCACCAGGCCATCGAGGGGCGCGATGGCCCGCAAGCCACGGCACCACGGCTCGTGAAACTGCCGGCCCGACTTGACATCGATCGCGATCCGTTGGGTGCCCCGAGCGAGAACGAAGTCGACCTCCGTTTCCCGGCCGCCCGCGGACCAGTACGAGATCTCGTCACAGATTCCCGCATAGTCGCGGTAGGCCCGCAGCAGCTGGGCGACCAGACCCTCGAACAGGGCTCCCTTCTCCTCGGAGAGGACCGGCCCGGACGACCGCTTCATCGCCCGGACCAGGCCGGGATCGCACCAGTACCACTTCGGGTGCTTCTTCTCCCGGATCCTGAGCCTGGCCTCGAGTCCGGGGACCTGAAAACAGAGCAGCGTATCTTCCAGGATTCCGAGGTAACCGATCGCTGTCGTCCGCGCGATGCCGGCCTCGCGGGCCATGTTCGTCACGTTGACCGCCTGGGCGTGGTACAGCGCGGCGATGGGCAGGAACCTCGAGAACCCCGGCAGGTTGCGCACGACCGCCTCGGCCTGGATCTCCTCCCGGAGGTAGAGCTGGGTGTACGCGGCGAGGGTCTCCGCCGGCTCGCTCGAGTCCCAGACGATCGGCAGCAGGCCGAAACGAAGGGCCTGGTCGAAGTCGAACTGCTCGGCCAGTTCCGACGGGATGAAGGGGTGCATGGTCCGCTTCAGGGCCCGGCCGGCCAGGAGGTTGACATCGGCCCGCTTCAGCTTTCTCGCGCTCGATCCGCAGAGCACGAAGCGCGTGCGCCGCTCTTCGATGAACCGATGGACCTCGTTCAAGAGGCTCGGAAGCCTCTGCACCTCGTCCAAGACCACCCAGCGGGCGGGATCGACGGCTCGCAGCTCGGCTGCGAACAGGCCCGGATCGGCGAGGAGGGACTGGTAGGTTGCCTCGGAGAGCAGATCCACATAATGGGCATCCGGGAATTCCGCCCGCAGCCAGGTGCTCTTTCCCGATCCGCGGGGACCGAAGAGGAAGAAGCTCTGCCCGGGCGCCCGGAGGACTCGCTGAAGCATTTTGTCCACCTCGTCGTCATTTTTCATCGAAAAACGACGACATGGTAGACAAATTTCACCGACATGTCAAGGCTTGGACTGGAATGTCGCGGTCCGCCGCCGTCGACGCGAGCAGCTTCGGCGCCAGGGCCTGCACCGCCGAGACGACATCGGCAGGCCGCTCCTCCATGACGTAGTGCCCGCAGCCGGACAGGCGGCGAACGGAGAGATCGGGGAGCGCGTCCTGCATCCGGGCGATTTCCGCCTCGCTCACCGAGCCGCTATGCGGCGCCTCCCCGACGAGCATGATGACCGGGCATTTCACGAGCGGCAGTCGCGGCGCCAGCGGCTCCGGCTCCTCCGCGTTCGTCATGGCCTGCAGCGACGCGATGGTGGCGTCCATGTCCCGTCCGAAGCTCGCGTAGTAGCGGTGGAAGGTGAGGCCGTCGAGCCAGCTCGCGTCCCCGCTGGCGCCCTGCAGCGCCTTTTCGAGCCTGTTCCGCATGAAGCTCTGGCCCCCCAGCTTGCTGGCGAGCCCGGCGATGGTCAGAACCTTGCGCATCCCGGGAGTGCCGAAGGTCTCGGCCGGGGTTCCCTCCAGCGAAACGATCCCGGTCACCAGTCCGGGCCGCGCCAGGGCGAGCCGGAAGGCCGTGGAGGCCGCCGCGCCGTTGGCCACGATGATCGCCTGTCGGACCCCGCGGCGGTCGAGCGCGGCCCCGATGCGGGCGGCCTGGGCGGTCAGGCTGTAGTCGGCGTCGCGGGGCTTGGGGCTATCGCCGACCCCGAGCGGCTCCACGACGATGGTCCTGAGGCCGGCATGGTTCAGCTCCGGGACCACGTGGCGGTACCCGTAGGCGCACCCCATGAAGCTGGGGATCAGGACGACCGCCGAGCCGCCCGCCGCGCTCGAATTCCCCGCGGAATCCTGCACGGACAGGTCGTCGCCGGCCAGTCCCGCCTCGCCGGCTGCGGTCGCCACGGCCGGGGCCGCGGCGGCCTGCCCTCCGCTGCCGGCCAGGCAGGGACCGGCAAGGGCCAGGACGAGGGCGAGGAGCGCGAGCCAGGGCCAGGAAACTCCGCTGGCGTGGGGCAGCGCCCTGGATCGGATGCGAGGGGCGAACAGTCGGTGCATGAAGGAGTTCTCCTCGTGCAAGGGGTCAAGCAGTCACCCTGTGGCGGACGCTGGAGATGCGGGCGGCTCGAGGCAGGCCTTGCGATAGTGTTCGGTAAGCTTGAACGGGTTGGGACACAGGGAGTTCCGCCGGGCCCGCAAGACCCTGCCAGGTCCACGTATGGAGGGCATTCTTGCCTCAAAGAGCTGGAGAGGCAGGCGGGCTCTGGGTTGCCTACCGAACGAGGGTGACCTTCTCCGTGCGCCCCCCCGCCGGCGTGTCCAGGCGCGCGAAGTAGACACTCGAGGGCACCGGCGTGCCGTCCTGGCCGATTCCCGTCCACGTCAGGTTCTGCTCCCCCGCCGGAAGATCCGCGTTCGTGACGGTGGCCACCCGGGCGCCCCGCACGTCGTAGATCGCCAGCATGACGCGGCCGGCCTGCGGCAGGTCGAAGCGAAACGTGATGCGTGGATTGAACGGATTGGGCTGGACCCGCAAGTCCAGAGGCGCGGGAATCCGGCCGGGATCATCACCACCGACGGCGGCCAGAGGATCGCATTGCAGCCAGGCGACCTCGAGCCCGTTTCCCTGTTCCGCCAGGAATGCGTACCGGTCGGTCAGGGCGACGGCGTAGGCCAGGCCGGGCGTCTCCAGCGCGCCGAGGAGCTGCGGCCGGGCCAGGTCGCTCAGGTCGACGACCTGCAGGCCCCCGGCCCGGTCGGCCAGGTAGGCGAGATCCCCTCGCAGGGCGACGTCGTAGACCGAGCCCGGGGTGTCGGTCGTGCTGAGGACCCAGGGATTTGCGGGATCGGCGACGTCGATGATCATCAGGCCCGCCGATGCGAGGGCGAGATAGGCCCGATCGCCCGCCACGACGACGCCCATGGGATAGCCGCCGGTGACCAGATCCCCGACCGGCAGCGGCGCCTCGGGCTGGGACACGTCGAAGATCTGCAGGCCGTCCACCGTGTTGCTGGCCGCGGCGAAGACGTAGTTGCGGGCGATGGCGAGGCCCCTGGCCTGTCCGGACATGGGCAGCGCGCCGACGAGCTGCGGCTGTTCGGGCACCGAGACATCGACGATCAACGCATCGCAGTGGACCTGCCCGCTGCAGTAGCCGGCCAGGTAGGCATGGTTGCCGGCCACGGCCACATCGGTTGCGGAGAAGCCCGGGAATTCCAACGTTCCCAGCAGGCGAACGTCCAGAGGATCGACGATGTCGAAGACGTACAGGACCGCCGGCCAGAGATCCGCGACGTAGGCGCGATCGCCGTCGAGGGCCAGGCAGAAAGCCCGCTCAGCCGTATCGATCGTGTTGACGATCTGGGGGGCGCCAGGCTCGCTGATGTCGATGATCCGCACGCCGCCGTCACCGTCCGCCAGATAGGCCAGCTCTCCTGCCAGCGCGATGTCCAGCGCATCGTCGGTCCAGGACAGACGTCCGGCTGCGGGCGCAAAGGACACCTGGGAAACATCGAAGACGTGCAGCGAGCCGCCCCTCTCGGTCGCGAAGGCACTGCCGGCCGCCACGGCGATAGACGAGGCGTCGAAGTAGTCCAGGCCGCCGATCAAAACCGGGACCGCGGGGTTTGAGATATCGACCACCAGCAAGCCTTGCGGATCGCCGGCCAGGAACACGAAGTCTCCATCCAGGGCCAGGTCGTAGGCCACCGCATCGAGCGGCAGCTCGTTCAGGAACACGGGATCTGCGGGAGTGGAGACGTCGTCCACGACCAGCCGGCCGTCGGCGGACAGGACGAAGGCGTAGCCGTCCCGGACGAGCACATCCGTGGCCGAACTGTGATCATTGGATCCGATGATCGCCATCGCCGCCGGGTCGGAGATGTCGACGACGTAGAGACCGGAATCACTGCAGGCGACGAACACCGCGTTGCCGGCCACGGCCACGCCGATGGCGGCATCCGGGAGTTCCAGCGACCCGATCAGGTTCGCCTGGCCTTCGACCTGCGGGCTCATCATCAGCAGCATTCCCGGCCCTTCCCAGGCCCAGCCGGTCGCCACGGCCAGCAGGCTGTCCGCCAGGACGACGGCCTGGGCGGGCTGCGGGGTCAGGGCCGAGTCGAGCACGTATGGGCTTTCCGGGCTGGATATGTCGACGATATCGAGCCTGCCGGTGGCTTCCATGGGACCACCCGCAGCCACGTAGGCGCGATTATCCCGCACGACGATCCCGTTCCCGTTGAGCAGATCGACGGCGCCGAGCGGCACCGGCGCATCGGGATCCGTGACATCGAGAATCCCGAACTCGTACAAGCCGACGGTCAAGGCCAGACGTCCCTCGATCGCCAGGTCGTACGCCGGTTCAGTGTCCACCTCCGCCGTCCAGTGGATATATTGATCGTAGTGGAGGCACTCCTGTGCCCAGCCGCCCGTCACGGCCACGGCACACAGAGCAAGACACAAAAAGAACGCTGATAATCTCCGGATTCCCAACAACATGTCGCCCTCCAGCCGATTAACCGGCTGGAGAGATTCTATCATGATGAAGCCGGCCGATCACCTGTAGAGGCTCTTGACGCTACCCCAGCTCGCGTGTTCGGTCGCGATGATGGACGTCATGTGGCCGCAGACTTCCATGAGGTAGTCGAACTGGCCCAACGTCCCGCCCCCGGGCGGACTGAACACGTTGGAGCCGACCCAGAGAACGAACTGTTCGCCGGGCGTCGTCGCCCAGGTCAACGTGCCGGTGCCGCCGCTCGTGTCGGCACTGTACAGAACGGCCGGAGCGGGCTCGCACGTCGGGTAGCAGTTGTTGAGCACGAGCATGTTGCAGGTATAGGGGGACCAGACGGTCATCGTCATCGATGTGCCTGCTGCCGTGACTGGGTACCAGTCGGTGTCGCGGTTCTGGATGCCATCACCACCCAGGAACCAGCCGCCGCTTCCACACAGCCAGCCACACTCCGTGTCGACGGTCTGCCAGTTGTAGATGACGTTCCAGGACGGCGGGTTGCTGTTGCAGCCCGCGTTCCAGCTGTCCGTATAGCCGTCGTACAGCTCAGGCTCGCCCTCCAGCACACCATCCGGGGGGCATATAACAGGAGGAGGCGGGGGAGGGCCCGGGAATTCGATCACGTAGTTGCCGCAGTCGCCACCGTAGCCGTCAATGACGATGTAGTAGTCGTGGCCCGCCCTCATGAGGCATTCAATGTATGAGGTGTATTCGTAGCATGGTGGTCCGAAATAGTAGTCGTCGTTGCAGGCGATCGGTGTCCCAACGGCATCTTCGTACACATACACCTTGGTGTCATACGTGGAATAGCAGAGGTCGAAACTGACGAGCACGTCACCGAGCGGCCTGTAGGCGTACACCACGTCAGGCGACGTCGAGTTAGGATACGGACATGCGTAGTCGTAGTCGTCGATGTTGTCACATGTGTTCCCCGTGTCAAAGAAAGGCAGGCTGGTGATCCACACGGCGGTAGGAATGTTCTCCCCACCCTCCCGCCCGTCGGGTGTCCCGGGATTCGTCAGTACATGCGAGTCGTTTTTTGGGGTGCTCATCCGACTGCCCCAATTGTCGTCCGACCCCAGGGCCATGGTCGCCACACTGAGCACAGCGATCACTGCGATCAAGCAACGCATCATGAAACCTCCCCATCTGAGGCCATCATCGCGGCACGAGAGGAATTGAGGAGCGAAACCACTTCGGAGCTGCAGAATAGCATCGCGTCTACCTCCGCAAGCGAGGCGCCGTATCAATAAAGCATATGGGGCTGGGGTTCGAGTCTAGCAGAATGCCGGTAGCCGAGAGTGAACTTCCTCGCCAATGCCAAATCGAAACACTCCCGTTCTCCCGCCTACATGACGGACCCAGGCAACACCTCTCTCGGCACCCATCTACGTCGTCTTAACAGTCGCATCGTTCCCCTCCTTCATGGGATATGCCCGGTCGCGGGGAGGGGAGCGTGTCGCTCTGTTACGTGGCGGGAAGGCGGACATCCTTTTCTAGACGCTACAAACAAAGTGATGGCTTCCTCACATTCTGTAAAATGGCAGTCCTCCGCCTCGAGCCGCCCACATCCTGGCCCGCGGGCAACTCGTGGGCCGGTACGGGCGGTAGGACGACGCGGCCGTGACCTCTACGGGCCGCGGCCGCACCTTCCGACTCCTCGTCACCCGCTAGATCGGCGCAAAGATCTCCTCCGGCGGCGGCATCACCGTCGGCCACACGTGCGGATCGATCTCCCGCGCCTTCTCCCGCAACGCCTTCGCTCCCTCCGCATCCCCCATCTTCTGGTGGATCATCGCCAGCCGCCCCGTCGCGTATGCCTTAAGCGCCAGCGGCGGCTCCGTCTCCAGGTACCGCTCCGTCA
>Ga0315542_1001771_pt1 | contig 13442 bp, 13 predicted proteins | sample SalMarSW160120MG_FD_202541 | JGI IMG/M metagenome (GOLD analysis project Ga0315542, IMG submission 202541) | Salt marsh sediment microbial communities from the Plum Island Ecosystem LTER, Massachusetts, United States - Salt Marsh Sediment SW1601-20 ...
TTGGTAAGCATTTTCAATGTAACAAACTGACAAGTATCAGGGATATCATAATCAATCTTAAATTTATTATCATTGTCTTTTTTGATTGATAATGTGTCAATATTTTTGTCAAATGTTATTATAACAGTCAGTTCTTTTTTTTGCAAACTGTCTAGTAAGTTGGGATCAAAATAGGCAATGAGCTGGCGTTTTTTGTCATTTTTTTCAACAAGAGTGACATTATTTATTGGTTCTGTTTTCTCTTTTGCATTGGATGCAAAAACCTTAATATATTCCTTAAAGAAAAAATCTGTCCCGAAATTTCTGTCCCATTCCGTGTAGGCTCTGATCAAATAAGTGCCATCAGAATAATTTTGATTCAGATCAAAAAATCCGTCTCCAATACCATTCTCTAATTTTATTAACTTCTTCTCAATAACCTTTTCATCCGGACCAATCAATTCCACATAAAGGACTCCACTTAATTTTGTTGGAGTATGGTTGCTGGCATTTGTTACAATGGCCTTAAACCAAATGGTTTTGTCAGTAGTATAGACCTTTCCATCCAGTTGCAGGTAGATCTTCTCAGCCAAGTACGAATTTGAATATATGTCATTGTGCTGAGCCTGCGAAGGGGACGCAAATAAAAAAGAAAACGGTACCGTTAAGACAATAACTCTAATAAATTTATTCATAGATATATAGAAATTTTCGAACATAGAGTCTAGTATTCAAAACAAAATGAGAACATACATTATACCTACATAATTCAAATTGATCATTTCTTAGTATATGAGTTAGGTTTTGATTTACTCATATCTCAAAGCCTCAACCGGATTCTTACTCGCTGCCCTGTATGATTGAAGGCCTACCGTCAGCAATGCGATAAACAGAACAATCAGGCCAACCACAGCAAAAATCCATGGATTTAAAGTAGTCCGGTATGCATAATTATGCAACCATTGATTCATGATATACCAGGCAATTGGGCATGCGATTAATATTGAAATCATTACCAGGATAAGATATTCCTTTGATAACAGGAAGAATATCTCAACCGGCTTAGCTCCGTTCACTTTCCTTATTCCTATTTCTTTTGTCCTGAGTTCAGTCATAAATAAGGATAGTCCGATAAGCCCGATACAGGATATTAATATTGCCAGAAAAGATGAGTAAACAAGTATCTTGCTTATTCTCTGTTCAGTCCGGTACAACATATCATACTCATCATCAAGAAATTTAAATTCCAGTGGATAATTAAGATTATATGACTTAAAAAGCTTTTTTATATAGTCAACTGTGGAAGAAATATTTTCAGGTTTCATTCTGATGTAGCAGTTGCCGCTGAAGTATGGAGATAATTTCATAATGATAAGCGGATCAATCTGAGTCTTCAAAGTTTTAAAATGGAAGTTTCTAATTACTCCAATAATTCTGAATTTAGACCCATTGCTTGTTAATACCTGTCCGATGGGATCTTTAAATCCCAGGATTTCCGTTGCTTTTTCATTGACTACCAGCGCGGTGGTGTCACCTGGAAAATCATTTGAAAAAAACCGGCCATCCTTCATCTCAAGTTGAAAAGTTTTTGCAAAATCAACATCGGTATAAAGAGCGCTGAAATAGAACACCCCACCAGCTTTGTTACTCTCCCAGTCAAAACCTTCCGCAGTGCCATCTTTGTCAAAAACATCAGGAACTTCTATTGTTGTACTCAGTATATCAGGATTTTTAGCAAGATCTGCTTTTAAAATTTCACTACGAATACCACTTCTGACCTTGAAATGACCAATTTGGTCCAGGTTCAGACCAAGGTTTTTATTCTGCAAATATCGAATTTGATTTCCAACAACCAGTGTACATATTATTAGCAAGACAGACAGAGAAAACTGGAGGATGACCATAACCCTCCTGAATCCTGCATTGCCGGGATTTTTATTAATTATCCCCCTTATTATATTCAAAGGCTTTAAGGAAGACAAAAAAAGTGCAGGATATGCTCCGGCCAAAATACTGCAAATCAGTACAATAGAAATTAACCAAATGTACAGGTGTGAGTCACGATAATTAATAAACAATTGCTTTGCTGTCATATTATTAAAGCCGGGTAACAACAATTCCACCAGGATCATTCCGATAATATGAGCTACGAATACAATCAACAGTGATTCTCCCAGGAACTGGAAGATGATTTTCGCTTTGTTCGAACCTGTCACTTTGCGCATGCCGATCTCCTTTGACCTCATTGATGATTGGGCTGTTGCAAGGTTCATAAAGTTTATGCAGGCAATTAAGAGTATAAAAATTGCTATAATACCCAAAAGCCTTACATATGTAATATCACCGTGACCGGATATATCAAAAGAATATTTCCCGGAAGAATTCAAATGGATATCTTTAACGTTTTGAAGAAAAATATCAGGATTGTAACCTGGGCCTTTCACATTACTTTTGACAAGATCTTTAATTTTATCACTTACAAATTTACCGTCAGTTCCTTGCTTGAGCTCTATGTATGAAAAACAAGCTCCATGCACGTTCCACTGATAATTCTCTGATCCAAAAAATTTAAAAGAACCTAAAAAATCAAAATGCAGGTGACTATTATGCGGAAAACTCTTTATAACACCAGTTATAGTAAAAGTAATACCTGATGTCTTCAATATTTTACCAAGCGGATCTTCATTGCCATAATATTTTTTAGCCATCTCTTCTGTAAGAACTAAATTATAGGGGCCGTTTAATGCACTATTTAAATCACCTTTTATAAATTCAATATCAAACATTTTTAAAAAGTCATCATCAACAAAGGCCACTCTTTCAAATATATAATCATCTCCATTTTGCATTGAAATAGGAAAATCCATATACCTTGAGGATCTGATTATTTCAGGATACTGTTCTTTTAAGGCTGCTGCCAGCGGTGATGGTGTTGTTGCTTCCTGGTACAAGTGACCGTCTATACTGATAAATTTCTCAAGTACACGATAGAGATTATCTGCATTTTTGAAATGCCTGTCAAAGCTCCATTCATCCTGTACCCATAAAAGAATCAGAATTGCAGCAGCCATTCCTATTGCCATACCACTTATATTCAGGATTGAATACGTAGAATGTCTTTTGATGTTCCGGAGAGCGATTTTGAAATAATTCTTTATCATAATCAATTTTTACAACTGCATTAAATATAGTGCCTAAAGTGCCTAAAATGCCTTAAGAGATTTATCCCTTTGCGCTCCGTGGTGTGACCCTTTTTGTTCCTTTGTGGTTAAAGGATATACAATTTCCATACCAATAAATTATACTCTTTGAAAATTAGTCATTTAAGCGATATAGTCAAAAATATATTATTTATATTTGCCTAATATTTGAACTTATAATGTCCATATTATAGACATATGCTAATCTTACTCATTGATTTTAGTGCGGGTTGCGTAGGAATAGGTAAACACTCAAAATTAAACCACAACAATGAAAGGCAAATTACTGATCGTCGATGATCATAAACAGGTATTAAAAGCACTGATCCAATTGCTTGAACCGGAATTTGACAGAATTACAGCATTAGCAACTCCTAATCAAATCATCAGTTATTTAAACAAGGAGGAGTTTGATGTTATATTACTGGATATGAATTTTTCAGCAGGTGTTAATACAGGCAATGAAGGTGTATACTGGCTCAATAGAATCTTAAAATTAGATCCCCTGGCAGCTGTAGTCATGATAACTGCCTATTCTGATGTTAACCTGGCGGTAAGAGCGATAAAAGAAGGAGCCACTGATTTTGTAGTGAAGCCATGGGACAATAATAAGCTGATTACCTCTCTGCAGGCAGCATTTAAGCTGCGCCAAACGAAGATTGAGAATAGAAAGCTCCGCGACAGACAAAAGCAGATAAATAAAGGGATCATTAATCAATCTGATCCTCTGATCGGGAAATCTCAGCCAATAGAAAATGTTTTACAGGTAATAAAAAAGGTAGCCAGAACAGATGCAAATGTGTTAGTAGTAGGCGAGAATGGGACCGGAAAAGAACTAATTGTAAAAGAAATTCATAATAATTCGCGCAGAGCGGATGAAGCTTTTATCAGCATTGACATTGGCACAATCACAGAGACTTTATTCGAGAGTGAGATGTTCGGGCATATTAAAGGTGCATTTACTGACGCTAAAGAAGATAAAACAGGCTGGTTTGAGACGGCTTCAGGAGGCACCCTGTTTCTGGATGAAATAGGTAATCTTTCGCTTACCATGCAAACCAAATTGCTTACAGCAATTCAAAACCGTGTGATCCATAAGGTTGGGTCAAAGACACCATTACCTTTTGATATACGTCTCATCTGCGCAACAAATAAGAATCTGGAAGAAATGGTCTCAAAGAATCTTTTCCGCGAGGATCTGTATTACCGGATTAATACAATTGTGATTGATTTGCCTCCGTTGCGAGACCGGGGTGAGGATATTGTTTTGCTTGCAGAGCATTTCCTTAAGGAGTATGCAAACAAATACGAGAAATTCCAATTGAAATTCAGCAGCAAAACTCTTGATAAACTCATGAAATACAACTGGCCGGGTAATGTCAGGGAGTTACGTCATACCATAGAAAAGGCAGTTATATTATGTGAATCTGATATTTTAACGCCGGAAGATTTTTTAATCTCCCATTTATCACAAAAACCGCTTCTTAATCAAAAACCGCCAACCTTTGCCGAAATAGAAAAACTGGCCCTGCAAAGTGCGCTGAGAAATAATAATGGAAGTGTTCTGAAAGCTTCAAAAGAGCTGGGATTGGCAAGACAAACAATGTACAATAAAATGCAAAAGTATAATCTTTAGAAAGCCTCAACCATGGTACTAAACAGATTCTTCATCAATGTATTTCTACGTGTGACTTTTATTATGTTATCCAGTTTGGTATTAGGAATAGTGCTGCAAAATATCGACCATGGATACTATTATACGCTTAGTGGTATGATTTTCCTGATCATATTGCAAACCTGGATGCTGGTAAATAAGGTTAACAGAACTAATATAGACCTGGAAAAATTCTTTTCATCGGTACAGGACCATGACTCTTCCTTTCGGTTTTCTGAAAATATAATGAATACCTCAATCAGAAAACTGCATGAAAGGATGAATTCTTTAAATACGATCATTCAGAATGTTAAAATTGAAAATGAGAGAACAGGCCAATTTTTACAAAGTGTGGTCGACCATGTTGATATCGGACTATTATCATTTGATAAGAATGGCAGGATAGAAATTTATAACAGGGCTGCAAAAAGGTATTTAAAAGCACAGGAACCTCAGAATCTGACTTCTTTAAAAAATATTAATGACGAAATATTAGAAGTTATAGGTACTATACATCCCGGGCAGGAGATTTTGCATAAAATGAAAATTGACAATCTCATACAAAGCATTTTGGTAAAAGCTATTGAGCTCAAATTTGAAAGCGATACAATAAAACTGGTTTCTTTTCAGGATATCACCAATGAACTCGATAAAAAAGAACTTGATTCCTGGCAAAGATTAATACGGGTGCTAACCCATGAAATTATGAATTCCATAAGTCCGATTACCTCACTTACAACGGTGATTTCAGGCTATTTTAAAAAGAAGGACGATGAAAACATGATCCCATTGGAACTTATTGATCAACAAATAGTTTCTAAAACACTCTCCGGATTAAACACCATTGAAGAAACAGGAAAAGGATTATTAGATTTTGTTGATAAATACAGAAGCTTAACATCTTTGCCACGACCTGATTTAAGCAAATTCACTACTGATAGTCTCTTCAGGAAATGCAAACTTCTCATGGAATCAAATATTCCGGATAATATAAAAATTTTTGCAACTGTTTATCCTGCAGATATTGTATTAGTGGCAGACTATGCTCAGGTTGAGCAAGTTATGATAAATTTAATAAAAAACGCGATTGAAGCTCTATCCAATAAGAAAAACGGGACAATTCAACTGAAGGCATCCGTTACGGATGATGGTACAATAATTCAGGTGGAAGATAATGGACCTGGTATATCTAGCGATATTATTGAAGATATTTTTGTACCATTTTTTACAACTAAAGAAAATGGTTCAGGAATAGGATTAAGCCTGTCAAAGCAAATAATGCAAAATCATGATGGCACAATTTCAGTGAACTCTGCTTCTAATAAGGGATCTGAGTTTACCCTAAAATTTTAATTATGACTGCTTATAGAGGCAATGGCCCGATAAACGGGCAGGGTTTGTCATAATATGATAAAGTCGTCTAGATGGCGGAGTCCGGGTAGGCAAAAAGCATGTGTTTTGCAGCCTTTACATTTACATATTTCACAGCCCCGTCAGTGACAGAAGCATAATACCAACAATCCGCTCAATAGACTTAATAATCAATGCTTTTGCCTGACTCTTCACAATTCATACTAAAGATAACAAATTATGCAAGTGCATAAGTAGATTGTGTGAATTTTACAATCCCTTGGTAAGATTAAAGGTCTGGATCAGCATCACTGATCATATCTGAATAATCTGGTGGTTGGTTCAATATTTCCCAGCATTCATCACAAATATTAACTGAGGCTGATTCAATAAACCCTTCTGATAATATTTCAATAGTTTCTTCATCTGGGAAGAAATACTCCCCACAATGTATACACTTAATTTTCATGGTATTGATTATAAAAGTCCATTCTCTGCAAAACTGTAATATGTACCATCATTTATGATAATGATGTGATCGAGCAACTGAATATCCAAAAGCATACCAGCCTCCTTAATTTTTTTGGTAATCTTAGCATCTGACTCGCTAGGGCTAGTATTTCCTGATGGGTGGTTGTGATAAACGATTATCCCAGATGCGTTTGCTTTAATGGCTGCCTGGTATATTAATCTTGCTCTGTTACAGTATCAGAGATACCACATTTTGATACTGGTAATATACCCAGTACTGAATTAGACCTGTTCATTAGCAGTAGCTTAAATTCTTCAATATGTTCTATTGAATCCTGGTCCCAATTCTCCATAAATATGTCAAATGCATCCTTGGAGCATTTAATCTGTAATCTATCTGATGCTTTGACCTTGGTCTTATAGACAAGCCTTGCTTCAGATATTGTTGTTTGTTTTGTTTTCATAGTAATATGATTAGTAAATAAATAGAAATGAAAAAGCCCGGGACCAAAGGCCCAGGCTGTATTGTTGCAAATTAATATGTGGATATATAGATTGTTAGAATATAGTGCAATTATGACAAATGTCGTATAATGCAGATATTAAGCGTTTTAAGATATTTTTATGTTTCGCTAATGCAGAATACTAATGAAGGGGAGATCGTGGCTCTACATGGTTGCAAATTGCCTTATTTGCGATTGTGACTGCGCTATATATAATTGATATACAGATAATTGAAGTATATGGAGAATTGGGAAGACAAATTGCTAAAAAAGGAATCACATTTTAAAACATTATAGATTGAGATACCACCAATAATACAAAGAAGTAACAATAAAGCTACGATAATCCATTTCAAGGATTTCCGATTAATAATACTTGTGTCAACTCCTTTTCTCTTATCTGTGTTAGTTTGGATTTCCCTTGGAGTGACTTTAGTTTCTCCTTCAATCTTTGCGTTCGTGTCTGATTTTAGTGCCAGAATAATTTCCTTAATAGAATTGGCTACCTTATTTATCTGGTCACGATATAAAGTTTTATTAAGGTTATCATTTGGACGATCCTCATTTGATTGTAAAGGTCTGTTAACGCCTGATGCTGTCTTAAATACAAAATCCATTGCTCTTAAAACACTTCCGGTCTCTTTCTCAAAAATCTTTACATCTTCTTGTTCAAGTTCATGTATACGTATTGGAAGAATCCTACTTGCATAATTACCATTCCTTAGCTTGATATTCTTTCCAAAATGATCAATGCTAGCAAATCTGTTAAATGCAAGATATTCATACTGCCATGCATAGCTATTGGGATCACAATACGTTTGGGAAAGTATAGGAATGAATATGAGGCACTTCAGCTTACCTTCAAGGCTCTTGTCAACATCATGTGTCTCCTGAAGCCGGTCGTGGGGATTTTCATCGAAGTATATTGAAATATCCTCTTTGAAAGTAGCCTCTAATTCTGCCCTCAGCGAATCAACAAACTTATTCACCCATTTATCGCCTTTGTTGTCTTTTTGACGGTAACTGATGAAAATGTCATATTCGTAGCCCGGGAATATGCTTGCCATTGAGTAAAGATGATTTACAATAATGTGCTTACATCTCAAACAAAACTAAATATAAGTGTCATTATAAACAATTCTATTTTGTAGCTCCCAAAATCCCAAGTTGCATTATTGATACTTTGCTATATATAGATAGGGCTTTAAACATTTTGAGTTTGAAATCACAAATAAATGAAGAATCATAAGGAAAATATGCCTATTCATTCTTTTTCAATCCCTGGATCACAATATTCCCGGTCCCGGATCTATCACAAGGGTAACTAAATTCCTTAAGCGCCTTTTTCGGATCGTTAATAGTTTCGTAGAACTGGTCAAGAAACTTAAGCGTTTGATTTTGGTAGCTACTGCTTAATAATGGGTTGCCTTCGTAGAGTGAATAAAAATCATCTTTAAGTTGGTTGAAGGTTTCAAATACCTCTGTGAATTGATTCATCTCCGGTAAACAATAGCCCCTGTATCTTCTCTGTAAGGTAGAGCTCATTTGAAGTTCCTCTGCCGGCTTGGCATATGGTGCCCTCACAATTCCGGCATGATCAAAATCATAAGGTATTGTAGTAGGCAAACTGGTGGAATCAACAGTGATCAGCTTAATATTTTGCTGGAACTGTACTGACCAGTCAGTATTCCCGATCATGTATTCGAAAACGGCCATTTTCAAAAAATCCTCTTTTTGAGTTTCCTCAGGACGCAGGCCAATTTTCTCCAAAGAGCGGGACAGATTTCGCTTGGCCATCTGCTCTTCTTCTTCAAGCAGAATTCCGTAATAAGGATCTGAGCTTTTATTTTTTACTGTGTCCTGATAGATGACCTTCACCAACCTGGCCTTAAAACTCTTTGCTGTGATAAGATTATACAATTTATAAACTAAGTATTCACGTATAACGTACTGATCACCCCGGCAAGGTGTCACCAACTTCACTTTGTCCTGGTCCTTAAAGACAGAACTTTTAAGGGTAGACGATTTTGCAAATTTCAGTAATATAGGAGGATAATTGCAATTGGAAGTTATCTTCCGAAAGTGCCCTCGGGTTTTTATTTCGATGGGGATTTTAATCGCAATCTGATCAGCCTGATAGAGTAAAGTTGCAGGGTGGTATTGGGGATTATCTCCACGATCCTTGAATACCGTCTTCAAGTCGCCTCGCAAAGTCAACTCCATTATTTCATCGGAATCAAAAAGATTGGATGACTGGCCTAGAGCACTGCTCAATAAAAAGCAACATGGCAAGAAAAGAAGTGCATGTTTTGTTACTCCTTTTAACAAGGAGATGTACCTGGCGAAATCAGTAAACATGATGACGGTTAATTGACGGGTTTGGGTAATATGAATCTATTCCTGATTTTCATTTCTGTTATTAAAGTTACACCTATTTTAATGCAAAATCAACTTTATTTATCGCTTTCTGGCTGAAACATGGCTGAAACATTTTCATCTTTTCGTTGCTTTTCACTGCTTCTTTTAAAAAGAAAAAACATCTTATATACTTTATTTATAGCATATTAAGATGTAATACGAAGAAACTCAAAGCAGTTATTTGACCCCGGCTCCGGGTACTAAAACAGAGCGAGAGTGAGAGCGTGAGCGAAGACTCTCGTTCTGTTTTCTCAATACACACTCGCACACTCACACTTCATTTATATATCAGATCTTCACATAAGTATGAAATAATCATATTTTTGTAAAATTAATTACATATATATATGTTATTTCCCTTTCATTATTGTATAAAATATTATATTTGGAACCAACTTGTTTTTTGAAAAGCCTGTTCATAGTATAACTACTTGATCAAAATATCCTGAAAGTAAATGCCAGGGGGGAAAAGGCATTTACACCAGATTAGATAATTTATAAATATTGATAAATATTTTTACCAGGAATGAATTTGCTTAAAAAAAAGATTCAACCTACTAAAAGTACACCTGAAATAACTCTTAATCCAAATGGGATGATCAGAATTAAAGGTCGTTCCATGATCGGAAATATAATTGAATTTTCCAAACAGATAGACGATTGGATAGATAAGTACCTGATCGATCCTGCTGATCTCACATGTGTCGATTTTTATCTTGAATATCTTAATACGAACAATCTCAAATTTTACATTTCCCTGCTTAAGAAAATTGAAACTGTCAAATTGAAGAATAAAAAGCTCATGATCAACTGGTATTATGAAGAGGGAGATGAAGATATAATAGAAAAGGGAGAATATATTTCCTCTGTTCTGGATGTCCCATATAATTTTATAATGCTGTCTGACCTGGATAATGGCTGATAAATATCTCAGGATATTGAGGCTTATTCCCTGCAATTAATATACACCTGTTCGGTAAACTTTTCTCCATAAAAGCATTTGGTCAATAATTAGTAATAATTCAGACTCTTTTTAATAGCTGAAAAGTTAAAAACATGTCGTTATAATAAAAAAATTGACTTTGATATAAACAAAAGCTAATTTTGATTGTAACTAATATGATATTTATATGACAACCAAAGAAAAATCAAATCAGGAGTCGTTCCGTGTTACCGGAGATGAGCTATTTGGTAAGATTAAGGATATTATTAAAGAAGGTAACGCCAGAAGGATAATAATCAAGAATGAAAAAGAAGAAACTATTATGGAATTCCCACTTACCATTGGTGCGATCGGAGTAGTCCTTGCTCCTATTTTTGCAGCTGTAAGTACTATAGCAGCTCTGGCAACACATTGCACAATAATTGTTGAAAAGAAAGAAAATGCAGAAGAAAAATGATTTGGTCGTCACTCCGGAATGGTAATGATTGTTGATTTTACCAGATTAACCAAATCTTTACAAAATTGAAACAGGTATTATATATTACATAAAATAAATAGTGTATTTTTGACATACATAAAAGGATGGTTAATAACAAGATAAATTCGTCAACAATGAAAACAACAAAAACAAAAGCTGTCAGCAAGCCAAAAAAAACTGCAACAAAAGCTCCAGTTCCAAAACGCTCGGGAACAAAAACCGCTAAAACTTCACCTACTGAGGATGAAATCCGGGAAAAAGCAAAAGAGATCTATTATGAAAGAATTTCCCGTGGTGAACATGGTACTCCTGAGGATGACTGGCATGAAGCAGAAGAAATTCTGAAGGGTTCCTGAGATTTCATGCTATACAGGGCAGGCTTCAGAAAATAATTAAACCTCATTATATATTTCCGATTAATCTGTAACCCGGAATAAATTTAATATTCCCGGCAGGAAAATTAATGTGCCTACCACAAGCGAAATAATTGCAGATATCAATACCGCTGCTGCTGAATAATCTTTCGCTTTTCTTATTTTTTCATTCCATTCAGGGTCAACGATATCAGATAATGTTTCCAGTGATGTATTAATTAATTCAACTATAAATACCATTCCTGCCACAATAGCTAACAGCGACCAATCAAGCAGACTGATCCTCAAAAATATCCCAAGCAGAATTGCAACAGCGGCGCCAATAATATGGATTCTTGAATTTGGCTCTTCCCTTATAAGAGTCCATATGCCTATAAATGCAAATTTAAAACTGCCTAACCTGGATCTGTTTGAAAATTTTCCGGAAGTCATATCGATCAAGTACTGGACATGCTAAGTTAACCAATTCTTAAATATAAATAAATCCAACCGGATATAACCTGATGCAATCCCTAAAATGATAATTGTAAGAGCTATTGATCTTATGTTGGCATTTTGCTGAATAGAACCAGTAAACCCCCGCTTATAAAAGCAATTATCCACCATGCATAGGCAATTTGGGAATACAAATGAAGTGGTTTGCGGATCTGTTCAGAGGACCCGTATTTCAGGTTATACCGCCACAGCAGGATTGTGTCGGTAAGCATCCCCAGGAGGGCAGAATAGCCAAATAATCCGTGAATAGTAAATAATCCTTTTGTTGAACCAATTATCATAAAAGTAGTGGCTGTAATGTCAAGTGAAACACCAATGGTATAAAAAACCAATACAAAAGTGTTTACAATTTTAACCTTTCTGACTTTTAAAAATCCGATTGAATAGAATAAGAGCGCGAACATTACGATAAAAGACCCTATTACAGCAGCAGTTTTCATTCCTTATTTTTTTCTGGTTTAATTTGAAACGAATATATTAATTATAGATTAAAATTATCAGAGATCCATTGTCATCCATATATTACAGCCAAAATGACCGGAGTTTCCAAGTGGCCCTGAAATATTTTTAAATCCGGCACTTTCATAAAGGCTGATTGCTTTTCCCAGTTCAGGAAGGGATTCAAGATATAATTGCCGGTAACCAAGTCTTTTTGCCGATTCGAAGGTCTTATTCATTAACTGCCAGCCGATACCCTTTCCCCTCATTGTTGCAGACAGGTATAATTTCACCAGCTCAGCGCAACCTTCCGGCAATCCTGGTGTGGGATAAACACCGCATCCGCCTATTATTACACCCTTCTCTTCTGCAATCCAGTATTCAGATCCCTTTAAGGAAAATAATTCATACAGATTATCGGTTGTAGGGTCAAAATAGACAGTTCCGGGTTTGTGTATGTTAAATTCCCTGAAAACCGTCCGGATAAGTTCTGCAATCTCCCTGTTGTCGCGCTTTTCAATATGTCTGAATATTAAACCCATCTTATTACAATGAGAACCAGTAGCTCAGTTTAATAAGAAATATATTGTTGGGAAAGATGCTCCTGAGCTGTTTATAAGAATCTCCGAAGGATGCGTTCGAATTACCTGTCGTTCCTGACTTCTCTGACGACCAGACAAGATAAATGAAAGATCCAAGGCGATATTCCCATTTTGCAACAAGATTGGAACGAAACTCCTGGAAATTAAAATCAGGGTTTACTATTGAATAAGAACCATATAAAGGGTCATTCAGCAGGTAGCTGCCATCGGGCAGAACCATGTTATTGTACGTTTCAAACCTGTCCTGGTATGCAGCAGCCCGTGCATTGGTAATATATTTAAGGTCAGAATATAATCCTTTAGAGATAAATGGGCTTCCGTAATATTGAATAGAGAATTCGGGGGTCAGGTTCAGATCAGCTCTGAATGTAAGCCCCAGCGTCTTCTGATCAATCGTTCCAAGAATATATCTGTTGCCTGAAGCAAAACTCTTCGTGTCTACATATTGCAGGTTATCGCGGTTACCCATATAATTTACAGCAAGGCTCAGCTTAAGCCTGCTGAAAGGACGTACGACTATCCGGGGCTGAATCTCAT
>Ga0315542_1001773_pt1 | contig 13436 bp, 14 predicted proteins | sample SalMarSW160120MG_FD_202541 | JGI IMG/M metagenome (GOLD analysis project Ga0315542, IMG submission 202541) | Salt marsh sediment microbial communities from the Plum Island Ecosystem LTER, Massachusetts, United States - Salt Marsh Sediment SW1601-20 ...
AAAGGCATAGAAATGGAGGAGGGCAATGGAATGCCTGACCATATCCATATGCTGTTGAGCGTACCACCGAAGTACAGCATAGCGATGGCAATTGGGTATTTGAAAGGCAAGAGTGCGGTTCGAATCCATAGGGAACTTTTCAAGACAAAAGGGACCCTGTTCGGGCGGACGTTTTGGGCAAGGGGCTATTGTGTGAGCACAGTTGGTTTAGACGAGCACCAAATACGTCAATATGTCCGGGAACAGGAAAAACTACAGAAGGATCAAGACCAAACAGAATTTGATTTTGAGTAGAGGCCCCTTTTAGCGGCCTTCCTCATACCACCAGTTCTACTGGTCGCGCTGATTAGCGTATCGTAAGCGTTATTTCCGGTGTGCCTCAAAAGAATAGGTTACTAGTTGAAAGCATAACCTGATCAGAGAAAAAGGCAGGGCTAATTTGCCCTGCTTCGAAGATGAACATGTTTAATTTAGCCTGATGGGCGATCGTTATTTCAGTGACCAGGTGGGCGCCACTCAACCGTTTTCTTTACCGCCTGATCCATCTCTTCCGGCGTGATAAGAACTGTTGTTTTGAACCTTACTGTTCCACTGACATTTGTAATTAAGGAGCCGGTAATAGCTGCAACACTGTCAGGATTAGACGCAATGAAATAAAAGTCATTATCCCCGTAAGCAAAATAAAATGCCTCTAATTTTCCACCAACCGACTCTACGGCTTGTTTCACTTCTTCCCGTCTCTTAGTGCCTCCCTCCTTAAGGAGACCTTTTATGCCGGCCTCGGTATAAGAACCGTGAAATAGATACGTTGGCATTGGGCACCTCCGAATCGTTTTAAATGTTAGGCTCATATTTGCTTTGACTGGGAAACTAAGACTCCCGGCAGGATCAACTAAATCCCTGTCAGGAGCTGGGTAGGCACAATTTAAGAGGTCTTTCCATGAGGCATCTCCTTATTGGAGGTGGACGGAATGCTAGACCACACTATCTTCCTCTGAATGATATTGAAAGTCAATCAGGGGAAACCCTGAATAGGATGCCGCCTCAGTACTTTTTGCGGACCTGAGGCGTTGTGTGCTGGTCGTCCCATTACAACTGCCATGACAGGAATGTTATTAAAGGCGAAGGGTGCTTTGCCAGACCCGTTGACTTTAACAATCTGTACGAATTCGGGTGTAGGCAGCCCTTTCTGACGAGTTGCAACAGCTGTCCAACTTGTCGAGTTGTGCAAGCATACGTAGATGTTCGAATTCCCTGAATACACAACCTCTCCTGAAACTGTGCATTTGTTTTGTGCGAAGACAAGACTGGTTACAGACAAAGCAATCGATAAGGCAAAGGCAAAAACAATCCTCTTCATAACACCACCTCCTAACTTAAGAATTTAAGGATGGTTTTGCCTCTTCATAAAGGGCCTTAACAAATTTTACAGCCTCCAGTGTCCACTTTGAATTGAGAACCACGTTCCCTTCCTCGTCCTGGATGGAAGCTCCAAAGGAATACAAGATGGAGCGCAGATCCATCCCGGATAATCCTCGTGGTGACATGTTTATCCATACCGGATTCCCATATTCTTTTTTGATTTTCCTTCCCCCAATCCTCACGTCATTCCAGGTATCAGGGAGTATTCCGGCTGCGTCCCAGAGATCTTTTCGGTAGTTGGCAGGACAGGGGATGAATGACGGGGAAAAACCAAAATATTTCTTTGTCTTCGGATTGTGCGTTGACCTGACAGCCAAGTCGATGGGCTTTCCGTGTCTCAATTCGCACTCCTGGTAGATTTCCCGGTGGTCAATTACGTGATGCTCAAATGCCGGCAGCGACGTGGGGTAAAGGATCAAGTCATGCCCCTGCCTGCGAGTTAACTCGGCGACCGCCGCGTGCCAAACGGCTCATTCGGCAGTGAAATGCACGTCGACCTCGGTCCTGTTTTGCTTACCCCACGCGTCACAGAAATTGGAGAACCACCAATTAAATTTGGAATCTGTTTGAGCCCATTGGAGAATAGTAAGTTTTTTCCCGCGGGATATGTACGGGCAGGTAGAATGATATTGAGGCCTAATCCGCTTGCAAATCCTACCATTCCGACGCGCTTAATAAAATCACGCCTGGAGATGTCACCTGTTTTCTTTGCTCCCAATGTCTTCTCTCCTGACAAATCTCACGCATCCATGTCTGAGGGAAACTTGAAACTCATTTGCGTCTGTCTTCAATGAAAATCTGGATGCTCCCGACGGGGCATCTCCCTATCGGGAGCAATATGGGATGTATTTGCGGTGTGTGTTCAATGAGTTAGCCCTGAAAAAAGTTCTGGATTAAACTGGTGCGCCTGTTCACAGTGCCGGAGAGCGTTGTGCTTTTTCGAATTCTGATGCGAAGAGGAGGATTCGAAGTGTATTGGGTGTCAGCGGAGGTGCAGATTGTGAAGGATTATCAGGAGAATTCAAGTCAAATTATTAGTCAATGATCACATAAAAGTCAAGTTCTTTCGAAGTCTTTGTATCCTATTTTGCTGTCAGAACAGGGAAAGAGAGGTTATGAGATATCCGTGGTTGGGCTGATTGCGTATGGCTGCCATTTTTTGACACCGCCATACTCGGTGTGGTATAGGAGGCGAATCTTCAATTGGCAAGAACGCGGCTATGGAAGGCTCTCAACGGAATTTGCACAACTGCATTTCTCACTTGCGAATGTCAACTGAAAAAATGCACCCTTCCGGAATTCCCGTGGAAATCCCGGCTGACGAGTGAAACTGAGATTGATGCATGTGTCTCGAATCCTGAAGGTCTGCAAGGGCCACTATGCAAGAGAATGTATGGAACATGGAAATAATCATGGGAGTGGTCATTCGCACAGCAGAGGGGCTTCCAGGAATCGTAGCCAGTAACACAGAGGAGATGTTTGAGGTTCAAGGATGGATAAAGACTCGGATAAAATGACTGCGGCCGCATGTTCCCGACAGACTTGTGAGGGATGTGAAATTCAGGGGAAATTACTCTGTATTCATACCGTAAAAGATCTTATTGATTTTTACGTCTTGTTTATGGGCTGGCTTGTCCCGTTCCTGGCAGGTATGATCATTGGACGATTCTGGATAGGTTTGGCCGTATGGATAGGCTTAGCGGCATTATTCTTCGGTTATATCGAGGCCCTCGTGCTTTGCCGACATTGTCCTCATTATGCCGAAAAGGGGTTCTTCCTGCGGTGTCATGCAAATTGGGGAGTTCCCAAATTACCCAAGTTCAACCCACGGCCGTTGAATTTCTGGGAGAAATCCCTCTGGCTTTTTTATGCGGCAATCCTGTTTCTCTATTATGTTCCCTTTTTTATTATGAGTCAGCAGTGGTTGCTCTTGTTATTAACCACAACAGCATTGTTTGTTGCGGCCTGGACGCTGCAACGAACTCAATGCAACCGTTGTTACAACCTGTCATGCCCTGTCAACCGGGTTCCCGGTGGGGTGAAGAAGGTTTTTTTCAAAAACTATCCTGTATTTCATTCTGGATGGGATCAGAAAAAACAGGACTTCACCCAATGTTCGCCTTCTCCTATGCGTTGAAGGACACCCATGGAAAAAGCGATTATCCTGTCGGGTGAGTGTTAAAGAGAGCAGATCTTTCATTTTGACAAATACCATGCCCCGGGTGAGAGGGGAACATAAAGATCGAGGGGAGGTCGTGATGGAGTATATTCGCTATATTGAGAAGACCCACGAATACTACCGCAGTCTTGGCTACGACAAGACGTACAACTACGCTCACAATGAGGATATCCCGTTCACACCGTTGAAAAAGCCGCTTTCAGAATGCCGGGCGGCGCTGGTAACCACGGCCTCGTTCGTGCTCGTGAGTGAGGACGGACTTCCATTGGAAGAACCCAGGTTTCTCGGCACCAACGAGGTGGAGGTGTTCACCGTACCCAGCGATTGGCCCGCCGACCGCATCCTGTCTTCCAGCGAGGATCACGACCGCTACCAGACCGATATGACGGACGTCAATGCCTTTTTCCCCACTACGCGCATGCGGGAGCTCCTGGAGGAAGGGGTATTCGGCGGCCTGAGCAGCAACTACTACCGGACCCTGCCCAATTACAGCCACCGCAAGCCGGTGGAAGTGGACGGACCGGAAATTCTTCGGCAGTGCCGGGAGGACAACGTGGACGTGGCCCTGCTGACGCCCGTCTGACCTATCTGCCATCAGACCGTGAGTCTGGTCGCACGGGTTCTGGAGGCAGGAGGCATCTCCACGGTCACCTACACCAACGCGCGGGACATCGCAGCCAGCGCCGGCAACCCGCGGCAGATTTTTCTCAATTATCCCTTGGGCAACCCGGCCGGGCGGCCCTGTGACCCGGAAAATCAGCGGGAGGTCCTCCGTGCCGGGCTGAAACTGCTGGAAGAAGCCGACAGGCCCGGAGTCATTGTCGATCTGCCCTATGAGTGGTCCGAGAGCCGTGAGTGGATGAGGAAATTCATGACCGACGAGCAGCCATTCATTTCAGAAGACGCGGAGGCCCGGCGCCAGGAGCTGCTGGCCAAGGCGCGGGAGCAGAAGGCCAGACAATCGCAGGAGCTATAGGGGTCCGGGCTTTGGGCTGCTCGAAAGAGGAACCTGGGTACGGATTCGGCACAGCGATATAAAGGAGGAGCATACAATATGAAAGAGCGGCAAATCACGGTGTATTCACAACCTTTCTGCGGTCCCTGTGCGGCCCTGGCGAACTATCTGACCGGAAAAGGAGTAGAATTCGTGAGAAAAGACATCATGATCGACGAAGAGGCCCGCGAGGAGCTGTACCGCTTGGGCGTTCGCTCCGCACCCGCCCTGGTGGTGGACGACGAAGTGCTCATCGGGTTTGACAAGGCCAAGATCGATGCCCTGCTTGACCTTTGATCCGGGCGGTACGGCCTGTGCGGGAAGGAAACGCCGAGCTAATCTGACATCTATGAAGGGAGCTTACTATGAAGAATCATGCACGGGTAGTAGTCATCGGAGGTGGAGTGGCCGGATGCAGCACCCTGTATCATCTGACCAAGCTGGGTTGTACCGATGTGGTTTTGGTGGACAAGAACGAGCTCACGTCAGGGTCGACCTGGCTGGCCGCCGGCAACGTGCCCCAGTACGCCCGAACGTACAACGGGACCAAGATCCACAACTACCCGGTGGAACTCTACCCGACCCTGGAAGAGGAAACGGGCCAGTACACCGGCTGGCATACCTGCGGCAGTCTCAGAATCGCAATGGATCCTGAGAGGATGCTGGAATATAAACACATCCAGCAAAAGGACCTGACCCTGGGCATCAATTCACGCCTCGTTGAACCTGACGAGATGAGGGAGATCTATCCGCTTATCAACACCGAGGGAGTCCTGGGGGGATTGTTCCATCCGGACGACGGCCATGTGGACCCGGCCGGGGTCACCCAGGCCATGGCCAAAGGGGCCAAGCAGCGGGGAGCGGAAATCTACCGCTTCAACCCGGTTGCCGGCATCACGAGAACGATTTCCGGGGAGTGGATAGTCCACACCAAAGAAGGAGCCATCACCTGTGAATACATCGTCAACTGCGCGGGATTGTGGGCCCCCAAGATAGGGGCCATGGTCGGTCTGGATCTGCCGATCATTCCCATCGAGCACCAGCACATCCTGTTTGACGACATGCCTGAACTCAAGGATACCGGATTGCAGCTGCCCCTGCTGCGGGATCCTGACACTTCGTACTACATGCGCCAGGAGATGGCCGCACTGCTTATCGGTCCCTATGAAACCGAACCGGCGGCCTGGCACCCTGAGGGCGTGCCCGACGATTTCGCGGCCGCTTCCCTGCCGCCCAACCTGGACCGGATCAACGACATCCTCATGGCCGCCATCGCACGGGTCCCGGCCCTGGAGTCGGTCGGCATCCGGCACGAGACCAACGGACCGATCACCTATACTCCCGACGGCGCGCCCCTTGTGGGTCCCGCCTTCGGCGTCCCCAACTTTTTCATAAACGCGGGACACTGCTTCGGCATCACCGAGTGCGCCGCCTACGGGCTCTACACCGCCGAGTGGATCGTCGAGGGAGAGGCCGGCATAGATCTGTGTTTTTCCGACCCCAGGCGTTACGGCGCCTATGCCAACAAGAAGTATCTCCATGAGAAAGCCATGGAAACCTACCGGATGATGTACGCCATTGAGTTCTCCGGTGAGGTCCGCGACGCGGCCAGACCGGTGAAGACCTCGCCCATCCACGATCTCCTGGACAGGCAGGGAGCAAGCTTCGCGCCGACCTACGGCTGGGAACGGCCCAACTGGTTCGCCGCCGAGGGAGAAGACCGCAAAGAGGTCAAAACCTTCAAGCGGTCCAACTGGCATGAACCTGTGGCCCGGGAGTGCAGGGCGGTCAGGGAAAAGGCGGCCGTCCTCGATCTGTCCGGCTTTTCCAAGTTCGAAGTCCACGGACCGGGAGCCGAAACATGTCTCAATTACCTGTGCGCCAACTCCCTTCCCCGGGAGATTGGAAGGATGAGAGTGACCCATATGCTCGATCATCGCGGCAGGTTCAAGTGCGACATGACAATCACCAAGATAGACCATAATCGCTACTATGTGGTCAGCGCCGCATCGGCAGAACGGCCCGACCTGGACTGGATGCAGAAGCATATGCCCCGGGATGGCAGCGTGGCTATCGACAACGTGACGACCATGTACGGGGCGCTGATCCTGTCAGGGCCGAAATCCCGTGATGTGCTGTCCAGGGTCACGGATGCCGACCTGTCCAACGAGGGTTTCCCTTTCTTGACCATGCAGGACATCATCGTCGGCCTGTCCCCGACCAGGGCCTTCCGGATCGGCTTTGTCGGTGAACTGGGCTGGGAGTTCCATTGCCCTGTCGAGAACGTGCGCAGCATCTATCAAGCGTTGATGGAGGCCGGTGCGGAATTCGGCATAGCCAATTACGGGCTCAGGGCCCTGAATTCGCTCCGGCTGGAGAAAGGATATCTGCTGCTCGGCACCGAGATCTCCAGTGAGAGAACACCCCTTGAGGCCGGGTTGGACCGATTCGTCGATTTCGAGAAGGGTGACTTCATCGGGCGCCAGGCCCTGCTGGATCAAAGGAAAAGCGGATTGGCCGACAAACTGACCCTCATGGTCGTGGACGCCGATGACGCCGACGCCATGGGCGACGAGCCGGTCTCTATGGGCGACGAAATCGTCGGCCGCGTTACCTCGGGAGGCTACGGCCATCATCTGGGCAAAAGCCTGGCCATGGGCTACCTCAAGACCGAGGCGGCAAAACCGGGCACCCGGGTGGAAATAGCCGTCCTTGGCGAGAGACGGCCGGCCGAGACGGTCCGGATTCCCCTGTACGATCCCCGCAACGAAAAACCTCGAAGCTGATTTCAACAGGGCCGGATTAATATACACAGTTCCTGCAAAACTTTATCCAAATTCTGAGGTCTCTACTATAAGGAGTTGCTAATGCAGAAAAAAATACCCTCTCAGGCCAGAGTCGTGGTGATCGGCGGCGGCATAGTCGGATGCAGCGTTGCTTACCACCTAACTAAATACGGCTGGAAGGATGTGGTCCTTCTGGAAAGAAAAGTGCTTACCTGCGGAACGACCTGGGCGGCGGCCGGGCTGGTCGGCCAGTTGAGGGCCACCGAAGCGCTGACCAAACTGGCCACGTACGGAACCGAGCTTTATGCGTCGTTGGAAGAAGAAACCGGCCAGGCGACCGGCTATTCGGCAAACGGTTCGATCATGGTCGCCCGGACGGAAGCGCGAGTCCATGAATACAACCGCGGCATGGCCATGGCCCATTCCTTCGGCATTGAAATGGAGCGGATCGGCTTTGACGAGACCAGGAGAATGTGGCCCCTGATCAGCACCGACGACCTGGCTGCGGCATACTACCTGCCCAAGGACGGCATGACCAACCCGGTCGACACGGCCCAGGCCCTGATTAAAGGCGCCAGGATGAATGGGGCCCGGGTATTCGAGGAAGTCTGCGTAACCGGCATCAAGCTCAAAAACGGGGCTGTCGATTCGGTCGCCACCAACCTGGGTGAAATTGCCTGCGAATATGTGGTCAACTGCGGCGGGATGTGGGGCCGCGAACTGGGGAAGCTGGTCGGCGTCGCCATACCTCTTCATGCTGCCGAGCATATGCACGTCATCACCAAACCCATGGAGGGCGTCTATAAAGGCCTCCCCACCCTGCGCGACATGGACGGCTATATCTACTTCCGGGAGGAGGTGGGGGGCCTGTTGATGGGCGGATTCGAACCGAAGGCCAAACCCTGGGGCATGAAAGGCATCCCCGAGCATTTCCAGTTCACGGAATTGAACGAGGATTGGGATCAGTTTTCCATATTCATAGACAGCGCCGTTGTCCGCGTGCCGGCCATGGAGCACGCCGAAATCCGGCATCTGACCGTGGTGCCGGAGAGCTTCACCCCCGACACGGCCTACCTGCTGGGCGAGGCGCCCGGGGTCAAGAACTTCTTCGTGGCCTGCGGCATGAACTCGGTGGGCATTGCCAGTGCCGGCGGCGCGGGCAAGGCCGTGGCCGAGTGGATGATTCAGGGCTACCCAACAGAGGACTTGTGGGACGTGGATATCAGGCGATATCATCCCTGGCAGCAAAACGGAAGGTACCTGGCAGACCGGGTCACCGAGGCGGTGGGCAACCTCTACGCAGACCATTGGCCGTACAAGCAGCCCCACACGGCGCGGCCGGTCCGCTGTTCGCCGATCCATGACCGACTGGCCGGTTTGGGGGCCTGTTTCGGGGTGGTGGCAGGTTGGGAGCGGGCCAACTGGTTCGCACCCGCAGGGGTCGAACCCAAGTACGAATACGCCTGGGGCCGCCAGAACTGGTTTGATTACTCGGCCGCCGAGCATATGGCGGTGCGGAAGGGGGTCGGGGTTTATGATTTGTCTTCCATGGCCCAGTTCCTGCTGCAGGGAAGCGACGTCGAGGCGGTTCTGCAGAATATCTGCGCCAACGATATCGCCGTCCCGGTCGGCAAGGTCGTTTATACCCAACTCCTTAACGAGAGGGGAGGCATCGAGGCCGACGTGACCGTGACCAGACTGGCCGAAGACGAGTACTTTATCGTTACCGCCGGGGCCACGGAAACCAGGGATTTCGATTGGATCAAACGCCACATTCCGAGCCAGGCTCACGCTTTCGTGGCCAACGTGGGCTCCGGATACGCCATGTTTGGCGTCATGGGTCCCAAATCCAGGGACCTGCTGGCCAAACTGACCCCGGACGACCTGTCCAACGAGAGTTTTCCCTATGCCACGGGCCGGTTCATCGACCTTGCCTATGCCCGGCCCCTGGCTTTGAGGATGTCTTTTGTTGGTGAACTGGGCTGGGAACTGTACGTGCCGACGGAATTCGCCACCGGGGTTTTCGACGCGATCATGGATGCCGGCCGCGAGTTCAACCTCAAACCGGTAGGCCTGCACGCAGTCGACTCCCTGAGGCTGGAAAAGGGGTACCGCCACTGGGGATCGGACATCGGAATCAAGGACACCCCTTTTGAGGCCGGGCTCGGTTTCGCGGTCAAGCTCGACAAGGGAGACTTCATCGGGCGGGAGGCCCTGGTCAGGCAGAGGGAAAAGGGACTCACCAGGCGTCTGGTGATGTTCACTTTAAAGGACCCGGAGCCGCTGCTCTACCACGATGAGCCGATTTATCGGAACGGCGAGTTAGTCAGTGCCAACACCCACGGAGCATATGCCCACATGCTCGGCTGCGCCATGGGCATGGGCTATTTGGAAAACCAGGACGTATCCGATGAGTGGATCATGTCCGGAAAGTACGAGATCGATGTGGAGGGCCGTTTGGTGGAAGCCGAGGTTCACATAAAGGCCCTTCACGATCCACAGAATCTGAGACTGAAAGGGTAATGCCTCTGACGACTTGGACCGATCCGCGGGCGGGATTGAGTTTTTGGCTTTGGGTACGGCCATGTGCGGCCGCCGCCCACGTTCAACAGGACGCGCCCTAAACCATCGGTTCCGGCGGGCCGGGGTGGTTGGGCGGTCGGGTGGTCTGGAAAACCCGCCCGCCCCACTCGGTCCGCAGGAATCCCCAAATCATTAGAACCAAAACCGCCAGGACACCAATAGCCAGCCAGTCGTTGAATTCCTCGCGCTGAAAGATTCCTCCTTCACCTACTCCGGGCATCAATGTCGGCATGATAGGCAGGCCGTACTTGTGTGCCAGGAACTCGATGTCACGTATGTCAATGACCCGGGCATGTTCCTCGGTCAAGAATCGCATGATAACAGAGGAGCGCGCTCCGATACCCGGCGGCGGGCGGGTAACGACCCCGGGAGGGAATTCCGCCCGCCCGGCCCCGCGTCCCAGCGAACTCGCTCCGCCTCCCACGTTGATATATATCCGGATGGGCTTGTCTCCGGCCCGATCCCGGTAGATCTCCATCCGCCGATCCACGCTTTCCGCATAGCTGGGCTCATGGATGAACGGCAGTTTCAGCTGGTGGATCGCCTTGATGATTTGCTCCCGTCCCTTGGGGTCCATCCCCAGGCCCAGATCGTTGTCCCCCCCGATTGAGGCTGCCAGCGAATGGAATTTGAATATGCCTTTTTCGTAAAGCATGTGTTCCATGTCGATCCAGAGAAAGCCCGGCTCGTTGGCGCCCCACTGGGAGGCGCCGCAACTGGCGATGATGAGGGGCTTGAGATGGAGAGTCTGAGCGGCCGCCACCACGCAGAGGTTCATTGCCGGAAACGATCCCGAATACCCAATGGCCACTTCGTCGCCGGTCTTCGCCCCTGTTTCCTTGAGCATCTGGACCAGAACAGCCGCGAAGTTGGGATTCACCGTCGTTTGCTTGGCCGCCAGCCGGCCCATCTCCGTTGTCACCGGCGTCCACATCGCTCCCAGCAGCCCCGATTCGGTCGGGTCAGTCAAGGGGAAGATCGGGATTCCCAACCTCAAACGCTCGGCCTTGATGGCCAGCATCGCCTGCTCGGCGAGGGTCGCTGCAGCGAGCTTCTCGGTGTAGTAAGACTGGCGTTTCTCCACCCGGTACCGCTCCACCGCCCACAGCCCGACCAGCGCCAGGAGCGTGATGACGATTAGGATGCCCAGCGACACGTGGCGCGGACGCCAGTAGATCCTTCTCTGAAATGCGACGAGTCCATCCGAAGGTGTCATGGCAGCAACTCCACTCCAAGGAAGATGACCAGAAACAGACGAGCTATGACCGAGGCGGTGAGAAGGGCGCAAACGGTCTCCACCAACCCCTGGCGATCCATCCACAGGGCAATCAATCCGGGGATGATGTACCCGATCATGGTGAAGGCCTGGCCGCTGTAGGGAATGTATTGTCCTTGAACCGTCCGAAAACCCGCCCCGATCAGGTACCCCACCAGGATCATCAGCACCGTCCGCCGCCGGCCGTAGATAATCATGACCGAGGACAAAGCGCGCACGATCAGGAAGGTCGCCAGGGCCGCTCCCAGAGTCAGGACCACGCTCCAGGGTTTGTCGAGAAAGAGGGCGATGTAGCCGGGCACAACCATCCCGCCGGCGGCGAGTCCGATCGCCTGAGCCGACAACAGGTTCAACGCCAGGCCGATTCCGATCGCCAGCGCCAGCGTTTCAGGATTCAAAGCATCCATCGGCAACTCGCCTCCTTGGTTGGCCGGGATTTCCAACTGCACGGCGCCGTTTCTTACGCCGTCGGTTTCAACACGCTCCGATTCTTGAAGTAATCCACGATCTCCAACCCCTGCCCCCCGATATTAGCCATCCCCATGACCAGTGACGAACCTCCCGACAGGCCCACGCACACTTCGAAAATCTCGCTGATCGGGCGATTATCGGCGTAGATTATTTTCCGTCTATCCAAGCCGGCCTTTACCGCGGCCCGTCCCAGGATGTAAGTCCCCCCGCCGATCAGAACATAATGATCAGCCGGCGGCCAGTTCACGCAATTCCTACCCAACTGATTGGAGCGGTCAGGCCGGTCGCCCCGGCAATTAAACAGGATGATCCTCTTCTCCACGTCTGGAAAACGAGCCAGCATCATCTCCCAGACCTGGCGGCTCGATTCGGGATCGTTGGCGGCGAAACCGTTGACGAAAATAATACGGCGTCCAAAGAAATCAAGTTCGTGCGTGGTCATCGCTCCCGGATCCGGAGTCGATCGCCACATTCCGCGCAATGCCGTTTCCCGGTCGACGCCGAAGGACTGGCAGACTCTCAACGCCAGGGCCACGTTCTCCGCGTGCTCCACATGGCCGAAGCCGCCCATTTCCGTCTCTCCTATCCCTTCCACCTCGTCAGCTGTTACCGCCACGCATTCGGTCCCGCATTCCCCGGCGATCTTTCTGAAAAGTCCCAGGTGTTTGCGTTCGGCCGTGAACAGGACACTGCCCGAAGGAATCATCCCGGCCAGGGCCAGCGCAACGTCCTCTTCGGTGGGACCCATTACGTCCAGGTGGTCGGCCCGCGCATTGGTGATGACGGCGTGAGTCGCCCGGATCAACCTCGCCTCGCTCAACCACTGCAGAAACGGCTGGATCGCCATGCACTCGACAACCAGAGCGCGGCTGCCAATCTGGGCCGCTGCAGAGACGATCCTCACCTGTTCGATCACATTCGCATGAGATACCCGGAAAATCGGATATTCATCGCCGTCGGGAAGAATCAGGCGGGGCAGCGTTCCCGTCGTCTTGGCGCAGACAACTACCCCTCCCTGGCGAAGGCCTGCCGCGATCAGTCGTGTCACGCTCGATTTCCCCCGTGTGCCGTTCACGTGAATTCGAATCGGAATCCGCCGCAGACGACGGCGAAGAAGCGTCCCTTCCACCAATCCGAACGCCACCAGCGCCAACGTCACTCCCACCAGCGGCCACAAATACTGCCCGGACATTGCTCTCCCGCTTTCGGCGAACCGCTTCGAAGCGATTCACTCCGTTACCATCTTGACGTCAAATACCGGCCGGTCAATCGCCTCCACCGGATCGATCCACCGCAACTCGGCTGTCTCAGAGAAATGAGGCGTGAAGAAGGACTCGGGCAGACACCGATAATCCTTCACGAAATCCCAGTCGGTCGTAGCCGAGGCCGGGATCTTCCCCAGGTCCGCTGGATCCGCCTCGATCCCCGGTTTTTTGCGCAACTCCCGTTGTGCAACATCATCATAAATGCTTATAAAAACTAGAGTTTTCAGGGTCTGAGCATAGGAAATTTCACGTTGTGTGTCAAGGGCAAAGTGGACGCGTGATGTGGCAGTCCTTCGGTTTACCTGAAAATCGGATTGATGAGGGGGGCAAATGTTGTAAAGAGAACATGATGGTACGTACAACAAGGTCAACTGAAGCTTTCATAATTCAGCCCATGATCCTTCGGTAGTTATATTTTGGAGATTTGGGTTTAACTCTCATTTCAAATGTATTATATCCC
>Ga0315542_1001774_pt1 | contig 13427 bp, 13 predicted proteins | sample SalMarSW160120MG_FD_202541 | JGI IMG/M metagenome (GOLD analysis project Ga0315542, IMG submission 202541) | Salt marsh sediment microbial communities from the Plum Island Ecosystem LTER, Massachusetts, United States - Salt Marsh Sediment SW1601-20 ...
TTTCCGCCCGAGGAACGCACCACCCGTCTTCTCGACATCCTGCTCGGAGTGGGACGGACCGGTCGTGCAACACCCTACGCGGTGCTCGATCCGGTGTTCGTTGGAGGAGCCATGGTGTCCAGGGCCACGCTTCACAACGAGGACGAGGTGCACCGCAAGGACGTGCGGATAGGCGACGAGGTCGTTGTTCGTCGGGCCGGTGAGGTCATCCCGGAAGTCGTCGGACCGGTCGTTTCGTTGCGATCTGGAAGCGAGATCGTGTGGAACATGCCGGAGCGCTGCCCATTCTGCAACAACCCGATCGTGAAACCCGAAGGTGAGAAGGTGGCTCGCTGCACAGGCGGGCTCTCATGCCCGTCCAGGCTGCGGGAGTGGCTATTCCACTTCGCATCGCGGGGCGGCATGGACATCGAGGGTCTCGGATACAAGACCATCGACTTGTTGATCGGACGTGGACTCATCCACGATCCAGCCGATATCTTTGCCCTGAAGCCCGAGGACTTCGAAGGGTTCGAAGGATGGGGCGACGTGTCGGTCGGCAATCTGATGGCTGGAATCGAGTCCGCGAAAACGCGTCCCTTGTCCCGGCTCCTCATAGGGCTCGGCATCCGACACGTCGGAGGCACCGTCGCTCGGATGATCACAAGGGCGTTTCCGAACATGGATGCGCTGCTCGCCGCCTCCGAGGAAGACATCGCCGCCATCGAAGGCGTCGGACCGATCATCGCCGCATCCGTGCACGAGTGGTCGACATCACCCGAAACCATCGAGTTGATCGAACGGCTGCGGTCCGCAGGGGTTCAGCTCACCGAGCCGACACCCGAAGGGTCGGCCCAACTCGAAGGAGTGAAGATCGTCTTGACCGGAACCCTCGAACGGTGGACACGAGACTCGGCAACCCAGGCGATCGAGGAGCGGGGAGGCACAGTGTCGGGGTCGGTCTCGTCCAAGACGAGCTACGTCGTTGCCGGTGCCTCGCCAGGGTCGAAACTCGCAAAGGCGCAGACCCTCGGCGTGACGATTCTCGACGAAGACGCGTTCGAGCTGCTCCTCGGGAACGATTGAGGCGGCTACCGTTCACGCCATGCACGCCAACCCGGTCCTCACGTCGATGGGCACCTACCCGATGGCCCCCCTCCAGGAACGCGCCCGTGCGATGCGCTCCGCCGGGGAACGGCTGATCGACTTCTCCCTTGGGGACCCGAGAGAACCGACGCCATCGTTCATTCCCGAGGCGCTCAAAGCCGCCGTGCCATCCGTCTCCCAGTACCCGACCACCCCCGGTCTGCCGGAGCTGCGCCGTGCAGTCTCCGGTTACGTGCAGCGGCGATTCGGTGTGACCGCCGATCCTTCGACACAGGTTCTCATCACGTCGGGTGCCAAGGAAGCGATCTTCTCGACCGCCTTTGCATTCGTCGATAGATCCGCGGGCGACGCGGTGATCTGGCCAACACCCGCCTACCCGGTCTACGAGCGGGGAGCGGCGCTGGCGGGAGCGAAGCTGAAACCATTGAGGCTCGAAGGAGACTTCGTGCTGCGCCCGGACCAGATCGGTGATCAGGCAGCCCTCCTGTGGATCAACTACCCGCACAATCCGACCGGTGCGATCGCCTCCAAGGGCCAGCTGGAAGCAATCGTGGATGCGGCACGTGTACACAACACCCTCGTGTGTTCCGACGAGTGCTACGCAGACATCTACGAAGGTGATCCTCCGCCGTCCGTCCTTCAGGTCGCCGACGCCCATTTCACCGGGGTGCTCTCCTATCTCAGCCTGTCGAAGCGGTCGGGGATGACCGGGTATCGGAGCGGGGCGATCGTCGGAGATGCAGAAGCGATTGCGCTCCTACGCGAGTTGCGCAGTTCGACCGGGACGGCCTCACCGGAGTTCGTTCAGGCGGCAGCCATTGCAGCGTGGTCGGACGACGCACACGCGGCAGAACGCCGGCGCATCTTCGCAGCGAAGCGAGCGATCCTCACTGAAGCGTTCGAGGCACTCGGCTACCGGGTGGCCGCGTCGAAGGGCGCCCTCTACTTGTGGGTCGAGATTGGCGACGACACAGCAGCTGCCGCGCGGTTGCTCGACGCCGGCGTCATCGTGTCGCCAGGCACCGCGTTTGGCCCAGGAGGAGAAGGTTTCATTCGACTGGCGCTCGTGCCGACGGTGGACGAGTGTCGAGACGCCGTGGAGGTGGTGCGGGCATGTCTGACCGGGAGCTGATCGAAGCGGCATTTGCCGACTTGTCACTGCTCGACGACGCACGGGAGGCAGTCGAACGCACGATTGCGCTGCTCGATCGGGGCGAGGTTCGTGTCGCCAAGAAGTCCGAGGGGGAGTGGGCCGTCAATCGGTGGGTCAAAGAGGCCATCATGCTGTATTTCCGAATGCGGCCGCTCTCTGCCAGCAACGCCGGCCCGTTCGAGTATCACGACAAGATCGAGACGAAACACAACCTTGCCGAAGCAGGCGTGCGCGTCGTGCCCCCCGGGACCATCCGCTACGGCGCCTTTTGCGAACCGGGGGTGGTGGTGATGCCCGGCTACGTGAACATAGGGGCGTGGGTCGGGTCCGGCACCATGATCGACACGTGGGCAACCGTCGGTTCATGCGCCCAGATCGGACGAAACGTGCACCTGTCGGGCGGCGTAGGCATCGGCGGCGTTCTGGAGCCGCCGGGTGCACGACCTGTGATCATCGAAGACGGAGCCTTCATCGGTAGCAGATGTGTGGTCGTGGAGGGAGTCGTCGTCGAGGAGGGAGCCGTGCTCGGGGCGAACGTCGTGCTGAGTTCGAGCATCCCGGTGATCGACGTCACCGGCCCTGAACCCGTAGAGCACCGCGGTCGGGTGCCTGCCCGCTCTGTGGTGATCCCCGGAACCAGGCCCAAAGAATTCCCGGCCGGGACGTACCAACTACCCGCGGCGCTCATCATCGGGAAACGGTCCGAGTCGACCGACGACAAGACCTCTCTGAACGACGCGCTCAGAACCTTCGGAGTCCAGGTATGAACGACCTGACCTCGACGCTCATCGATCTGATCGATATTCCCTCCGTCACAGGTGCCGAGGGCAGAATCGCTACCCATGTGGCTTCCGAACTCGGACCGTTCTGGGGCAGGGGGGAGGTCGCGCGGATCGGAAACGGTGTCATCGTCGGTGCCCGAAGCGAACGACCGACCGTGCTGCTGGTGGGACACCTCGACACGGTCCCCTCGCAGGGTCAAGGGCCCGCGTACGTATCCGACGGACGTGTGTACGGGCTCGGTGCCTCCGACATGAAGTCAGGCGTTGCGGTGATGATGCACCTCCTCTCGGACGAGGACGTCCGCACCGGACCATACGACGTCATCGGTGTCTTCTACGACAAGGAGGAAGGTCCGGCAGACGACAACGGGCTCGAACCCATGCTCGATCGTGCCGGGTGGCTGTCGAGGGAGGCACAGTTCGCGATCGTGCTCGAACCAACGGACATGGAGCTTCAGCTGGGATGCGTGGGTTCGATCAACGCGACGGTGCGGTTTACCGGGAAGGCAGCCCACGCGGCCAGACCATGGAACGGTGAGAACGCCATCACAAAGGCCGGAGACTGGCTCGCCCACATGCACAGCCGCCCGCCGGAGACGGTTCAGGTTGCAGGACTGGAGTTCAAGGAAGTGGCGACGATCACGATGGCGAGCGGCGGTGTCGCGAGGAACATCGTGCCCTCCTCGGCCGAGTTCAATCTCAACTATCGGTTTGCGCCCGACAAGACGCTCGACCAGGCAGAATCCCGGCTCCGCGAGATCGCCGCACCGGCCCAAGAGGTCGCGATCGTGGACAGAGCACCCGCAGCACCGATTCCGGATGACACCCCGCTCCTCCAGAGATTGATCGATACGTCAGGAGCACAGATCCGTCCGAAGCAGGCATGGACGGACGTAGCCCGACTGGCGGGTCGCGGCGTTCCCGGTGTCAACTACGGACCAGGGGAGACGCGCTTGGCCCACCAGGTCGACGAGAACACACCGGTCGAGAACATGGAACGCGCGTTCAACGTCTTGAAGCGGTTTCTGACCGAAAACTGACGACAGACAGCTTGCCGGAGTGCGACGCACTTCGGTTGTCGGCAGTGTGGGCTATCTCACTCCTGGTGGTACTTGAACGAGACCTTGACTTTCGCTCTGTAGGCGACGACCTGGCCCTGATCTCCGAGTTGCAGGTCCAGATCGGAGATCTCGGCGATCCGCAGATCTTGAAGCGACTCGCCTGCGGCCGCGACAGCGCTCGCCGCTGCCTCCTCCCAAGAGGTGGGGCTCGTTCCCACCAGTTCGATCACCTTGTAGACGGCCATCGCTGCTCCTTTCGCACGTCGACTCTCACCCTACCGAAGCAGCAAACAGCAGACAGCAAGCTGCGAACAGACCAGTTTCGGTTGTTGCTAGGAACACGCGCCGCGGCTTCGCTTTGCTCGGCGTAGCTCGTATTTCGCGCTCCGACCCGTGCACCCCTCGGTTCGGTACCACCGCGGGCCGCGTTCTTGCTGGAGCCCGGCGACTGGAGGCTGGCAGCCGAGTAGCTGATCGGCTTGGTTGCTTGGGGGCCACACCGCCTTGGGTTGTGCCCAGGACCCCCTCCGTCCCTTCGGGACACCTTCCCCAACGTCGCTTCACTCCTGGGGAGGGAACCTTGCGTGACTCCGCGGCTGGTGCGGTCGCCTCTTCGACGACTGAGGACTGAAAGGCTGAATGGCTGTCGCCCGGTCAGCCGCTCACCGCCGCCCGGTAGACCTCCAGGTACTCGCCGGCAGCGCGGTCCCATGACCAGTCACGGGACATGCCGACCCGTTGCATGCTTCTCCACTGGCCACGCGTCCTGTCGTGAACGCGTCGAGCTCGGCGAATCGTCTTGAGCAGCTCTGTGGGATCGAACAGTCGGAATCCGAACCCGGTGGCGTTGTCTGGATCCTCGTCGAGATCGATGACTGTGTCTGCGAGACCGCCCGTCAGTCGTGCGATCGGCAGCGAGCCATACCTCATGGCGTACATTTGACCGAGTCCGCACGGTTCGAAACGCGACGGCATCAGGTAGGCGTCCGATCCTGCGAACACGAGACGGGAAAGCTCCTCGCTGTACACCGAGTGCCACACGGCCTCCGGATGCCGTTTCGCCCAGCCGTCGACGGTGTCGTCCAAGTCGCCGTTGCCGACCAGCACGAAGCGGAACCCCTCCTCGACCAGACGGTCGAGATGTGGATCGAGCAATCCCAGACCTTTCTGTTCGGTCATCCTGCCGACGTTGCCGAGGAGGAACCCGTCGGTCAGTTCCGCCTTCGCCAGCAGCGCTTCTTTCGACGCCTTTCGGCCCTTGAGCTTGCCCTTGGTGAAGGGCGCCTCGATGACCGGATCGGTTGCGGGTGACCATCGGTCGACATCGATCCCGTTGAGGATTCCGGTGACGGGATGCTCGAGCCACGCGATCACCTGGCTGAGTCCGGAACTGACATCAGGGTCCTCTCCGAGTTGCTCGGCGAACGACGGGCTGACGGTAGTGACGCGGGCCGCGCCTTCGATTCCGGCCTTCAAGTAGTTGGCGTCGCCATACCACTCCAGCGCCCCACCAAGCCGCCGGTGGATCGGGTCGACACCGAGCAGCGCTGCGGCCTCCTTCAGGGGGCCAAGGAGTGGATAGGCGGCATTGTGGATGGTGAGGACCGTCGGGACATCGGTGAGGAGCGCGGCAGGTCCGGACTGCCCGTCGTTGATGTGGAGCACGTCGAACCCACTGGCGACTTCGGCGACACGCGTGGCAAACCGTGCCCAGCGGGCCCACTCGTCTTCGTACACGGTTCCGGGAGTGGGTCCGTAGATCCCGGGACGATCAAACGCTTCTTCGTCTTCGATGGCGAGAACCGGGACTCCGTCATTGTCGATGAGGCGAGCTTTCGTGGGGATCGAGACGGGTTCACCAACATCGGCGAGATGCCGGTAGCGGGGCATGACCACGGTCACGTCCACACCCCGTCTCCTGAGGGCCGACGACAACCCCTGAACGGCTTCGCCCAGGCCCCCGGTTCGAGCAAGTGGTGAGCATTCGGCGGATGCGATCAGGATCTTCACGGCACTCCCTCGGATACGGTGACCCAACGTTAGTTCGCCAGCTCCGGCGACTGCCTAACATCGGGTCCATGCCAATCGACATCGACATCGCCTATGTGGCGCGGCTGGCGCGCATCGATCTCAGCCCTGAAGAGCTGGTTCGGTTCGGTGGCCAGCTCGGCGTCATCCTCGAGCACGCCGCGAAAGTTCAGGAACTTCCAACCGACGACATTCCACCGACCTCCCACCCGCTGGCAATGGTGAACGCGTTCCGGGCCGACGAGGTGCGACCTTCACTCGACCGATCTGTGGTCCTGGGCCAGGCCCCGGCGACCGAGGACGGCTATATCCGGGTTCCCCCGGCGTTGGAGACGTGATGGGAGTGCCGGCTGATCTCACGATTCGCTCGGCGGGCGAGGCGCTCCGCTCCGGTGAGCTGACCGCCGCGCAGTTGCTCGAATCGGTGCTGAATCAGGCAGCGCGCACCGAAGCCGAGCTTCACGCCTACCTGACCATCGACCATGACGGTGCGAGGACTGCCGCAGCGGCAGCCGATGCAGCGTTCGAGAAAGGGGAGGATCTCGGTCCCCTTCAGGGCATTCCGATTGGCGTCAAGGACAACATGGTGACCGACGGCGTCGAAACCACAGCCGGATCGCAGGTGCTCGCCGGCTACGTGCCTCCCTATGACGCGACCGCAGTCGCCAAGCTCCGGTCGGCCGGCGCGGTGATCGTGGGCAAGACCAACCTCGACGAATTCGCGATGGGGTCGTCGACGGAGAACTCCTCATTCGGTCCAACTCGCAATCCGTGGGACACCGAACGTGTTCCGGGTGGCTCATCCGGAGGATCGGCGGCATCGGTTGCCGCGCGATCGGCGATTGCCGCAATCGGTTCCGACACGGGTGGCTCGATCAGGCAGCCTGCAGCGCTGTGTGGCGTCGTCGGGATGAAGCCCACCTACGGACTCGTGTCCCGATACGGGCTGATCGCGTTCGCCTCGTCGCTCGACCAGATCGGCCCATTCGGAGTGACAGTCGACGACACCGTGACGGTGCTCGAGGCGATCGCCGGCCACGACCCGATGGACGCAACCTCGTTCAACGGGCCTGTGCCCGCCTTCAGGACGGACCTTGACAGGGGTGTTGAGGATGTTCGGATCGGCGTGGTGCCCGAGCTGTCGGGCGAGGGGATCGATCCCGACGTCCGTCAGGCGTTCGAGCGGACGGTCGATGCACTTCAGGGTGCAGGCGCCGTGATCTCGGAGGTTTCGCTCCCTTCCAGCTCGTATGCACTGTCCTGCTATTACCTGATCGCACCGGCGGAGTGCTCGGCGAACCTGGCTCGTTTCGACGGTGTTCGGTACGGGAACCGGGTCGACGGTTCCACGGTCGAGGAGATGATGGGTCGCACCCGCAGGGCCGGTTTGGGTCCGGAGGTGACCAGACGTGTCCTGTTAGGCACATACGCGCTCTCTGCCGGCTACTACGACGCCTTCTACGGTCAGGCCCAGAGGGTCCGCACCCTCGTTGCCCGAGACTTCGCAACGGCCTACGAGAGCGTCGATGTGCTCATTTCTCCCACCAGTCCCACGACGGCATTCGAACTGGGGGCGCGCACACAGGACCCGCTTTCCATGTACATGTCCGACGTGTGCACGATCCCGTCGAATCTTGCGGGGGAACCGTCGATCAGCGTGCCGATCGCAACCGACGGCAGCAGGCTTCCAATCGGTTTTCAGATCATGGCACCCGCCCTGGGAGAGCAGATGCTGTTTCGGGTGGCGTCGGCTGTCGAACATCTCGCGGGCTTCGAGGCCCTGTCGGCGGAGAAGGTGGGAGCATGAGCTACGAAGCCGTCATCGGAATCGAAACGCACGTCGAACTCAAGACGCGTTCGAAGATGTTCTGCGGATGCTCAACGGAATTCGGCGGTGAGCCCAATACCCATACGTGTCCGGTCTGTCTGGGTCTGCCTGGAGCGCTTCCCGTACCGAACCGGCAGGCGATCGACTGGATCATCGAGATCGGGCTCGCCCTCAACTCGACGATCGCCGAGTGGTCTGTCTTCCACCGCAAGAACTACTTCTACGCGGACATGCCGAAGAACTACCAGATCTCCCAGTTCGACATTCCGATCTGTACCAACGGCCACTTGGTCGTCGATGTGGAGGGTGAGCAGTCGAGGATCGGCGTGACGAGAGTTCACATGGAAGAGGACACGGGCAAGTCGACTCACATGGGCGGTGACGGCAGGATCCAGAGCGCCGACTACACCTTGCTCGATTTCAATCGTGCCGGTGTGCCGTTGGTCGAGATCGTTTCGGAGCCTGATCTGCGAAGCCCTGCGCAGGCGCGCGCATACGTGCAGGAGCTGCGCGATATCGTCGCGGCACTCGGCGTATCCGATGCGAAACTCGAAGAGGGGTCGATGCGGTTCGACGCAAACATCTCGCTGCGTCCCGCAGGCGACGACGAGTTCGGAGTCAAGGTCGAGGTCAAGAACATGAACTCGTTCCGGTCCCTCGAACGTGCCTTGACCTTCGAGATCGAGCGGCAGACCAAGGCTCTCGAAGCCGGAGACGCCGTTGCTCAGGAGACACGCCACTGGGACGAGGCAGCAGGTGTGACCCACAGCATGCGCTCCAAAGAAGAGAGTTCGGACTACCGCTACTTCACTGAGCCCGATCTGGTTCCCATGGAGATCTCGGCCGAGTGGAGGGACCGAATCAAAGCGGCTCTACCCGAACTTCCCGCGCAGCAGCGAGCGCGGTATGTCGAAATGGGCGTCGACTCGGTGACGGCTACCACGCTCGTCGACGGGGGCTTGGGGAAGCTGTTTGAGGATGCGGTCGCCGCCGGCGGATCTGCACGCACTGTCTCCATCTGGCTGACGGGCGAGGTGACCGCCTACCTTCGGCGTGAAGAGATCGAAATTGGCGATACGCCGCTGACCGGCGCCGCGCTGGCAGAACTCAGCGGTCTGGTCGATGCCGGGGAGGTGTCTTCGAGCGCTGCGAAGCCCGTCCTCGAAGGAGTGCTGGCAGGGGAGGGCTCACCCAAGGAGGTGGCCGTGGCCCGCGACCTCGTCCAGATGAAGGACACCGAAGCGTTGGGGGCGATCGTCGATTCGGTACTCGCAGACCATCCTGACGAGGCCGCCCGTCTTCGCGACGGGGACATGAAGGTGGTCGGCTACCTGATGGGCCAGGTCATGAAAGCGAGCCGAGGCAAAGCCGATCCGAAACTCGCCAACACGATGCTTCGCGAGCGCGCATGAAGCCGATCGTCTTCGATTGTGACGGCGTCCTCGTCGATTCGGAGACTCTGGCGTGGGCTGCCTGGGGGGACGTGATGTCCAGTTACGGGAGACCGCCGACTGACGCCGAGATCCTCATGTTCACCGGCCGGAGCGAGGCCGACGCATACGCCTACTTCTCCAAGCAGATGCCGTTGCCGGACGCACCGGAGTTCTCCGAAGAACTCGCTGTGGCGATCGCCGACCGGTTCACGCAGTCGCTCGAAGCGTATGAAGATGCCGAGGACACTTTGCACGCGCTGCATGGACTGGGAACGACGATGGCCGTTGCCTCTTCGAGCACGAAACGCCGGCTGGTGCTCTCCCTCGTGGCGACGGGACTGGACGCGTTCTTCTCGGTCGTGGTGTCGGCCGACGATGTCGCTCGGGGCAAACCCGAGCCGGATCTGTTTCTAGAAGCTGCCCGGCAACTCGGAGTCGAACCCGGCGAGTGTGTGGCAGTCGAGGACAGCAGCCCGGGCGTCATCGCCGCGAAGGCAGCGGGGATGTTCGTCGTGGGTGTCGAACGGCACACTCGTCTCGAAGGAGCCGACCGCAGGGTTCCCAAGCTGACCCCCGCGGCGTTGATGCACGTGTAGGCCTTGACCGAGGGTCAATGGCTACATGGTCTCCTCCTCCAGCGAGCGACCCGAGCGTTGAGGGAGGTGGCGTCGAGCCGATGCTCGACGCCGGAGGGGGTAGGTTCCCACCAAGCTAGATGGGCGCCTCGACGCCGCGTGTCTTCGTCGCCGAAGCAGATGGGTGCCCTCTGTCGGCTGTCTGCTCGGCCTATGACGAACGTTGGTACGCCGCGAACGCTCGGGTCGCCAGCCAGCCCATCACGAGTGCGAGACCGGTGAGCGCTCCCAGCCGGGGCCACACGGCGCCCCAGTCAGGTGTCGAGGACAGCGTCTGACGGGCCACGACCACGCACCAATCCATCGGGTTGTATTTCGCGATGGTCTGGATCCAGACGGGCGCAAGACGGATATTCATGATGGCCGAAGACAAGAACGCCATCGGCAGACTGAGGAGCTGGCTGATGCCGATGAGGGATTCCTGTTGCCGTGTGAGTAGTGCCAGAGCGTTCGAGAGTGACGCGAACACGACGGTGAGGAGCACCGCGGCGAACAGTGTGAGCACGACACCCAAGGCCCCTCCGTCGTACCTGGCCCCGGCGACGACGGCGAGGGCGAGGATGATGCCCGCCTGGGCCACCGTGACGATGGACTGGTAGGCCAACGTGCCATTCATCATCGCACCGCGGCTGACGGGTGATGCGAGGAGCCGGTCCATGACCCCGCGCTCCATGTCTTGGACATAGACGGTGCCTGCCCACGTCGCGGAGAAGATTACGGTCATGGCGATCACACCCGGGGTGAGGAATTCCAGGTAGGTCGTTCCGGCGGGTGCGAACCCCGGGATTTCGATGACGTCCTTGAAGAGCTGACCGAAGAGGAATAGCCAGATCGCCGGCTGAACGAGCGTGGAGACGACGAACGCCGGCTGTCGGACCAGCTGTCGCACCGATCGGACGGTTAGGCGGGTCGAGTGGGTGATGAGTGTGCTCATGAGTTCTCCTTTGTGAAGGCACGGCCGGCGTAGCGCAGGTACACGTCGTCGAGCGACGGGCGACTGACTGTTGCGGACACGACGGGTATGGCGGCTTGTTCGAGGTGTGCGAGTACGATCGGCAGGGCTGATGCTCCGTCCTCGGCCCGTGCACGGATCGCGCGGCCCTGGGTCGTGATATCCGACAGTCCCGAGAGGCCGTTGAAACGCTGTGCGACGATGAGCGCCGTCGCCGGGGAGTCGACTTCGAACAGGATCGTGTCCCCGTGCAACTCGCCCTTGAGTGCGTCAGGGGTGCCCTGTGCCACGACTCTTCCGCGATCGATGATCGCCAGTCGGTCCGCGAGATGATCGGCTTCGTCGAGGTAATGGGTGGTCAGGAGAACGGTCGTGTCTTCGTTGCGGGCGAGGGTCTCGATCTCATGCCACATCTCGACGCGCGCTTCCGGGTCCAGGCCGGTTGTCGGCTCGTCGAGAATGAGGACACTGGGTCGGTGCATGAGTCCTAGTGCCACATCCAGCTTGCGAGCCATGCCGCCGCTGTAGGTCTTCGCCAGCCGGTCCGCCGCTCGATCGAGACCGAACCTGGCGAGCAACTCATCTGCACGATTGCGCGTTGCTGCGGCTGAGAGGCCGTAGATGCGACCGGACAGTGTGAGGTTCTCCCTGCCGGTCGCCATTGGATCGCTTCCGGGCTTTTGGGAGACCAGGCCGATCCTGTGCCGAACGTCGGCAGCGTGACGGGTCACGTCGATACCGTCGACCAGTGCTTCGCCACTGTCGGCACGGGCCAAGGTCGTCAGGATCTTGACGGTCGTGGACTTGCCGGCGCCGTTCGGGCCGAGCAGCCCGAAGACTTCACCCCGAGCGATCGTCAGCGACAGCCCATCGAGTGCGCGGATACGTTCTTCGCCTCGTCCCCCGGAATAGGTCTTGACCAGGTCTCGGGCCTCGATGGCCGGCCCGGATGTCGAGTGTGTGGGCACGATGTGACTCCTTGATCGGGGAGCCGGTCCACATGCCACTGGTAGGGTGAAGGTGGGCCTCGAGACCAGGTTCACCTGGACCGACTCGAGGTTTGACCCCGGTCGCGTGTTGCTGCACTCGACCGGGGTTGTGCTTGCTCAGTCGCCCGAATCGGCGAAGCCGTCAGGCATCAGGATGCGGCCCTCCTCTCCCAAATAGCCGATCGGATCGGAGACGATCTCCTCCATCGAGACGCCCTGGTCTCGCAGTTCATATATGCGGCGCCATATCGGTGTGCCCGACAATGCTCCCGACCTGATGTCGACGGCGAGCTTCTGGACGAACTCCAGCTCGGCTTCGAGCATCGCTTCGCGGAAGACCGACTCGACGATGAAGACCTCCGGAAGGTCCATCTCGCGCGCGACGTTGTTGGATGCTGCGACCGAGCCGATCTGGATTCTCAGGCGTTGCGCCCGGACCTCGAGCAGCCTCGCGGCCTCATCCGGGGGCAGACCGGCTATCAACGAAAGCCCCGCCTCCAGCGATGTGTATTCGCGGGTCGGGGTGGACAAGAGTTCGGCGAGCCAGTCCTCGTACTCGTCGATTCCCGCCGAGGTGATCGCGTAGACCGTTCTCTCCGGTCGTCGTCCCTCCCGAACGGTTTCTTTGACCTCGATCAACCCGTGTTTGGTGAGTGACGCGACGACCGAGTACAGGGACCCGTAGTTGAGCTTGATGCTCTCTTCCTTCCCACGGCTTCGAAGCGTCTGCGAGATCTCGTAGGGGTGCATCGGCCGTTCGGTGAGGCATCCGAGCACGGCGAGAGCCAGAGGATTTGGCACACGTCTGCGGCTCATTGACGCTCCTCAGTAGCGATTACTCGATTCAGAGTATACGAACGAGGACACTCTATACCAAGTGTTCGCGTTCGACGACAGTTCCACCCAGCACCCAGCACCCACGACACAGAACTCGGCACCCAGAACCCAAGACAGCGACTCACGTGCCCTAGGCTTTCCCTCTATGGAGAACTTGGCGTTGATCGTCGGGATCGCCGCAGTGGCGCTGGCTGCCTTCTGGCTGATCAAGAAGCTGCTCTCGCTCGCCTTCTGGACGGCGCTGCTTGGGCTCGGCGCGTGGCTCTGGTACTTCAAGATCCGATAGGACCTGCCAGGACGGGCTACGCCGGCGGAACCACCATGACCGGGCACGGAGCGTAGTGCACCAGGCGATCGGCAACGGATCCCAAGATGAACCGCTCGATCAACCCGGCACCCCTTCGTCCGATGACCAGGAGATCGACGTTGTGCTGCTCACAGAAGCCGACGATCGTCGCGGCCGGATCCCCCAGCTCCTCGACTGTCTCGTAGTCGACGTTGGTCAGGTCGATCTCCCCGAGGGTGAGGTCCAAAGCCTGCTGCTGCGCCTCGTCGAGCGCCTTGGTCAACGCGGTTGCGGTAGGAGGTGCCCCTCCGATACCCCACCAGCCTTCCGGCGGTCGAACGACGGTCACGATCAACA
>Ga0315542_1001777_pt1 | contig 13406 bp, 7 predicted proteins | sample SalMarSW160120MG_FD_202541 | JGI IMG/M metagenome (GOLD analysis project Ga0315542, IMG submission 202541) | Salt marsh sediment microbial communities from the Plum Island Ecosystem LTER, Massachusetts, United States - Salt Marsh Sediment SW1601-20 ...
GTCGCACCCAGTTGGAGCGCTTCAGCCTTGATACCTCCTCCTGCTCAGGCTGTTTTTGTCTCTCTATTCTTTTGGTAAGGTGCGAAATTTAGGCTAAGGGAAAAACCGAAGTGTACGCATCCAAATTGGTGAAAAAGGATTTTCCCTATTCCACCGTCACACTTTTCGCTAAATTTCTCGGCTGATCGACGTCCAACCCGCGCAGGGCGGCGATATGGTACGCCAGCATCTGCAGCGGGATGACGGTGGTCACCGGGCTGAGCATCCAGGGCGTCTCGGGCACCCACAGCACATGGTCGGCCAGGCGGGCGATCTGTTCGTCGCCGTCGGTCGCCAGTGCGATCACCGTGCCGCCGCGCGCTTTGGCCTGCTCGATCTGGCTGAGCATCTTCTCGTACCAGGGGTCGCGCGGCGCGATCACGATCACCGGCATGCTGCGGTCGATCAGGGCGATCGGGCCGTGCTTCATCTCCCCGGCCGGGTAGCCCTCGGCGTGGATATAGGAGATCTCCTTGAGCTTGAGGGCGCCTTCGTAAGCGGTGGGCATATTGATGCCGCGCCCCAGGTACAGGCAGTGGCTGGTGTTCATCAGGGTGCGCGCCACCTTCAGCACCTCGGCCTCCCGGTCCAGGCACTGCCCGGCCAGGGAGGGGATCAGGCGCAGGTCGGAGATCAGGCGCTGGCGGGTGGGCTTGTCCAACTGGCCGCGCAGGTCCGCCAGCAGGATGGCGAGCATATACAGGTCCACCAGCGGGGCGGTGTAGGCCTTGGTGGAGGCCACCCCGATCTCCGGGCCGCTCTGCATGGAGATATAACCGTCGGCGATGCGCATGGCCTGTGAGCCGATGGCGTTGACGATCGACCACAAGGTGGCGCCTTTGCTGCGCGCCTCCTCCATGGCCGCCAGGGTATCAGCCGTCTCGCCGGACTGGCTGATGGCCAGCACCACGCTGTTCTCGTCCACGATCGGGTCGCGGTAGCGGAACTCGGAGGCGATGTCGACTTCCACCGGGATGCGGGCGATGCGCTCGATCAGCACCTTGCCGACCATCCCGGCGTGGGCCGCCGTGCCGCAGGCGGTGATGATGATCTTAGCGATGCGCCGCGCCCGCTCGGCTGTCAGGTTGAGCTGCGCCAGGCGGATGCTCTGGCCATTGTCCAGGTCGACCCGCCCGGCGATGGTATCCGTCAGCGAACGCACCTGCTCGTGGATTTCTTTTTCCATGAAGTGGCGGTACTCGCCCTTCTCAGCCGCAATCGGATCCCAGGCGACGCTGTGGACTTCGTAAGGGATGGCTTCGCCGCCCAGGGTCTGCACTTTCAGCTCCTGGCGGGTGACGGTCGCCATCTGGTGCGACTCGAGGAAGACCACCCGGCGGGTGTGCTCCAGGATGGCGGGCAGATCGGAGGCTATGAACATCTCGCCCTGGCCCAGGCCGATCACCACGCCGCCGGCGTTGCCGATGCGAGCGGCGACGATCTTATCCGGCTCACGCGAGCTGAGCACCACGATGCCGTGCGCCCCCTTGAGGTGGCTCAGCGCCCGGCGGGTGGCTTCGACCAGCCCGGTTTCGGTCGACAGGTAGCGCTCGATCAGGTGCACGATTACTTCCGTGTCGGTATCGGACTTGAAGACCACGCCCTCGGCGCCCAGTTCTTCGCGCAGTTCCAGGAAATTCTCGACGATGCCGTTATGCACCACTACCACATCGCCTGTCATGCCCAGGTGGGGGTGGGCGTTGCGGGCGCTGGGCTCGCCGTGTGTAGCCCAGCGGGTGTGACCGATGCCGGTTTTGCCGTGCACGGGCGACTCTTCTACCAGCGAAGTTAATCGGGACAATTTTCCGGCGTCGCGGCGCACTTCGATATGGCTGTTTTGCAGCACTGCCAGGCCGGCCGAATCATAGCCGCGGTATTCCAGCCGTTTGAGCCCGTTCAGGATGATCGGCGTGGCATCCCGCGCACCAATATATCCAACAATTCCGCACATGATGAGATCCCTCCAAAGGTATCGTAAAGAGCACACCACAGGCTGCGCAGATCGCTCTTCTGCTCACGTTCCTGTGTGGGCCTCCTTATATGATTGTTCTTACGCCACGTGCGATCCTTTTGTTTGCCCGGTTGCTCGGGCAGCATTGTGGGATGGCATTTAGCCGCCGTTGGCGGTTTCGTCTGGAGGGAAAGACGTCGGGTGGTGGTGCACCCGGAGGGCTTCCGCTGACCTGTCGATTTTCCCGGCCCCGTTCTGGGCGGCCGGTTAACCTGCTCCCGCGAGCAGGAACCCTCATCCTCGTCACCCTTTCGATTGCTCAGACTGCAGCCCGACCGGATTCCGATCCGGTCACGCTCGTTCTGCCTGGCATGAAAGGGCCATGCGCTATCTTTCCCATTTAGCAGGATTGTTTATTTGTGAAGGACACCTCCTTAATCTCCCGCACGGCTTGTGCGCAGGGTTTAAAAGTGTCCAGATTATACCGCGACTCATTGCGAATTAAGCTTTACAGCTTTCTATGAAAATCTGTCGCAGATGACGCCGCTTCTCCAACCCCCTGGGTAGACGAAGGCATTGCCTTCGTCTACCCAGGGGGCCTTTTGCTATCTGGAGGGTCCTCGGCTACCCAGCAGGCGGTTCTTAACCAGCGCCCAATCGAAAAACCACTCACCCGGGCGGAAATCTGTGAGGTGAAATAGTATAATGGGGTTGCTTCAATCGATAGATAAAAGCCCTGGAGCATGACATGTGCTTCCGGGCATTTCTTACTTTGCATGTTTTTGGGTACGAAACTCGAATCGTTTGTCGTGACCTGCAAAGTACGCCCAACCTTAACGAAGTCGGGCCTGAGCGATGGGGCGTGCAATTGAACGAAAGAACATCAAGAAGATAAGGAGAGACATCACAGTGCATTCCCGCCAACCGAATTCTCGTCATTGCTTTGTATGCGGCGTAAGCAACTCTTTTGGATTGAAAATAACATTTTACGATTCCGGGCCGGGTGAGATCAGCGCAGAATACACGGTTCCGGAGCAGTACCAGGGTTATCCGGGCGTGGTGCATGGCGGCATCGTGGCTGCCATGCTGGATGAGGCGGCCGGACGCTCCCATATGGGCGGTGACCCGCCGCGTTTTATGTACACCGCCCGCCTGGAAATCCAGTATCGCAAGAATGTCCCGGTGGGCAAGCCTCTGCGCCTGGTGGGGAAAGCCGGCAAAAGCCGGAGACGGACCGCCGCAGCCACCAGCGCTATTTATGATGCCGAAGGGACTTTACTGGCAGAAGCGACAGCTTTGCTGGTGGATGTCCCGCAAGGCGTGGTTGATTCGACCGATCTGGATGACCTGGGCTGGAAGGTTTATTCCGATGAAGAATTGAGCATCTTACAAAAATAATTAGGAGTGGAGATCCCCGATGATTATTGAATATAAGCGCCCCACAACGCTGGATGAGGCCTTGGAATTATTGGCCCGCCGCGACCCGCCGAGTGTACCGCTGGCTGGCGGCTCGGCACTCAATCGCCCCTCGCCAGATCCGGTCGCCGCGGTGGATTTGCAATCCCTGGGCCTGGACCGGTATGAAGCCCATGGCAATTTTCTTGAGCTGGGCGCCATGCTCACCCTGCAGGCGCTGCTGGAGGCAGAGCAACCCCAGCCGGCTTTGAAGCAGGTCATCCAGCATGAGGCCACCCATAATTTGCGCCAGGTGGCGACCGTCGCCGGGACCCTGGTGTCTGCGGATGGGCGTTCTCCTTTCGCCTGTGCGTTCCTGGCCCTGGATGCCGCTCTCACCGTCCTGGCTGTAGATAGTAAGAAAGGCGAAGAACAAATTTCGTTGGGTGATTTGCTGCCCTTGCGCGCTGAGCGCCTGCGCGGGCGCTTGATCACCCAGGTGAGCATTCCCCTGAACGCCCGCCTGGTATATCAATACGTGGCGCGCACACCGGCCGATTTGCCGCTGGTCTGCGCCGCGCTGGCCTCCTGGCCTTCGGGGCGCACCCGGCTGGCACTGGGCGGCTTTGGGAAGTCGCCGGTCCTGGCCTTTGATGGCACCGAAGCAGCCGGGGTGGATGTCGCCGCGCAGAACGCTTACAGCCAGGCCGAAGATCAATGGGCCTCGGCTGACTATCGCCAGGAAGTGGCCGGCGCGCTCGCACGGCGCTGTTTGAAGGAATTGAGCCTTGCATAATGCACCTCTGTCATTGCGAATGAAAATGAAGCAATCCCATACTTGGAAGGTTGAGACTGCTTTGCAAAAGGCGCTCGCAGAGACACGATCGAATGTCATTGCGAATGAAATGAAGCAATCCCGTACTTGGCAGGTTGAGACTGCTTCGCAAAAGGCGCTCGCAGAGACACGACCGAATGTCATTGCGAATGAAATGAAGCAATCTCATAGCTGGAAGGCTTAGACTGCTTCGCAAAAGGCGCTCGCAGAGACAGAATTGGATATCAATGATCGCTACAGAATTTATCAAAAGAGGGATATAAGAAAAAATGGCCATAATCTATGGATTTGAATTGTTGAAGGAACAGGAAGTTTCTGAATTGAACACCCGGGCGCGCTATTTCCGCCACGTGAAGACCGGCGCGGAGCTGCTCTCGCTCGAAAATGATGATGAGAACAAGGTGTTCGGGATCACTTTCCGCACGCCGCCGGTCGATTCGACCGGCATTCCGCATATCATGGAGCATTCCGTCCTGTGCGGTTCGCGCAAGTACCCGCTCAAAGAACCCTTTGTGGAGCTGGTCAAGGGCTCGCTTAATACTTTCTTGAACGCCTTCACTTTTCCGGACAAGACCTGCTACCCAATCGCCAGCCAGAATTTGCAGGACTTCTATAACTTGATCGATGTATACGTCGATGCTGTTTTTTACCCGCTGCTGGCTCCCCAGACCCTGCAGCAGGAGGGCTGGCATTACGAGCTGGACAGCCTGGATGCGGAAATGGCCTATAAAGGGGTGGTTTTCAATGAAATGAAGGGCGCTTATTCATCCCCTGAAAATATCCTCGGCCGCTATACCCAGCAGTCGCTTTTTCCGGGGAATGCTTATGGTGTCGATTCTGGCGGCGACCCGCGCGTGATCCCGCAGTTGACCTATCACCAGTTTCAAGAATTTCACGACACCTATTATCACCCCTCCAATGCGCGCATTTTCTTCTATGGGGATGATGATCCGCAGGAGCGCCTGCGCCTGATGGATTCGTATTTGCAGGATTTCGACCCCCTGAAAGTCAATTCGACAATTGCGCTGCAGCCTGCCTTTGAACAACCTCAGCAGGTGACCATCTCTTACGACCCGGGCGAGGAAGCAGGGGATAAGAAAGCCATGTTGACGGTCAACTGGCTGTTCCCGGAGATAGCCGATGCACAAACCCGGCTGGCCCTGGATATTCTTTCGTACATCCTGGTTGGCACGCCGGCTTCTCCCCTGCGGAAAGCCTTGATTGATTCCGGTTTGGGCGAGGATCTTACCGGTGGGGGGCTGGAAGGAGATCTGCGCCAGATGTATTTCTCCACCGGGTTGAAAGGCGCCAGGATGGGGGATGAAGGCAAGGTGCAAGCCTTGATTCTGGACACCTTGGAAAAGCTGGTACAGGAAGGCATTGATCCGCAGATGGTGGCTGCGGCGGTCAATACGACCGAATTCAGCTTGCGCGAGAATAACACCGGTTCCTTCCCGCGCGGCCTGGCGCTCATGCTGCGCTCGTTGACCACCTGGCTTTACGATGACGACCCCGTGGCACCGCTGGCTTTCGAAGAGCCGCTTTTGGCTATCAAGCAGCGCCTGGAGGCTGATGAGCCATATTTCGAGAACTTGATCAGAAGCTATTTTCTGGAGAACACGCACCGCACGACGGTGATCCTGGAACCCGAATCTGGCCTGAACCAGCGTGAGGAGGCCCTGGAAAACGAGCGCCTGGCGAAAATCAAGGCCTCCATGAACGCAGGTGAACTCCAGTCTGTGGTGGAAGATACCCGCCAGCTCAAGCTGCGCCAGGAGACACCTGATCCGCCCGAGGCGTTGGCTACCATTCCCAGCCTGACTTTGGACGACCTGGACAAAGAGAATAAGCTCATCCCGCTGGTAGTGACCGATCTGCGCGGTAGCCAGCTTCTCTATCACGACCTATTCACCAACGGCATCGTCTACCTGGACGCGGGCTTCGATCTGCACACTTTACCCCAGGAATATCTGCCTTATGTCACCTTGTTCGGACGTTCATTGGTCGGATTGGGCACGCAGAGCGAGGATTTCGTCAGGCTCTCGCAGCGCATTGGCAGCCACACCGGGGGCATTCACCCCACGCATTTGACTTCAGCGGTTCACGATGCCTCGCAAGGCGCAGCCTGGCTGTTCCTGCGCGGCAAAGCCACCATGCAGCAGAGCGCGGATTTGTTGGAAATCCTGCGCGATGTGCTCCTGACCGTGAAACTGGATAATCGTGAGCGTTTTCGCCAGATGGTGCTGGAAGCGAAAGCCAGCAAGGAAGCCGGCCTGGTCCCCGGCGGGCATGCCATCGTCAACACCCGCTTGCGCGCGCTGTTCGATGAGGCCGGCTGGGTTGGGGAACAGATCGCTGGTCTCGATTATCTGTTCTTCCTGCGCCAGCTCAGCGAAGCGGTGGAGAAGGATTGGCCGGCTGTGCTCGAGAAGCTCGAGACCATGCGCAGCATCCTGGTGAATCGCAGCAGCATGTTGTTGAATGTCACCTTGGATCAGAAGAACTGGTCCGGTTTCCAGCCGCATCTCTTGGAGTTCATGGACTCTCTGCCGGCTGCTCCGGCCAGCCCGCAGCAGTGGCGCCCGGATCACGGGGCGAGCTTCGAAGGCCTGATCATCCCAGCCCAGGTCAATTATGTCGGTAAGGGCGCTAACCTTTTCCGTTTGGGTTACCAACTGGACGGTTCGATCCAGGTGATCAATAATTATTTGCGCACCACCTGGCTTTGGGAGCGAGTGCGCGTCCAGGGCGGTGCCTACGGTGGCTTTGCGCTTTTCGACCACCGTTCAGGTGTCTACACCTACATCTCTTATCGCGACCCGAACCTGCTCACCACGCTCGACAATTATGATGGCACCGGACAGTTCCTGCGCCAGGTGCAGTTGAGCCAGGAAGAGCTGACCAAGAGCATTATTGGGACCATTGGTGATATGGATGCTTACCAGCTCCCGGACGCCAAAGGTTATACCTCGATGATCCGCTTCCTATGCGGCGACAACGATGAGATGCGCCAACGTATGCGCGAGCAGGTCCTTTCCACCACCCAGGCCGATTTCCACGCTTTTGGGGAAGTTCTCGATCGTTTGAAAGAGGATGGGCGCGTTGTTGTGCTCGGCTCGAAAGAGGACATTGAAGCGGCCAACGCCCAGCGCGGCGATTGGCTGCAAGTTAAGAAAGTATTGTGATATTGAGCACCTTATGACACTGAAAGAATTAAACCAACGTCTGGTCGAACTTAAGGAATTGCAGCGCCAACAGCGCAAACTTCAGAACCATCTCAAGGACACCCTGGAGCGCTTGGAGCAGGAGCGTTCCCGACTGGCGGAATTGGAGAGCATGCTGGAAAAAGAAGACCGTGATGTTACCCAACTTGAGAATTTGAGCATCAAGGGCCTCTTCTATACCATCCTGGGCAGCAAAGATGAACAACTGCAGAAGGAGCGCCAGGAATCGCTGGCTGCCAGGCTGAAGTACGATCGATCCCGCTATGAGGTTGATGAGCTGTCACGTGAAGCCTCCGATCTGAAAGACAGGCTTTCAGGCCTGGAAGATGTGGACGCCCGCTACCAATCCGTCCTGGCACAGAAGGCTGATCTACTGGCGCACAGCGATGATCCCCAGGCCAGGAAGCTGCTGGAGCTCTCAGATCAACTGGCGGATGCCCAAGCAGACAGCCGCGAGATCCGGGAGGCTCTCGATGCCGGACGGGCGGCCTCGAACAGTTTGAAGCATGTCATCGAGGCCTTGCAGAGCGCCAGCGGCTGGGGAGTCTGGGATATGCTGGGGGGCGGGCTGCTGGCTACAGCGGTCAAACATTCACACATGGATGAGGCGCGTGATGCCGCATATCATACACAGGACTTGCTGCGTCGTTTCAGACGTGAGCTGGCCGATGTGCCGGGCCTCCCGGGAAACCTGGTCGAAGAAGTTGGCTCATTTGAGACTTTCGCGGATTACTTCTTTGATGGCTTGATCGTCGATTGGGTCGTTCAGTCCAAGATCGATCGCTCTCTGGAGAATGCCCGTAGCGCCTACGACCGGGTGGCGACCATCCTGAGCCGGCTGCAACGCCGTCAGAAAGAGGCTCAGGACAGGCTTGAAAAATTGACAACCACGCGGCAAGAATTCCTGGAACAAGCCGCCTAACAAAAACAACTCCATTCCACAGCGACGGGAGAAACTGATGAAGATTACTCTTTTGATAAACGAAATTCAACACGAAATTGATACGGACCCGGGCGATACGCTCTTAGACGTTCTACGTTCCGAGGGATATTTTGGTGTCAAGCACGGTTGTGAGACCGGTGAATGCGGCGCCTGCACCGTTCTCCTGGATGGCAAGCCAGTCAATTCATGCGTCTACCTGGCCGCGCAGGCCGAAGGACATCATATCCGGACGATCGAATCGATCGGCGAGCATCCTGAACAAGGCTGGAAAACCACCGCGGGCTTGCACCCGCTGCAGCAGGCTTTCGTGGAAAGTGGGGCGATCCAGTGCGGTTACTGCACCCCGGCGATGATTCTGGCAGCCAAAGAACTGCTCGATGCGAATCCCCGTCCGAGTGAAGCGCAGGTGCGTGAGGCGCTATCGGGCGTGCTCTGCCGCTGTACCGGCTATATCAAGCCTGTTCAGGCCGTGCTGCGCGCCGCGGCGGTGATGCGCGGTGAAGAAGTCCAACCGGTGGACGGCTCGGCTGGTGAAGGGGCGATCCCAGCTCCGGCCGATTGGCTGGGGAGCGATGAAATCCAGGGGCCGGGTGGTGAAGGAGCTCCTGCACCGGCGGGAGGCACGGCTGAAACGCAGCCAGACGTTCTCACCCAGACCCGTCTGATGCCGCTTATGCAGGTTGCCAAGGAAACCGAGACCTGGGCCAGTGTGGGAAAACCTGAGCCCAAGGTCGATGCCATCAAGCTTGTCCAGGGCAAGCCCGCCTTCACGGCCGATTTCGAGCGCCGCGGTCTGTTGGTCGCCAAAGTGCTGCACAGCCCGGTCGCCCATGCCCGCATCAAACGCATCGATGCCAGCCGGGCCCGTGAGCTGCCCGGGGTCGCCGCGGTGCTTACCTGGCAGGATATCCCGCGCGTCGTCTTTTCGACTGCCGGTCAATCCGATCCAATCCCGGGGCCGCTGGATACCTTTTCGCTGGATACCAAGGTGCGCTTTGTCGGCGACCGGGTGGCTTTTGTAGCTGCCGAGACCGCAGAGATCGCCGAAAAGGCGCTTGAGTTGATCGAGGTCGAATATGAGCCGCTGCCGGCGCTCCTCGATCCGGCGCAAGCGATGCTGCCCGACGCGCCGCGCCTGCATGACGAGCCAGAATATGTTAATTTTGCCGATTCGGATCCGACCCGCAACCTGGCAGCAGAGATCCGCATCGACATCGGCGATGTCGAAAAAGGCTTTGCTGAAGCGGATTACGTGATTGAGAATGAGTATGAGGTTCCCAAGGTTCAACAGGCACATATCGAGCCACATATCACCATGACCTACTGGGATGAGGACGACCGCCTGGTGGTCCGCACCAGCACCCAGGTTCCGTTTCACGCCCGGCGTGTGCTGGCGCCCGTGTTGGGGCTGCCGATCAAACGCATCCGGGTCATCAAGCCGCGCATCGGTGGTGGATTCGGCGGTAAACAGGAAATCTTGATCGAAGATGTTGCTGCCCACCTGACGATTGCTACCGGGCGACCAGTGGTTTATGAATACACGCGTGAGGAGGAGTTCATTGCGGCGCGCTCGCGTCATCCCATGCACGTGCGCTTGAAGACCGGCGTGAAGAAGGATGGCAGCATAACAGCCAACGCGATGTACGCCCTGACCGATACGGGCGCCTATGGTTGTCATGCCCTGACGGTCACGGGCAACACCGGGCACAAGGCCATGGCGCTGTACGTGGGTGCTGGCCCATACCGTGAATCACCCAATATTCGCTTCTACGCCGATATCGTTTATACCAACCACCCGCCGGCCGGGGCATATCGTGGTTACGGGGTCCCCCAGGGTTTTTGGCCGCTGGAGCGCCATATGGAAAATATCGCCCGCCAGTTGGAGCTCGATCCGATCGAATTCCGTCTCAAGAACGCCTTGCGCGCTGGGGAGCTGCATCCCTTCAGCACGGCCTGGAGCGAGGGCCGCGAGCCGCGCCCGGAGACGATCGAGACTAACGGCCTGGAAGAATGCGTCCGCCAGGGGCGAGCCGCTATCGGTTGGGATCAGAAATTCGCCAACCCGGGCTGGCACCAGGTCAGCGGCCCATCCGGCGAGCCAGTCCCACACCTGCGGCGCGGCATTGGAGTGGCCATGGTCATGCAAGGCACTGCCATCCCTTACCTGGATATGGGCGGCGCCAGCCTCAAGATCAACGACGACGGTTCCTTCAACCTGCTGGTAGGGGCTACCGACCTGGGTACGGGATCGGATACGGTCCTGGGGCAGATGGCGGCCGAGGTCTTGGGCGTTCCGCTGGAGGACATCCTGGTCTATTCTTCGGATACGGATTTCACACCCTTCGATAAAGGGGCCTACGCCTCCAGCACCACCTATATTTCCGGGGCCGCAGTCGTCAAAGCGGCCGAGAAAGTGGCCGAGCGCATCCGCATCCGGGCGGCGCGCATGCTTACGGAGCGCACCCGCCAGGCGGAAAATTCCGACCTGCGCGTGCCTCCCGCCTTGCGCCCGGAGGATATCCGCCTGGCCGGTCGTAAGGCTATTGCACCGGATGGTAGTTCGGTCACCCTGGCAGAGGTCGCTCACAATGCCCTGCATCACGAAGATCAGGAGCAGATCATGGCGGTGGGTTCATTCATGTCGCCGGTTTCCCCGCCGCCTTTCGCCGCCCAGTTCGCCGAGGTGACCGTGGATATCGAGACCGGCCAGGTGGTGGTCGACAGGCTGATTATGGCTGTTGATTCGGGCGTGATCGTCAATCCCATCACCGCTTCTGGCCAGATCGAAGGTGGCATGACGCAGGCGCTTGGCTACGCGGTTTCCGAGGAAATGCGGTATGATCAAGATGGCCGTGCGCGCGAGCGCGATTTCCGCGATTATCATATCTTCCAGGCCCATGAAATGCCCGGTCTGGAGACCATATTTGTGGAGACATTCGAGCCCTCGCATCCCTTCGGTGTGAAAGCCGTGGCGGAAATCCCGATGGATGGAGTCGCTCCTGCGGTAGGTAACGCTATCCTGGACGCCTGTGGCGCGAAACTGAGTTCGAACCCCGCCACGCCGGAAAAGATCTGGTTGGCGCTAAAGCAGGTTGATTAACTGTATTTATGGGTGTCGTGAATCAAATCATAAACTGGTTGCAGCAGAATATCAACCTGGGTATCAGCCCAGAAACACAGGGCCGGCTGGTCGCTTCATTAATTGCCGTGATCATCCTGGTCGGGCTGCAGCAGATCTTCCTGCGCACGCTTGTGCATCGCATTGGCCAGACGCGCTCGCGCTACCAGTGGCAAAAAATCCTCGGCTACCTGACATCAGCCTTGATCCTGCTGATTGTTGGGCGCATCTGGTTCGTAGGCATCCAATCCCTGGCTACCTTCCTGGGATTGCTCTCAGCCGGCCTGGCAGTTGCGTTGAAGGATCCTATCGCCGATGTCGTTGGTTGGGCCTTTATCCTGTGGCGCAGGCCGTTCGAGTTGGGCGACCGGATCCAGATTGGCGAGCAGGCTGGCGATGTGATCGATCAGCGTATTTTCCAGTTTACTTTGATGGAGATCGGCAATTGGGTGGATGCGGAACAAAGCACCGGACGTATTCTGCACCTGCCTAATGGCTTGATTTTTACGGCAGTGCTGGCAAATTACACCAAAGGCTCGCGTTTTATCTGGAATGAAATCCCGGTGCTGGTCACTTTTGAGAGCAACTGGGAGAAGGCCAAGCAGTTATTGGTTGAGATCGCCAGCGAACACGATAAAAGGTTAAACCAGGATGCCGAGGCCAGTTTCAAGGAAGCCACCCGGCATTATCTGATCCAATATGGCACGCTGTCTTCGACGGTTTATACCAGCGTCAAGGACAGTGGTATCCTGCTTACCATCCGCTATTTGTGTGAACCGCGCCACCGGCGTGACAGCACGCAATCAATTTGGGAAGATGTCCTGCGGGCCTTTGCACAGCACTCGGACATCGATTTTGCGTACCCGACGCAGCGATTCTATAATAATATGCTCGAAGGGAAGGAGAATGCACGTGCAACGCCTTCCGAGAGGGAGAAAAGCATCTGATGAGTCCAATATACGTCATCGGTCACGTGAATCCGGACACGGATACGATTGCGTCAGCCATGGGATATGCCTGGCTGCTGCGCGAGCGAGATAATGAAGACGTCATCGCAGCTCGGGCGGGGGCGCTTAACCCACAGACAGCCTGGGTGCTCAAGCGCCTGGAGCTTGAACCACCGATGCTGCTGAATGACGCTTCACCGCGCTTTGAATCGGTCACCCGGCGGCTGGATACCACGGCCCCGGAGATGCCGCTGCGTGAAGCCTGGGCCATCGCTAACCGCACCTGGGGCGTGGCGCCGGTCGTCGATGAGAACGGCAAGCCCTATGGGTTGGTCAATGGCCCCAGCCTGTTTGCTTTTCTGAGCCACCTGGTCGGTCCGCACCCCAAACGCCAGGAGATGCGCATCGCGGATATCCTGGATTTGCCCTGTAAAGAGGCCTGTGATACCAGTGTGCCTGCCTTCCAGGCCAGCAGCCGCATTCGAGATGTGCTCAACCGGATGTTGCGTGAAGAGGGCGATGATTTTTGGGTGGTGGATGAGAATGGGCTGTATATTGGGGTATGTCGCCAACGCGATGTGCTCAACCCGCCCAGGCTGCGCCTGATTCTGGTGGATCATAATGAATCTCGCCAGGCACTCGGCGCTTTGGATGAAGCCGAATTGATCGAGATCCTGGATCATCATCGCCTGGGGAACCCCTCGACCCATATCCCGATCCGCTTCTCGGTGGATGTGGTCGGCAGCACCAGCACCCTGGTTTCCGAGCGTATCGAGGATATTGGCATGAGCGCCCCGCCGCCTCTGGCTGGCTTGTTGCTGGCCGGGCTGGTTTCGGACACTTTGATTCTGACCTCCCCGACCACCACGCCGCGCGATCACCGCGCTGCCGAACGCCTGGCGCGCTGGGCCTTCGTGCGCAACAGCCCGCTGGCCGGTGAAACGATCAAATCTT
>Ga0315542_1001778_pt1 | contig 13401 bp, 10 predicted proteins | sample SalMarSW160120MG_FD_202541 | JGI IMG/M metagenome (GOLD analysis project Ga0315542, IMG submission 202541) | Salt marsh sediment microbial communities from the Plum Island Ecosystem LTER, Massachusetts, United States - Salt Marsh Sediment SW1601-20 ...
TACCTGCATCTGCCGCAGTCTACGACCTGGTTTACAATCCAACAGAAACGCGCTTATTGCACACCGCCCGGGAGGCTGGCCTGGAAGCTTCAAACGGCCTGGGGATGTTGGTGGAACAGGCAGCCCTTGCTTTTGAATGTTGGACAGGTCTTTCACCTTCGAGGGATCTGTTGCTAAATCAATTACTTAAAGAAGAGGTGCAATGATAGCAAATGCAAAACGAATGGGGAATCTGGCTCCGCAATTCTTTTCTGCATTGAATGAAGAAATCGCGGCCTTAAAAGAGTCGGGCAAGGAAGTTCTTCGTCTGGATATTGGATCACCGGATTTACCGCCAGCACCACACATCATTTCAGCTCTATCAGATGCAGCACGCCGTCCAGATATTCACGGTTATCAATCTCATCGTGGACCGTTGGCTTTACGAGCTGCCTGGGCGGCGATGTACCAAAGAGTGCACCAGGTCGAGCTGGACCCTGACAAAGAAATTATTCCGTTACTAGGGACTAAGGAAGGTATTTTCAACCTGACGATGGCTATGATCGATCCCGGCGACGTAGTGCTCATCCCAGATCCCGGCTATCTGACTTATACTCAGAGCGCATTATTTGCAGGCGGAGAGCTGTACTTCATGCCTTTACGAGATGATAGAAACTTTCTACCGGACTTGGAAGCCATTCCGGCAGATATCGTCCGGCGAGCGAAACTGATCTGGTTGAATTATCCCAATAATCCCACCACTGCAACCTGCTCAAGAGAATTCTTCATGGAAGCAGTTGAATTTGCCCAAGAGAATAGCCTGCTTTTGTGCCATGATGCAGCTTACACTCAGGTAACTTTCGATGGTTCACCCGCGCTGAGCATCCTGGAGATCCCGAACGCAAAAGAAGTCAGTCTCGAATTCAATTCTTTATCGAAAACCTATAATATGGCAGGTTGGCGTACCGGAGCTGCGGCTGGCAATCCTCAGGCATTGCGGGCACTATTTACTTTAAAGACCCATATCGACAGCGGACATTTCTACCCTGTGTGGATGGCTGCAATCGCTGCGATGAATGGCGATCAAGAGTGGTTGAGAGCACGAAATGATGTTTATCGTCAGCGGCGAGACCGAATCCTCACCAATCTGCACAAACTCGGTTTGATGGCATTAGAACCTCAGGCCACGATTTATATCTGGTGCCCTGTACCGAAGGGTTGGACCAGTGCGAAATTCGCCGGATCCTTGCTCAGAGAAGCTTATGTCAGTGTGACTCCTGGAACCGTTTTTGGGAGTAATGGGGAGGGATATGTTCGAATCTCATTAACTTCTCCCGACGAAAGAATCGATGAGTCCATGCAGCGCCTGTCGGATTGGATGACAAAATGGGCTTAAGATTTCTCACTGCGGGGGAATCACACGGCCAGGCGCTGCTGACTATCCTGGAGGGGCTGCCGGCAGGGCTGGCCATACCTGTAGAAGTAATTAACTTAGAACTGGCTCGCAGGCAGCGCGGCTATGGTGCCGGTCCGCGTATGAAGATCGAGAGCGACCAGGTACAGGTTTTAGGTGGCGTTATGGAAGGGGAGACGACGGGTGCTCCCATGGCGCTGTTGATTAATAATCGCGATCATGAAAAATGGCGTGGTAAATCAATATCGCCTTTCACGATCCCGCGTCCAGGTCATGCCGACTTGACGGCGGCTATAAAATATGGCTACAAGGATATCCGCCCGGCACTTGAAAGGGCTTCGGCCCGCGAAACAGCAGCGCGGGTAGCTGCAGGAGCTGTTTGCAAGCATTTCCTGGCGCAGTTTGGTATCCAAATTGGTGGATATGTAACGGCCATCGGTGAGGTAGAAGCGGAAGTCAGCACTATCCCTTTGGAGGACAGAGCATTGCAAGCTGAAGTGAGCGATGTTCGCTGCCCGGACCAGAAGGCAGCTGAAGCCATGCAGGCGCGTATCCGTCAGGTTATGAGTGAGCGAGATACCTTGGGAGGCATTATCGAAGTTGTTGCCTGGGGCTTACCTGCTGGGCTGGGTTCGAGCGTTCATTGGGATCGTCGTATGGAAGCACGCCTTGGGGCGGCCATTCTTAGTGTTCAGGCAATTAAAGGGGTTGAGATTGGTCCAGCGTTTGAGAACGCACATCGGCCGGGAACCCAGGTCCAGGACGCCATTCGCTTGAATGGTGATGAGCTGGTGCGTACCAGTAACCGGGCAGGTGGGCTGGAAGGAGGCATCACGAATGGAAACCCTGTAGTCGTTCGAGCAGCCATGAAACCCATCGCAACAACATTGACACCACAGATGTCGGTAGATTTGAAGTCTGGCGAAGAAGTCGCCACACAATATGAACGCTCAGATTTTTGCCCGGTTCCCAGGGCTGTGCCGATTCTTGAAGCTATGGTTGCTTTTGTATTATCAGATGCGCTTATCGAAAAACTGGGCGGTGATTCAATGAGTGAGATGCTGCCACGCTTTGCAGCGCTTAAAAAATTGAGGTTGCAGGATGTGGAGATTGATGGAAAAGAGCATGTTTTTTGGCCTGCCCAGTGAATGGAAAAGGTGGTCCAACCAATAGTTCACAAATCCCTGTGAGATTAATCCTGGAAAGAGAATAGGAAATGTTTCAATTCATATACGGACCCCCGGGTTCCGGAAAAACCACAATTGGAAAGAAGCTGGCTGAAAGCCTGGAACTGCCGTTCTCAGACCTGGATGAAGTTATAGAAAAACAGGCCGGGATGGCGATCCCTGAAATATTCCTTCAAGAAGGTGAGGCAGGCTTTAGAAAAAGGGAACGCGCTGCGCTTTCTGAAGTCTTAACTCATGGATATGGCGTGGTTGCCCTTGGAGGCGGGGCTTTACTGAATGCTGAAAACCGTTCTCTGGTGGAGAAGAATGGTAAGGTAGTTTGTTTGCGGGCTTCTTTTGAAACACTTCTCTTTCGTTTGCAGGCTGCACAGACGATACGCCCCCTTTTAGCTGGTCAAAGATCAACGCCTGGCAGCGAAAATCATGATGGTTTGTATAACCGGCTACAAGGCTTAATGGAAGCACGCGAAGCCCATTACGATTCCTTTTCCCTGCAATTGGACACTGCTGATATTTCGCCCGATTTAATCGTCGTGGCAGCTCAGCGATTATTTGGCGCATTCAGGATCTCCGGAATGGGGCCGAGTTACGATGTGCGGGTAATTTCAAACGGTCTGAAGCTACTAGGTGGTCTGCTAAAAGAAAGAGACCTGGGTGGACCGGTTGCATTGGTCAGCGATGAGAATGTTGGGAGTTTTTATATCCAGCAGGTTCAACAGGTACTGGAGATGGCGGGCTATGGTGTGAAAACGATCATCATCCCTGCCGGCGAAGCATTCAAAACAATCGAAACCGTAAAGGATCTATGGAGTGAATTTCTTGGAAGGGGTATCGAGCGCGGCAGCACGGTCGTGGCGCTTGGGGGTGGTGTTGTGAGTGATTTGGTGGGTTTTGCCGCAGCAACGTATCTGCGCGGTGTACCCTGGGTGGTAGTTCCGACTTCGCTACTAGGGATGGTGGATGCCAGCCTGGGAGGCAAAACCGGGGCAGACCTTCCGCAAGGGAAGAATCTGGTTGGCGCATTTTATCCTCCAAAATTGGTGTTGGCAGACTCGACAACATTGAAAACCTTACCTGATGACGAACTGCGTTCTGGTATGGCCGAAGTGGTGAAGGCCGGCATTATCGGTGATGGAACCTTATATGCAATTTGCAAATCGGGTTGGGAGACGATAGATGCAAATTGGGAGGAAGTTATCCGCAGCGCGATGGCAGTGAAAATCGAAGTAATTCAGGACGACCCGTTTGAGCAGGGGCGGAGAGCTGCTTTGAACCTGGGACATACCATCGGGCATGCTGTTGAAAAAGTAAGCGCTTACCGGATAAGGCATGGGGAGGCTGTAGCGATCGGGATGGTTGCAGAGGCTCGATTGGGAGAAGCTGTGGGTGTTACTGAAGCCGGGTTTGCAGATGAAATCGCATCCGTGCTGCAAAACCTGAACCTGCCAACAAAACTACCGGATTATCTTGACCGGCAAAACCTGCTTGACGTTATGCGTGTAGATAAGAAGAAGTCGGCTGGCCAGGTGCGTTTCGCACTCCCGGTGCGGATAGAAGAAGTGCGCATCGGGGTAAGCATTCCCAATATAGATACGATTTTCCTGCAATTGTGAGATAAATTTTGGGAGGAAAGATGAAATCTGTATTGATACTCCATGGCCCAAATTTGAATTTGCTGGGGACGCGTGAGCCACAGACCTACGGTACCATGACCCTGGAACAAATTAATCATAATTTAGTGCAAGCGGGTCAGGAACTTGGCCTGCAAGTACGCACTTTGCAATCAAACTCGGAAGGGGCATTGATTGATGCACTGCATGAGGCACGTACCTGGGCCTCAGGGGTTGTTTTCAACCCAGGAGGGTATACTCACACCTCGGTGGCGTTGCGCGACGCTGCAGCTGCCATTGGACTACCTGTTGTCGAAACGCATCTTTCGAATATTTACGCCCGTGAAGAGTTCAGGCATATTTCTCTGATTGCACCTGCTTGTGTGGGTCAAATCAGCGGTTTTGGATGGCGTTCCTACGTATTAGCGTTGCATGCCCTGGCCGGAATCATCGCAGATCATTGATTCTTACTGCCAGGACCAAATAAGGGGGAATTTAACTAAGAAGATCGTTTTGATTTCTGACAAACAAGAGGAATAACCTTTCAAATAGTAATATATGTCACTTGTCTTATTAAGACAATTTTGCTATATTGGATGACGAAGATTTTCTCACGCCCAAATTGGGCCAAGATAGGCAGGTTTTAGGTTGATGAATGTGATCAATAAAGGAACCGGCGGTACGAATTGGTTAGTTAATCTGAACTGGCAGTTAATACTCAAAGTATCAAGCCACCTGGCCACGCTCCAGGCTGCATTCATGGTGGTGAAAAAGCTGCCTGGCTTGAAGTGCGTATATGCAAATTCATGCCAGGCAGCTTTTCTTTGTTAACCCTTTGAAAGGAGGGAAATACAAAGGTTCAAAATATCGTCATCGTTAAATGAAATTTAAATCAGCAATCGCCATCTCAAAATCTTGGAGATAAGTTAAAGGAAGGCTGTTATGAAAAGATTTACTCTTGAACTTCCGACCCTGTATGGGGATCACCACGTGATCGAAGTGCGCAGACTCTTACTCGAAATGCCTGGGGTAGAGGATGTCTATGCCAGCAGCGCATTTCACGTGGTAGAGGTAGATTATGATCCAGATAAGATCAGCGAGGCAAATATCCAGGGAAAGCTCGAAGAGGCGGGTTACCTCGGGGAGTTAACCTTCCCGGTTGAATCCGGAACTGCCGCATACCAGCAAGTTAATGGTGTTACATATTTTCGGCATACAATGGTTTACGAGAATACCCGCCAGGTAGTAAGTTTCGCACAAACGGTGCAGGATACAGGAAGACCGCTCTGGCCTTGCCCCGGAATTGGTGTTGTAAAAAAGGTGGAGGAGTAAACCATGGCGAAAGCGAAACGCAGTCAAGAAGAAAGAAGCGCTGATCCCGCAGCCCAGCAAATGCTGATCCGTGCGGATGAGCTTGGTGTCAGCACTGCATTCAGCCGGGCGGATGATATGGTGCCATGCAATATCGGCAGCGCAGGGATGTGCTGCAAGATTTGTGGCATGGGCCCCTGCCGTCTGACAAAAGATGGACAAACAGGTGTTTGCGGCGCAACCATAGACACCATCCAGGCACGCAATTTGATCCGCGCCATTGCTGCGGGTGCAGCAGCTCACTCAGATCACGGTCGTGACATGGCCTTCATCTTAAAAGCAGTTGCCAATGATGAAGCCGAAGGCTATATTATCCGAGATGTTGCGAAACTACGCACAGTCGCTTCATATTATGGCATTCCGATCGAAAAACGCTCTCCACAAGAGATCGCCAACGATCTGGCCGATCTCTACATTGCTCAATTTGGCCAGCAAAAGGGTAAAGTTATCCCCACGATTCGAGCACCGAAGAAACGTCAGAAATTGTGGGAAGACCAGGGAGTGGTGCCGCGCGGCGTCGACCGGGAAGTCGTCGAATCATTGCATCGTACACATATTGGTGATGACCAAGATCCAGTACATATCCTGAGCCACGCGATCCGAACTTCTTTATCTGATGGATGGGGGGGCAGCCTGATTGCCACGGATGTTTCCGATATTCTTTTTGGCACACCCGCACCGGTCCTGGGGCAGGCAAATCTGGGCGTATTGAAAGAAGATATGGTCAATGTCGTCGTTCATGGACACGAGCCCACCTTGAGCGAGATGATCGTGGCTGCCTCCCAGGATCCTGAGATTATCGCTTATGCAAAAGCAGCCGGAGCAAATGGCGTCAACCTTTCCGGAATATGCTGCACAGCGAATGAGATCCTGATGCGTCAGGGCATTCCAGCCGCGGGTAATTTCCTGCATCAAGAATTGGCGATCCTGACCGGTTCCGTCGAGGCTATGGTAGTGGATGTCCAGTGTGTCATGCAGGCATTAGTCAGTTTGGCCGAGAACTTCCACACCAAGATTATCACAACCTCACCAAAGGTAAAGATCAAGGGCGCCACACACATCCAATTTGACGAGCATAAAGCTTTAACCGTTGCCAAAGAGATCTTACGCACGGCCATTGATAATTATAAGAACCGCGGGAAAACTCATATCCCGGATGTCAAAGAGGATCTGATCCCTGGCTTTTCACATGAATACATCAATTACATGCTGGGAGGCACCTATCGAGCCTCTTTCCGCCCGTTGAATGATGCGATTATGAGCGGTCGCATTCGAGGTGTAGCCGCAGTGGTTGGCTGTAATAATCCCCGCAGCAAACAGGATTATATGCACACCTATGTTACGCAGGAACTCCTCAAGAAAGACGTCCTGGTTGTTGAGACGGGTTGTGGCGCCATTGCGAGCGCCAAACTGGGATTGCTGTTAGGTGAGGCCGGATTGGACAAGGTAGGCCCGGGGCTGCGGGAGGTATGCGAAACCGTGGGTATTCCCCCCGTATTGCACATGGGTTCATGCGTCGATAACAGCCGTATCCTGACCGTGTTAACGCAAATGGTCGAAGATGGCGGCTTGGGAGACGATATTGACCAGGTTCCTGCGGTGGGTCTGGCACCAGAGTGGATGAGCGAGAAGGCGCTTTCTATCGGTACTTACTGCGTGGCATCCGGTGCGTATGTCATCTTCGGTGGTTCTTCACCGGTTAGCGGAATGCCCGATCGAGTTGCCGACAGCGATATTGTCCTGAACTATATCAGTGAAGGTTGGGAGAAACTCTACGGCGGTAAGATGGAATTTATCGCCGATCCTGATGAAATGATTCGCAGAACCCTGGAGCATATCGATAAGAAGCGGGCGGCTTTAGGCCTTCCAGAATATGATCCACAACGATTTGGCCGTAGCGGTGATGCACGCATGCAAGAATTCGAACAACTTACTTTGGAAGAACGGCGTGCTGCATTGTATGGTGTACCAGCAGACGCGGAACCTGTTGCATAGGAGGAATAAGAATGTCTCGATATATTGCTACACATGCAATCCGCGGAGCAAACGCTCTGGTTACAGAAGCTGAGGTGATGCTCAAGCAAGCGATTAATGATAAAGGGCCTGACACAGCGGTAGCTTTCCCGAATACTGCTTATTACTTGCCATTGACACTCGGAATGACAGGCCAAAGCATAGAAACGCTTGGACAGTTGCAACCTATCCTGGAACATGCCCGTGAACTACTACACCCGGTGCCATCCAAGAACAAATGGACACCGTACCTTGGAGAAACGCTGGACAGCGGCATGGCGACCCTTTTAGCTGCAGAAACCATTGAAGCAATTCGCTTTGTGTATGGGTTGCAACCTGAACGGATGCCAGGATTTGAACTGGCTGGGGGAACTTCGTTTACCAGCCCAGATAATGGTGCTGGCGGAAACGGTCACGATGGGCACCTAAACGGTCCGATCGATGATATTCAGCTGCGATCATGGGGGATCCAGTTGGTCGATGGGCGTATGCCTGGCTTCGCTGCGATCGTAGGGGCAGCCAAGTCGAATGAAGTCGCCGTTAAAATCGTGCGCGAGCTCCAGAAGCGCAATATCCTGACTTTCCTTTCGGGAAACGTCAATGGGCGCAGCATCATCCATCAGTTAGTTGAAGAAGGCGTTGAACTGGGTTACGATACTTATACGGTGCCATTTGGAACAGATACAATCAGTGCGATCTACGCTTTGGGATTTGCCGTTCGTTCTGCCCTGACCTTTGGTGGATTGAAAGGTGGGCAGGCACGCGATATCTTGTTATACAACAGGGAGCGTGTGTTCGCTTTTGTGCTTGCTCTGGGCGAAGTCGACGATTTGAAATATGCCGCTGCAGCCGGGGCAATCAATTTTGGCTTCCCAGTGATCGCAGATACCGTTATCCCAGAGATCCTACCCACGGGAATTACCAAATACGAGCATGTCGTCAGCATGCCTTTCAATGAGATCGATGCGCGCGATGATCTTGAGAAAGCGGAACTGCTGGTTCAGAAATGCATCGAGGTACGGGGAGTCAAAGTCAAAGTCGCAGATGTGCCTGTGCCTGTACCATACGGTTCTGCTTTTGAAGGAGAAGTGGTACGCAAGAATGACATGCGAGTGGAATTTGGCGGCAAACGTTCGCGCTGCTTTGAGTACCTGCGGATGGTCCACCTTGATGACGTTGTTGATGGAAAGGTTGAAGTCGTCGGACCTCGGTTTGGAGAAATTCCCGAACAGGGCTCAATGGACATGGGAATCGTCGTCGATGTCGCCGGCCGACAAATGCAGGATGACTTCGAACCGGTCCTGGAACGCCAGATCCACTATTTCGTCAATGGGGCTTCCGGCATTCAACATATTGGACAGCGCGACATTGCCTGGATCCGAATTTCTAAGAATGCGGCTGAAAAAGGGTTCGACCTGGAGCATTTCGGCAAGATCCTGCACGCCCGCTTCCATTCAGACTTCGGTGCCATTGTCGATAAGGTCCAGGTGACGATTTACACCGATCCCGACCTGATCCAGGAATGGTTAGCCACCGCCCGTCACGCCTATGACTTTCGTAATAAACGGCTGGCAGACCTGACGGATGATAAAGTCGATGAATTTTACTCATGCACTTTGTGCCAGTCTTTCGCTCCAAATCATGTGTGCGTGGTCAGTCCAGAGCGGTTGGGACTATGCGGAGCCTATAACTGGCTGGACTGCAAAGCCTCTTACAATATCAATCCAACCGGACCAAACCAGCCGATCAAGCTTGGGAAGTTGATTGATCCTGCCAAGGGTTATTGGACGGGGACCAATGATTATGCCAAGATCGGGTCGCATGGCGTAGTTGAAGAAGTCTCGATGTATTCGATCATGGAGAATCCGATGACCGCCTGCGGTTGTTTCGAATGCATCGTCATGCTTATCCCTGAAGCGAACGGTGTGATGGTCGTCAGCCGCGAAGATACCAGCATGACTCCTGCCGGCATGACATTCAGTACCCTGGCAGGAATCGCGGGAGGCGGCTTGCAAACACCGGGCGTTATGGGTGTTGGCAAATTCTATTTGATCAGCCCGAAATTCATCTCGGCTGACGGTGGTTTCAAGCGGGTGGTCTGGATGAGCAGCGTTCTTAAAGAAACTATGGCGGACGAATTGCAGGCTGTGGTTGAGCGGGAAAATGACCCTGAACTGCTCGGAAGAATCGCGGACGAACGAAATGTCACCACTGTTGAGGAGTTGTTGGCCTGGTTGGAAGAACACGATCATCCAGCCCTTGTTATGGATCCAATGTTCTAACAAGTAGCCAGGATGGAGGCAGAGGAAAGAAAATGGATTTCTTCTCATTCTTTCCTCTCCTCCATACGGTTCTCCAGGAATAGACTTTGACCGAAGAACCCCGATTATCTCCAGAACTTGTGCGCGACCTGATGACGGTAGGTGTGGCAACCTGCCTGCCGGAAACACCGGTTGTCGAACTGGCGCGCATGATCCTTGAAGAGGAGATCGAGGAGATTGTTGTTCTGGAGGAAGGAAATGCACTCGGAGTCGTTGGTCAAGACGAGTTGATCCGTGCATATGCAACAGGTGCCTATCAAGGCTTAACAGCAGAGGAGATCATGCGCGAGGGGGTGCCTCAAGTGCCTCCGGAAATTCCGCTGACAGCCGCGGCGCAGGTGATGTTGGATCGTGGTGGGAGAGCATTGTTTTTGATGCACCATGCCGCGGGAATGGAATATCCCGCCGCAATCGTCACTTACCGCCATTTTCTGCGCCACATGGCCGCAAAAGATGCTGCTGAACTGCGTGATCTGGGAATCCTTGCGGAGCGCCAGACTCCGCTGGATACATTTATCCAACGCCGAAACGCAGCGCGAAAAAGGAAATAAATCCGCTGATAGCGGATTGCAACTGTAAATCAATAACCAGGAGTTAGATCATGCCAATCGAAATACCAAAAGATAAATGGCCTGGAAGTGTGCGAGAAATCACGCTTGGCGCATCTGCGACCGAAGGTGGTACGCGTACACGAAAGGTTACCGTGGGTGGAGAAAAAACCCTGCCTTTCATGCATTTTGAAGGCGAAACGCCAAACCGGCCTGTTATCGCTCTGGAAATCAGAGATCATCGACCGGATGATTGGTCTCCATTGCTGATTGAGACCTGGAAGGAAGTTGTAGACGATCCGGCAGAGTGGGCGAAAGCTGCGGAAGATTCCGGAGTTGATTTAATCCAGCTTACCTTGAGCTTGACGGATCCCGATGGGAACCCAACCACTCCGGATGCCGCTGTAAAGGCAGTGAAAGCAGTGCTGCAAGCCAGCGGACTGCCGCTGATCGTCTTCGGGCCCGGACAGGCTGAGGTCGATAATGCCCTGCTGGTGCCGGTGGCGGAAGCCACAAAGGGTGAAAAGCTTGTCCTTGGGATTTGCGAAGACAAGAATTACCGTACGATCGTCGCAACCGCGATGGCGAATGGTCATATGGTGGATGCTCGTTGCCCGATGGATGTCAATCTTTCCAAGCAGCTTAATATCCTGATCAGCGATATGGGGCTACCTCCGGATCGCATCATTATGGATCCAACAACAGGCGCATTGGGCTATGGTATTGAATATGGTTATTCAGTGATGGAGCGTCTGCGCATGGCCGCCCTCCAGGGTGATACGATGACGCAGTTCCCTATGCTGGTTACGCCCGGTTTCGAAGCCTGGAAAGCCAAGGAATCAAAGGTCGGAGAGGGTGTTCCCGAGTCCTGGGGTGACTGGTTGGAACGGGCAATCAATTGGGAAACGTTGACTGCAGTCGCTTTGCTGGAGTCAGGTGCAGACATCATCGTTCTGAGGCATCCCGAGAGCGTCAAACGCGTCAGAGCTGCTATTGATGAACTGATGGCAGTTCCACAGGTCGCGTGAATTCCAAGATGGAGAGATAAACATGGCTCTTTCAGGTATACAAATTTACAAATTATTACCACAAACGAATTGTAAGGAATGTGGTTTTCCAACCTGTCTGGCGTTTGCAATGAAGCTGGCTGCCAAGCAAGTAGAGTTGTCGGCCTGCCCGTACGTCAGTGACGAGTCGAAAGCCAAATTAGCCGAGTCGGCAGCCCCGCCAATTCGTCTGGTGACATTGAAATCAAACGGATATGAAGTCAAAGCCGGAAACGAAGTCGTATTGTTCAGGCACGAAAAAACTTTTTACAACAAACCCGGGCTGTTCGTCCGAGTAGATGCAACCTCCGCAGTGGAAGAAATTAATGCTCTGGTGGCTCCTGCAGATGCTTATGTCACTAATTACGTTGGCATCGATCTGAAATTGGATGGTTTTGCAGTTGATGCATCCGGTTCGGGCGGTGCCGTCACCCCCGAGAAGTTTGCTGCTGCAGTCAGCGCTGTACGAGAAGTGTCGCACATGCCACTGGTCTTAATCAGCCGCGATCCGGCTATAGTGGCTGCTGGCTTGCGAGCCGTTGATGGGGAACATCCTCTGATTTACGCGGCTGATGCTGAGAATTGGGAAGCTATGGCAGCGCTTGCCAAGCAGCACCAGGCGGCATTGGTTGTCACAGCCGGAACTCTGGATGAATTGGCTGAACTAACGGAAAAGGTAAAGGCAAAAGGGGTGGAAGACCTGGTTTTGGATCCATCTGCACGTGACCTGAGCGGATCATTAATCTTGAGCACGCAAATCCGGCGTCTGGCGCTGAAGAAGAACTTCAAAGCCCTGGGTTATCCTTTGATTGCATTCCCAAAGACCCCAGCAGCAGCAGCACAGGCAATTGCGAAATATGCCGGTTTTGTTGTCCTGGATGGGTTTGCTCCTGAACTGGCCTATCCTTTGCTGGTCTTACGGCAAAATATTTACACAGACCCACAGAAACCCATTCAGGTTCAGCCGGGGTTGTACGAGATCAACAATCCAAGTCCGAGCGACCCAGTCCTGGTAACGACAAACTTCAGTATTACTTACTTTAGTGTAGCCAATGAGGTTGAAAGTTCGGGGCTGCCTGCCTGGCTCCTGGTGACCGATGCTGAAGGCATGAGCGTGTTAACTGCCTGGGCAGCAGGCAAATTTGATTCGGAGCGGATCGCCAAGGCAGTGAAGACCTTCGGTGTCCCCGAGAAGACTAGCAGGAAGCAGGTTGTATTGCCTGGCCATGTGGCTGTTCTTTCGGGTGAGCTGGAGGGCGAACTTCCTGGGTGGGAGATCCGCGTTGGTCCGCGTGAGGCGGTGGACATCCCGAAATTCATGAAACAAGCTCTTTAACCGTTTGAAGGCGATTTGATGGTTGATCATCTGGTAACATTCGATTCTGCACCACAGGGGGTACGTGTGCCTACCGGGACTTTGTTGTCCGAAGCCGCGCGTATAGCAGGAATCGATATCATGCAACCTTGTGGAGGGCAGGGACGCTGCGGACGGTGCGCGGTGAAGATTCAATCAGGCACTGCGCGCCGCCGCAGCACAATGCGACTTTCTCCTGAAGATGTTGAGATGGGCTACGCATTGGCCTGCCAAACTGTGGTAGAAGCGGATGTCCATGTGGCCGTCCCACTCCAGGAGAAGATCGAACGGCGGCTTACGACAGATCGTACAGCGGCTGAAGTGAGCATTCCGGAAGGATATGATTACCACAGTAATAACGCTGTTCAACGAATTCAATTGACGCTGTCACCTCCATCTATGGATGATCAAACAGACGATTGGAGTCGTTTAAAAACCAGCTTGCGGCAAACAAGCGGTTACACCAATATACAGGCCTCTCTGGATTTGCTGCGCAAAATAGGGACCGTGTTACGCGAAGGAAACTGGCAGGTGACTGCCTTGCTGGATGTTCAGGAA
>Ga0315542_1001779_pt1 | contig 13396 bp, 11 predicted proteins | sample SalMarSW160120MG_FD_202541 | JGI IMG/M metagenome (GOLD analysis project Ga0315542, IMG submission 202541) | Salt marsh sediment microbial communities from the Plum Island Ecosystem LTER, Massachusetts, United States - Salt Marsh Sediment SW1601-20 ...
CGGCCGAGGAAGGCCTTAAGCTTCTCGACGCGATTGAAGCAACTGCAGAGGAAAAACCCGCGCAATCGGGAACTACATTCGGAAAAATATTGAATATCAGGATTTCCGACAGTCAGACGGGTGAGGTCAAGGTTAACCTGAAGGTTCCTCTCGGGATTGCTCATATCATCAAATCACTTATTCCCGAATCCGAGCTTCGTAAAATGGAAGAGCGCGGTATCAATTTTGAGCTGCTCTTTAAAAATATCGATGCGGGTGCAAGCGGCCGCCTGTTGGAAGTAGAAGACATCGAGCACAACCAGATAATCCAGATAAATATCGAATAACCGGCTTTGACTGATTGACTTTTCCACCACGTCCCTTATATAGTCATAAAGAGTGATTTATGCGTGCAACCCGGGCAATAATCAGGTTAGACAATCTGCGTCACAATATTAAGACCATTAGGCAGCATGTGGGTCGGAATGTTTCGCTTTGCATGGCGGTAAAGGCGGATGCGTACGGTCATGGGGCCGGACGGATTGCGGCGGAAGCCCTGAACGCGGGCGTAGCCGCCCTTGGTGTGGCCACTGTGGACGAAGGAGTACTCCTACGTCAGGCCGGGATAACCGCCCCTGTTTTTCTCTTCAGCTTACCGTCTCAAAGCGAGATACAGGCTTTGGTGGAAACCGGGCTTATTCCCTTTTGTGCGGATGAAACGCTTATTTCCGAGATTTCCGGCCAGGCCCAAAAACAGAAAAAGACCATTGAAATCCATATAAAGGTTGATACGGGAATGGGAAGAGTCGGCTGCCCCCCGGAAAATGTTCCCGCTTTGGCAATGCTCGTTTCCTCGCTCCCGGGTGTATCACTGGGGGGGATATGTACCCACTTTCCGGCTTCGGACGGGAGTGATCCGGAATATACTGTGGGCCAGATAGAACAACTGCGTACCGTCATAGAAACCGTGCGGAAGCTGGGGATCGCTCCCGGCACCGTGCATGCGGCCAATTCAGGGGCAATTATCGATAAACCCGACAGTTATTTTGATATGGTCCGTGCGGGAATCATTTTGTACGGCTATTATCCCTCCCATGACCAGGAGAGAAAACTTGCGGTAAAACCGGTGATGGAGTTTAAAACACAGATCGGCTTCATGAAAAAGGTGGAAAAAAACACCTCCATCTCATACGGCAGAACATATATTACCCGCGAAAAAACCTGGATTGCAACCCTGCCGGTAGGATACGCGGACGGGTACAACAGGCTGCTTTCCAACCGGGCACAGGTTTGTATCGGGGGCAGACGCTACCCGGTGGCGGGAAGGGTCTGTATGGACCAGGTTATGGTTGATCTCGGCCCCGAGACGGATCTCACTGTAGGAGATGATGTTGTCCTGTTCGGGACCGGAAGCGGTGAACCCACGGCCGAAGAGGTCGCGGATTTGGTGGGTACCATTCCCTACGAGGTAACCTGTCTCATTACCAAGCGTGTACCGAGGATCTATGTCGACTGAAAAAAAAGATGTATTACAGACCGTACTGTTCCATGAACATGAAAGACTGGGTGCCGTGATGACCGATTTTTCCGGCTGGCAGTTACCGGTATATTATACAAGTATCATTAAGGAACACCTGTCCACCAGAAAAGCGGCTGGTGTTTTTGATATTTCCCATATGGGTGAAATACTGGTAACCGGCGGCCGGGCACGGGAGTTTTTGCAATATATCATGACCAACGACCTGGAACGCCTGAAACCGGGGAGATGCTTCTATTCGGCCATGTGTAATGAACAGGGCGGCACCGTTGACGACTGCTTTATCTATATGTTCGATGTCGAACGTTTCTGGATTATCGTCAATGCGGCCAACATTCAAAAGGATTTCGCCTGGCTGCAAACACACGCCGGAGAGTACCATATTGCAATACATGATCTGTCTTCCCGACTCTCAAAAATCGACGTGCAGGGACCCCTTTCCGCCGACCTGCTGCAGCGCCTTACCGCACATGATCTAAACCGGGTCAACCGCTTTGACGTGTTTACGGCCCCGGTGGCGGACCGGAACTGCACCCTTTCCCGCAGCGGGTATACGGCCGAAGACGGGTTTGAGATCTACTGCGACAACCGGGATGCGGCTATTATCTGGAACGCGCTTTTAACGGAGGAGACACGGGCGGTCCCCGTCGGACTGGGAGCACGCGATACACTGCGAATCGAGGCCTGCTATTCGCTGTACGGCCATGAACTGAACGATACTACCTCACCGGTGGAGGCCGGTATCGGTTGGGTGGTGCGGGAAAAGGAATCCGCGTATATCGGCAAGGACATACTGCTGACGCAGAAAAAGCAGGGGACACAACGTATCCTTGTTGCCTTCCGGATGATCGACAAAGGCATTCCGCGTGCCGGTTATCCGCTTTTCTGCGAGGGAAAAGAATGTGGGACGGTTTCCAGCGGATGTTACGCCCCCACCCTCGGTTTGCCCGTGGGCCTGGGATTTGTTCCCGTAAAACTCGCGGCTGCCGATACAATAGTGCAGGTAAAAATAAGGGAACGATTATATAACGCACAGGTTGTGCAAAAACCATTTTATCAATACAAGGGGGTAATGTAAGACTATGGCACATGAAAATCCAAAGGACTACCGCTATACCGAAAGCCATGAATGGATTAAGCAGGAGGGCGACCTCTGTACCTGCGGCATCACCGATCATGCCCAGGAATCGTTGACCGACATCGTATTCGTGGAGCTGCCGGAGGTAGGCGGCGAGGTGGCACAGGGAGACCGGGTGGCGGTGGTGGAATCCGTAAAATCGGTATCGGATATTTATGCTCCGGTATCCGGAAAAATATCCGCCGTCAACCAGGAATTAAGCTCCGCGCCGGAAACCATCAATAATGATCCGTATACCGCGGGCTGGATCTTCAAAATCCAATGCAGTAATCCGCAGGAGACGGAATCACTCTTAAACCAGGCCGATTACGAGAAGTTTGTGCAGGAGGAATCACACTGAGTTATATTTCCCTTACGCAAGATGATATCCGCTCCATGCTGGGTACTATCGGTGTGGCCTCGATCGATGCGTTGTTTGCCGATATTCCCGCTCCGCTTTTACTGAAAAAGCCGCCGCGTCTGGGCCCGGCACTGAGTGAGCCGGAGCTTGTCCGGCATATTACCGCGCTTGCCCGAAAGAACAAACGCATAACCGCTTCCTTTCTGGGAGCCGGCTGTTATCACCATTTTATTCCGGCCACGGTGGACGCGGTAATCTCCCGTTCCGAGTTTTATACCTCGTATACGCCCTACCAGCCCGAGGTTTCACAGGGAAACCTGCAGGCCATATTCGAATACCAGAGTATGCTTTGTGAGCTTACCGGCATGGATACGGTCAACGCCTCGGTGTACGACGGGGCCACCGCCCTGGCCGAGTCGGCCCTGATGAGCGTACGTATCAACAATAAAACCAAGGTGGTGCTGTCCAAAACCGTCCACCCCCAGTATCGCGAGGTGGTGCATACCTACTGCAGCGCTGCGGGCCTCGGTGTTCAGGAGGTCCGGACCGTAAACGGTTGTACCGATCCGGCTGCGCTGGACAAACTGGTAGATGCGGATACGGCATGTGTGCTTGTACAAAGCCCCAATTTTTTCGGCCTGGTGGAAGACCTGGCAGCGGTCTCCGCACTGGCCCATACCCATGGTGCGCTGTGTGTGGTCTGTGTGGTTGAACCCACCGCATTGGGACTACTGAAACCGCCCGGAGCGTTTGCTGTTGATATTACGGCCGCGGAAGGACAGAGTTTGGGCAATGCACAAAACTTCGGCGGACCGCATCTGGGAATTATGGGATGTAAATCAGAGTATGTACGTCGCCTGCCGGGCAGGTTGGTGGGTATGACCCGGGACAGCAAAGACCGGCGGGGTTTTGTGCTGACACTGCAGGCACGGGAGCAGCATATTCGTCGTCAGGCCGCCACTTCCAATATCTGTTCCAACCAGGCCCTCTGTGCTCTGGCCGCCGCCGTGTACCTGGCGACCTTGGGGTACAAAGGCCTGCGCCGGGTGGCCGAGTTAAGCGCTTCACATGCGGCATACCTGTATGAACGCCTGGTTGAACTGCCTGGGTTTGAGGAGGTTTTCCCCTCTCCTTTTTATAACGAGTTTGTTGTCCGCTGCCCGGACGCGCCTGCGGTCAATAAAAAGCTTGCCGGCGCCGGGATCCTGGGCGGCCTTATGCTGGAAAACTATTATCCTGAATTAAAAAACTGCCTGCTGTTCTGTGTCACTGAAATGAACACACGGCAGGATATCGATACATTACTTGAGGTGCTGGCATGAAACTGATATTTGAGAAACGTCTTCCCGGAATCACGGCGGTCAGTCTGCCCGAGCAGAACCTCCCGCAAAATACCTCACTGCCTCAGGAACTGCTGCGCCGTGACTGCGATCTGCCGGAGGTTTCCGAAGGGGAGCTTATCCGGCATTATACGGCCCTCTCCCGCAGGAACCTCGGCGTGGACAACGCCTTCTATCCCCTGGGAAGCTGCACCATGAAATATAATCCCAAGATACATGAAAAACTGGCCCGGTTGGATGATTTCTGTGAAAGTCACCCATTGGCGCCTGCCGCAGCGGTACAGGGGAACCTTGAGCTCATCTGGGAGCTTGAACAGGCCCTGTGCGAGATCACCGGGATGGACGCCTTCAGCCTGCAGCCTTCCGCCGGCGCGCACGGCGAACTGACCGGCCTGATGATTATCAAGGCATTTTTTAAGGCCGGGGGGCAGCAGCGTGACACAATAATCACCCCCGACTCCAGTCACGGCACAAATCCCGCTTCGGCCGCTATGTGCGGATTCAAGATTCTTACCCTGAAAAGCAATGCCCGGGGAGAGATCGACCCAAACGAACTGGAAGCGCTGATGAGCGAAAAGGTGGCCGCGCTGATGCTTACCAATCCCAATACCCTGGGGTTGTTCGATAAGAACATTCTGCGCATCTGCGAAATTGTGCATAACAGCGGGGGACTGGTATACGGAGACGGAGCGAACGCCAATGCGGTTCTGGGCATGGCCCGTTTTAAGGATATGGGATTTGACCTTGTTCACCTTAACCTGCATAAAACATTTTCCACACCGCACGGAGGCGGTGGTCCCGGTGCGGGCCCCCTGGGCGTTACACGGGCCCTGCGCGACTACCTTCCCGCACCCCTGGTGAGTAAAACCGAAAACGGATTCGATTATATTGATCCTCCGCATTCCATCGGACGCGTAAAAGCCTTTAACGGTAATTTTTCGATCTTTGTCCGGGCCCTGGCCTATATCCGCGGCCTGGGGGGAGAAGGCCTGAAACGGACCGGCCGGATCGCGGTGTTGAACGCCAATTACCTGCGAAAACTGCTGGAAAATGATTTCCACCTGAAATATAAAACCCTTTGCAAACACGAGTTTGTGATCGACGACAGCACCATGCCGGCTGGGGTGACCACAATGGACCTGGCCAAGCGCCTGCTTGATTACGGCTTTCATCCGCCCACCGTCTACTTCCCGCTGATTGTAAAGGGGGCCCTGATGATCGAGCCGACGGAAACGGAAAGCAAACAGACCATGGACAACTTTGCCCGCACCCTGATCACGATCAAACAGGAAGCCGCGGATAATCCGGAGCTGGTGAAGGGAGCGCCCTACTCCACCCCGGTCTCCCGCCTGGACGAGGTACGGGCGGCGCGCAATCCCGTACTGCGCTATAGCAAAGAGGAATAACACTATGCCGCGACGCCATCCCGACTGGTTGAAAGTGAATATACCGGGCGGTAAAAATTTTACCCGTGTCAATTCCTGCCTGCGCAAATATGGACTGCATACGGTCTGCGCCCAGGCACGCTGTCCCAATATGGCCGAATGTTACGGGAACGGAACCGCCACCTTTTTATTGTTGGGGAACGTTTGTACCCGCGGCTGCCGTTACTGCAATATCTCCCCCGGCAATCCCGCCGCCCTCGACCCTTATGAGCCGGATCATATCGCCGCGGCCGTGGCCGAACTCGGCCTTGAGTATGCGGTCATCACCTCCGTTACCCGCGACGACCTTGCGGACGGCGGTGCCCTGCAGTTTGCCCGCAGCGTACGAGCCATCCGGGCAAAAAGCCCTCGTACCGGGATAGAGCTTTTGGTCCCCGATTTCAACGGATCACTGTCCGCACTGCAAACCGTAACGGATGCATGCCCCAATGTGCTGGCCCATAATATTGAGGTGGTAAAACAGCTTTTTGCCCGTTTACGTCCAAAGGGCAGCTATACGCGCTCTTTGCAGTTACTGCGGCGCATCACACAACTCAACCCGGGGATTACCGTAAAATCCGGGCTTATGCTCGGGCTTGGTGAAACCACGCAACAGATAAAACTGACCCTTAAAGACCTCCGGAACCATGGGGTAGCGGCGGTCTCCCTGGGACAGTACCTGCAGCCGGCCAAAACCAACGCGCCGGTACACCGTTATTATTCCCCGGAAGAGTTTACCCGGCTGAAAGCCTATGCTCTTTCACTGGGATTTCTGCATGTGGAAGCATCCCCGCTTACCCGTTCCAGTTACCATGCGGAGCGCATACCGTGCGGGTAAGACTGATCCATTCACCGCAGACCTCCGGTGCGCGCAATATGGCCATCGATGAAGCCCTGCTCATCCATAAAACTCCCACATTACGCTTTTATTCCTGGGATCCTCCGTGTGTAAGTATTGGGTATTTTCAGAGTGCACAGCGGGAGGTTAATGAAGCGTCCTGCCGCAGCTATGGAGTGGGCATAGTGCGCAGACCCACCGGCGGAAAGGCGGTACTGCACGAACATGAGCTGACCTACAGCCTTGTACTTCCGGAAAATTCCGTGGGAGAAAATGTCATCAGCTCCTACAAAACCATCAGCCGCGCGTTTGTCAGGGCATTACGGAGCCTGGGTATACCGGTGGAGGTCAGGACCGGAGCCGAGCCGCGCGGGCATTCTCCGCTTTGCTTTCAGGCGGTCAGTTATTATGAATTGGTGCTTCACGGCAAGAAAATTATGGGCAGTGCCCAGTCACGTCAGAACGGCATGCTGCTGCAGCACGGCTCTCTCCTGCTCGATGTGGACTATACCAAACTGTTTGCCTGTCTGCGCTTCGGACACGCAGCGCGCAGGGCGTCCGACCTTGAAGGTTTTGTCACCGGTATAAACCGTGAATGCGGACGACGGCTTACCGCTGCCGGGCTGGCGCAGAAGATCACCGCCTGCGCCCGTCGTGAACTCGGCTTTTCCTTTTACCGGGCGGGGCTTTCACCGGATGAAGGGCGTACCGCACGCAGTCTGGAAAAGGAAAAATACGAGAATCCAACCTGGACCTTTAAAACCGCTTTCGCATGAAACTAAATAGATAGAGACAAAATACGCATAACCCGTAGATTTTTCTTATTACATCTGGTATAACGTGAAAAAGAAATAACTACACTGCAAGGAGCAGGCTATGAGATTTGAACATCTGAAAAAAACCGATCCCGAGGTCTATGATCTGGTAATAAAGGAAGAGGAAAAACAGCAGCACAAACTTTCACTTATCCCTTCCGAGAATTTTTCCATCCCGGCGGTGCGGGAAGCCTTGTCTTCGGTTTTTGTACATAAATACGCCGAGGGCCAGATCGGTAAACGCTATTACGAGGGCAATCAGTTTGTGGATGAGCTTGACAGCCTTTGTAAAAAACGTGCCCACAAAGCCTTCTCCCTGCCCGATGACTGGCATGTGAACATCCAGGCCCTGGCCGGCGGGAATGCCAACCTGGCGGTCTATAACGGTCTGTTGGAGCCGGGCGATACCATTCTCAGCATGTACCTCCCTGACGGCGGTCACCTTTCCCACGGCTGGTCCTTCCCCGAAAAGGACGAAGCGGGTCTTAAGGGGCAGGTGAACCAGGACGTCTACCTGGGCGGAAAAAGGAAGATCAGCATTGTTTCCAAATTTTTCAATGTGGTGCAGTACAAAGTGAATCCGGAAACCCGCTTGTTCGATTACGAACAGATAGACCGTATTGCCGCGGAGTATAAACCGCGTATTATAATTTCCGGAGGCACCGCCTATCCGCGTGAGATCGATTATGCGGCCTTGTCACGTACCGCAAAAAAGATCGGCGCTTATTACCTGGCGGATGTCTCACATGAGGCCGGATTGATTGCCGGCGGTGCCAACAAGTCCCCGGTAGGACTGGCCGATGTGGTCACCTTTACCACACACAAAACCCTGCGCGGACCGCGCGGTGCGGTCATCCTCTGTCGGGGCGATCTGTCCGACCGGATCGACTACGGGGTGTTTCCCGGCCTGCAGGGTGGTCCGTTCGAGCACACCATCGCTTCCCTGGCCGTCTGCCTGAAACAGGCCGCCGCACCGGAGTTCGCGGTGTACGCAAAACAGGTTGTGGTGAACGCAAAATGCCTGGCCCAGGCCATGGTCGACAAAGGTTATGACGTGGTATCCGGCGGCACCGACAAGCACCTTGTGCTGATTGATCTGCGCAACAAAAATATCTCCGGCAGAAACCCGGCAAAAGCGCTCGATTACGCGGGAATTATCCTCAACCGTAATTCCGTGCCGAATGAAACCGGCTCACCCATGAATCCGTCCGGTATTCGCATGGGAACGCCCATTGTTACCACCCGGGGTATGAAAGAAAAAGAGATGGAAAAAATCGCCGGTTGGATAGACCGCGTGATTACACTGGTAACACCGCACTGTTCACTCAAATCCAAAGAGTTCAGCGCCATGCTGCCCCAAATCGACGGCCTGAAGGAAATAGCGGGTGAGGTAAAAGAACTTTGTTTGCAGTATCCCCTGGACATGGGGTAAAAATATCGACGGCCTAATTACGCCGCTCGGTGAAACGACTGAAAGCGTGATTTATCATTTGCTCGATTATCCGGACGTCTACCTGTGTCAGTATTGAGGACATGAACGGCTCATCCCGCAGAACACGTGCCAGGGTAGAGAGTGCGGTGAGGTACTCGGTATTTTTTTCGGGTGGATTGGCAATCAGGAAGAGCAGATGAACCGGTTTTCCGTCGATCGAATCGAAATCTATGCCGCGTTCGGAAATACCCAAGACAATATAAAGTTTTTTTACACTGTGTGTTTTCCCGTGAGCAACCGCCACACCCCGGCCCAGACCGGTGGTATAGATTCGTTCCCGACGGATAGCGGCCTTTTCAATCTGTTCATGATTTACTTCGGAAGAAAAAATTGGAGCCCGATGAATAAGCTCACGGATGGCATCGAACTTATTTCTGCTTTCAAGACATTGCACAACTGATCCGCCTTCAAAGCAATGAATCTTTTCCATGTTAGTCCATACCTTTAGTCCAAAACTCCGACTTTGTCAATATACATTCGCAGCTTTCTCCTATTAATTAATATATCGACATTTTCCGTGTTTCTCAAAAATTTTAATGACTATTTCATCTAAATTCTGTTGCACGTAATACTGTTTTTCTGTTACCATGCCATCCATAGTATGCGCATAGAATTATGTTATAAACCGGAGTTCGGGGACGGCAGGTCTGAAAAACTGCTGCATTCCATTCAATCGTTTTTACACCTACGCCTGCGGGCAATCACCATTGTTGATGTGTTTCTGCTTAACGGCATAGAGGACTTACACGAAACCGATTATACGGAGATTTTTCAGGACCCGGTGGCCCAGGACTTGTTCATCCAAAAAGCCGCCTGCTTAATCCCCCGGCATACAGGCTGGAAGTACCTGGTGGAAATCTGCTATAAGCCCGGTGTCACCGATCCGGTTGCGCTGACGGCTCGGCAGGCGGTAAAAAACTGGACCGGGAAACCTATTCCCGCCGGTGCCGTCATAGAGAATTCTATCCAGTACCTGATTCATTGCCCGACCCTTTCCGCGGAAGATATCGAACGCCTGACCGGTTTTTTATACAACCCGCTGATTCAAAACTGTCTTGTCATAACAGATACGCAATGGCAGGAAGGTAGCAGGCCCCCGGAAATTTATGAACAAAAACTGCCGCCCGGTTCTGCGGAGGTGGCCTTCTTTGATCTGGAGGGAATGAGTGACACGCAACTGGAAGCATTCTCAAAGGATCGCTTGTTGGCCCTGACAAGAGAAGAGATGCAGGCGGTCCGCAATCATTTTAAAGGACAGCGTATTAAGAAAGAGCGCCGGTCCCGAGGTTTGCCCGCACAGGTAAGTGACGTGGAACTGGAAATGGTTGCCCAGACATGGTCCGAACATTGTAAACATAAAATATTTAATGCAACCATTCACTACCGTGAAAAAAACAAGAATGAAACCATCCGTTCCTTGTTCAAGACCTATATCAAAAAAACCACCGATGATATTGCTACGTACAAACGCTACTTGAAATCGGTATTCCATGATAATTCAGGCGTGATTGAGTTTGACGACCGTACCCTGGTCTGCTTCAAGGTGGAAACTCATAACAGCCCGTCGGCCCTGGACCCTTACGGTGGTGCCATTACCGGTATCGTAGGGGTGAACAGGGACATTCTGGGCACGGGGAAGCTGGCTAAACCCATTTTTAATACCAATGTACTGTGTTTTGCGGACCCGCGGACCCCTGCGGAACAGGTTCCGGCCGGGTTTATGCATCCCAAACAGATTATGCAGGGGGTGCATCACGGAATAATTGACGGCGGCAACCAGTCCGGTATTCCGGTCATTGCCGGCGGGTTTCTCTTTGATCAGAGTTATATCGGCAAACCGCTGGTGTTCTGCGGCACCGGTGGTATTCTTCCCTATAAAATTCAGGGTGAGGGATCATGGATCAAGCATATTGATCCGGGCGACCTGGCTGTTATGGTGGGCGGACGCGTGGGGAAGGACGGCATTCACGGGGCCACGTTTTCCTCAATGGCTTTGGATGAGGAGTCACCGACCTCGGCCGTACAAATAGGTGATCCCATTACCCAGAAAAAGATGTGGGACTTCCTGCTGGAGGCCCGCGACAAAGCTTTGTTTAAAGGTATTACGGACAATGGCGCCGGCGGCCTTTCCTCTTCCCTGGGCGAAATGGCAACCTACAGCAACGGCATCCGTATTGAGCTGGATCGCTGCCCTTTAAAATACTCCGGCCTTGCCCCGTGGGAGATACTGGTTTCCGAATCACAGGAGCGCATGAGTCTGGCCGTAAGCCCGGACACGCTTCAGGCATTTCTTGACCTGGCAAAAAAAAGAGAGGTTGAAGCCACGGTCGTCGGCGGTTTTACAGACAGCGGGTTTGCCGAAATTTTCTATAAAAACGAGTGTGCGGGCCTGCTTGAGCTGTCATTTCTGCATGACGGGCTTCCCCCCATGGAACTGGAGGCCGAATGGTCCGCGCCGTCCATTGTCACGCAGACACCCGGTGATATGCCCCTGAAAGAAATCCTGCTGGCGGCCCTGGCCGATCCGAATGTCAGCTCCAGGGAAAACCTTGTACGCCAGTATGACCATGAGGTATTGGGTTCTTCTATCATAAAACCGTTTGTAGGGGTACTTGCGGACGCCCCTTCCGACGGGGCGGTATTTAAACCGCGTTATGACTCATATCGCGGACTTACCGTTACCCACGGCATCTGTCCGCGCTATGGAGATACGGACACCTACGATATGGCCGCCTGTGCCGTGGATGAAGCGTTGCGGGCCCATGTGGCACTGGGCGGAGATCCCGATTATACCGCGGCGTTGGACAACTTCTGCTGGCCCGATCCGGTTGTATCGAAGTCCAACCCGGACGGAAGGTACAAACTTGCCCAGTTGGTAAGAAGCGCCAAAGGCCTGCACGACACGTGTATCACGTACGGAATTCCCCTTATCTCAGGAAAAGATTCCATGAAAAACGACGCTTTTTCAGGGGATAGTAAAATATCCATTCGCCCCACCCTTCTCATCTCACTAATGGGGATTATCCCGGATATACGCAGGGCGATTACCACGGATTTCAAACAGCCCGGGAACATCATCTTTGTGCTGGGCGAAACACGCGCGGAATACGGAGGCTCGATTCTTGAAAAAATAACGGGGAGGAAACTGGGCGCCTGTCCGCGGGTAATCCCCGACGCCGCCCTGCCGCTCTACCGTGTGGTTTTTCGTGCGGTCAAAGAGGGACTTATCCAGTCATGCCACGATCTTGCCGACGGCGGACTGGCTGTCAGCCTTGTCGAATCCGCCCTGGGCGGACGCCTGGGATGTACCGTCTCTCTGTCGGACATGGCGGGAACTCTTAAAAAGAACATAGACCCGCTGCTGCTGCTGTTCTCCGAAACACCGTCAAGATTTATCGTGAGTGTAAAACCCGAGGATGTCTGTAGTTTCCGTTCCTTACTATCAGGATTCTCCTTTGCCGAATTGGGCAAGGTTGAATCCCACGATTCAATTGTCATAAAACATCTGGGAAATGAACTACTTTCGCTTGGCCTGGACAAGGCACTTGCGGCGTGGAAAGGAATGTTGTGATAATGGAAAAATCGGAGGTGAAAGCCTGCATCATTACCGGATTCGGTATAAACGCCGACTATGAACTGCACCAGGCCTTCCGTATGGCCGGAGCAGAGGCGACCCTTATCCATATCACTGATATTATTGAAAAACCGAAACTGCTGGAGGATTTTCATATTTTGGCATTCCCGGGAGGATTCTCTTATGGAGATCATTTGGGTTCCGGAAAAGTTTTTGCCACCCTGTTTAAAAAACACCTGAAATCCGCACTGGAAAAGTTTATCGCGGCAGGAAAACTGGTAATCGGTATCTGCAATGGGTTCCAGGTACTGGTAAAAATGGGTATCTTACCCAATCTGGAAGGCGGCTGGAAGCAGGAGGTCTCCCTTATTCATAATGATTCCGGAAAATTCGAAGACCGATGGGTGCTGCTGAAAACAAATCCCGCCTCCCCCTGTGTCTGGACACAAGGGCTGGATGAACTTGAGTTTCCCGTTCGTCATGGTGAAGGTAAATTCGTCATTCTCTCTCCCACCATCCGCCGTCGGATCGAAAGCGACAACCTTATGGTGGTAAGGTATGCTTCAGCCTCCGGCGGTGAACCCGGTTACCCGGCCAATCCCAATGGCTCGATCATGGATATCGCCGGGATCTGCGATCCAAGCGGCAGGGTCTTCGGTCTTATGCCCCATCCCGAAGCGTTTCTGATTCCCGAAAACCATCCGCGCTGGACCTGTGAAAAAATTCTGGACAGCGACGGACTGTTGCTTTTTGAGAACGGTGTTGAATATATCAAAAATACTATAGTTTAAGACTATAGTGGGGAGTAACCATGCAGCGTATTGCGGTGTTAAGCTCGGACCGGGAGCTGAATAACAGAATACTGTCACAATGGCGGACTCTTGCAGATGGTTTCGAAATCACCCTCCTCACCCAACGG
>Ga0315542_1001781_pt1 | contig 13391 bp, 12 predicted proteins | sample SalMarSW160120MG_FD_202541 | JGI IMG/M metagenome (GOLD analysis project Ga0315542, IMG submission 202541) | Salt marsh sediment microbial communities from the Plum Island Ecosystem LTER, Massachusetts, United States - Salt Marsh Sediment SW1601-20 ...
GTTCCGACGAGGGCGATGGCGCCCAGGTACACGAGCACGAAGGCGCCCCCGCGGTTCTCGTAGGTGATGTAGGGGAACTTCCAGAGGTTGCCGAGTCCGACCGCACTGCCGGCGGCCGCCAGGATGAAGCCAATGCGACTACTCCACTGCGCGCGCTGCTCGGCCATGAATCCTCCCTGTCTCCGATCCGGGCGGCACCGTAGCCAGATCGCCGGGTGCCTGTCAATCCGACGTCATCAGAAAGCCCACTGGATGAGCTCGCAACGTCGAGACGGGCGCGGCACAGGGGACTGTGTCGCGCGGGGGCGCCGGGCACGATCCGATGACGAGAGGTTCCGGGAGCACTGGGCCGGTCTCAGCCACGTGCACCACTCCTGTGGGAGCCGTGCTGAGGCGAAGCGGGCGGCACCCTCTCCGCCGAGCGGTGCTGCCCGCTGCCGCGGATCAGGGAGGTGGTCGGGGCGAGTGGATTTGAACCACCGACCTCACGGTCCCGAACCGTGCGCTCTGCCAGGCTGAGCTACGCCCCGACGCGAAAGGGGATTCTACGCGACGGCGGCTGCAAAGGCAACCAGGGAGGGCTCTCCTCACGACGACGGCGTCCACCTTGACTTACACCTCATTATCGCCTACCCTGCATCCAGGAGGTCCACCCATGGCCTACCTCACCGAGCGCCAGCGGGACGTGCTGGCCTACATCTCCCGTACCATTGCCCACCAGGGCGTCGCACCGACCTTGCAGGAGATCGCCGACGAGTTCGACTTCCAGAGCACGGCCAGCGCCCAGAAGCACATCGCCCTGCTGGAGAAGAAGGGCTACCTGCGGCGTGAGAAGCACCAGAAGAGGGGTCTCGTGCTGGTCGCGGACGACGACGAGGGCGGTCGGTCCCAGTCCAGGCTTCCCCTCCTCGGGGTGGTGGCGGCCGGTTCCCCCATCGAGTCCCTGCCGGGCGCCGACACCATCGCCGTGCCCCCCGACCTCCTGCGCTCCGGGGAGCACTTCGTGCTCCGAGTCCGGGGCGACTCCATGGTCGACGACGGCATCCAGGACGGCGATTACGTGATCGTCCACAGCACGGGACATGCCGCCGACGGTGAGGTGGTGGTGGCTCTCCTCGACGGGGAGGTGACCCTCAAGCGGATCTTCCGCCGTGGGAAGGGAGTGGTCCGCCTCCAGCCCGCCAACGCAGCCATGGCGCCCCTCGATGTCCCCGCGGATCGACTGCGTGTCCAGGGGGTGGTGGTGGGGTTGCTCCGCCGGTACTGAGAGGCGGTCGGTCGGTCACCGCCCGGGGTCGCGAGGGTCTCCTCCTTGACTCCCCGGAGCAGTTTCGCTAGCGTGCCTCTATGACTGAGCTCGCTGAGATCACGGTGGTGATGACCTCGGTGGGGACCGAGCAGCAGGCCGTGGAGATCTCTGAGGAGCTCATCGCCCGCCGCCTCGCCACCTGCGTCAACATCGTTCCCTGCCTGCGCTCCATCTACCGCTGGAAGGGCAAGGTCTGCGAGGACACCGAGTACCTGCTCCTGGTGAAGACCCCGAGGCGGCTCTTCGAGCGCGTCTCCGAGGCCATCCGGGAGTTCCACTCCTACGAGCTGCCGGAAATCCTGGCGCTGCCCGTCACCGCCACCGAGAGCACGTTCCATCGCTGGATCCTGGAGATGGTGGAGCCGTCGGAGGAGGACGTGGACGAGGTGGAGGAGCCATTCTACGATTGAGGCTCCGGCGCCGGGCAAACTGCTATAATCTCGCGCCATGTCCGATGACGCTCCCGTGCTTCGCGCTTCACTGATTCTCGGCAGCCGCTTCTGTGACATCGAAGTCGCCGAGCGCGCCGTGGCGGACCTCTGCAGCCTGGGGGAGTGCAACGCCGAGGAGTCCTACTGGGTGGTGACGGCGCTCCGGGAGGCGTTGGCCAATGCGATCCGCCACGGGAACCGCCTGGATACCGCGCGCAGGGTGCGTGTGGAGTGCGCCCTCGAGACGGGGCGACTGACCATTCGGGTGGAGGACGAGGGAGACGGGTTCGACGTGAGCGCCGTCCCCGACCCCACGGCGGCGGAGAATTTGCTCCGCCCAACGGGCCGGGGTATCTTCTACATGCGGCAGTTCATGAACCGGGTCGAGTTCGGTCGCACACCTGCCGGCGGCACGTCTGTGCTCATGGTCAGAGAGCTGCGGCCCTCTGCAAGGAGTGTATGCCATGAAGAGTGAGATCCGCGATCGCGGCGACATTCGTATCATCGGTCTGGCGGGCAAGGTGACCATCGGCGCCGGTGATGTCAAGATCCGGGAGCTGATCGACTCCTCGCTGGCCCAGGGAAAGAAGAAGATCCTCCTCGACCTCGGCGGCGTCAGCACCATCGACTCCTCCGGGATCGGGGAGATGGTAGCCTGCTACACGACGGTGACCAGGAACCAGGGCCAGCTCAAGCTCATGAACCTGTCCCCGAAGATCTCGGACATCTTGCAGGTGACGCAGCTCATCACCGTGTTCGACATCTTCGACGACGAGCAGGAGGCGGTCGGCTCCTTCACGTAGAGTTCTCCCCTGGACCAGGCTCCCTCGACACCGTCCCGCCATCACGGGCGGCGGGCGACCTTCCCCCTCGTTCTGAACGACTTACCGATTGACCGGATGGTCGGATCGGGGTAGCCTGGACGAGTCGACGGCCGAGGAGGGCACGGTGCTGACGGGCTTCAACACGGACATCGAGCACGCTGGCACCACCTATCATGTCCAGACCGAGGACAAGGGGCGGTCCAACCCGCTTGTGGAGTCCCTCGTGTATGCGGCGGGAGAGATCCTCTACTCGCGCCGCACCCCCTACCACGACCTCCTGGCCGAGAACGTCGACTCGAAGACCATCGCCACCATCATGGAGCGCCAACATCACGCCATCGTGGAGGCCATCGGCGCCGGCCGTCTCCGCCAGCTCATGCGCCACGACCAGGTCGCCGACGACGACGACACCACCGTCTCCCATCCCGACGCCGTGGCGGCAGCACCCTCTCCGTCCTCCGAGCCGTCCCTGGACCAGGTAATCCTGGACTACCTGGAGGCGCAACGGGGCCTGGCGCATCTCATCCTGCGCGCCACGTCCGATCATGACTTCACCTACGGCGGCGAGGCGGCGGTGAGCATCATCGCAGTGGACTCCCAGTCGAACCAACCGCTGGCAGGCGTCCAGGTGTCGGTGCTGTTCAAGTCGACGGCGGAGCCGCGGCGACTGCTTCTGGCGGAAGGGGAGACGGACGCCGGGGGCGGGTTCGCGGCCAACGCTCCCCTGCCCGTCTACAACGGCGGCACCTCTGCGGTGGTCATCACGGCGCGGTCGGACCTCGGTCAATCCGAGATCAAGCACCTGGTGCACCAGTAGGGAAGGACGCTTGCCCCTGCCTCTGTTTTCCGGTAGGATACCCGCTGCCGTGTGGGCCGTTAGCTCAACTGGCAGAGCAAGGGACTCTTAATCCCTAGGTTGGAGGTTCGATTCCTCCACGGCTCACCACTCCCCACTCCAGCCGCGAAAGTGGCGGAACCGGCAGACGCGCGAGATTTAGGATCTCGTGGGGATCTCCCCGTGGGGGTTCGAGTCCCCCCTTTCGCACCAATCGGAGCTCACACCATGGACTACAAGCTGACCCGTCATCCCAACCATACCGTCGAGGTCACCGCCGAGCTCGACGCCGAGGCGGTGGAGCGGGAGCGCAAGAGCATCGTGAACAGCTTCCGGCGCAAGGCGCGGGTGCCCGGCTTTCGACCTGGCAAGGCTCCGGAGTCCGCCATCCGCGCCCGCTTCTCCTCCGACATCAAGGCGGAGCTCTCCGAGCATCTCGCCTCACTCCTGCTGCGGCACGTGTTCGACTCCGAGGAGGGCCTGGAGCCCATCACCCGGCCCCGGCTGGGCGACCTCGAGTTCGGGGATGACGGCGGCTTCCACCTCAGCGCGGAGATGGAGGTGCGGCCTCGTTACGAGCTGCCCGCGGTGGAGGAGGCCGAGCTGCCGGAGGTGACCCTGGACGTGAGCGAGGCCGAGATCGACCAGGAGCTCGCCAAGGTGGCAGAGGAGAACGCCACGTGGGAGCCTGCCGACGATGCCCAGGCGGCCGACGGCATGCTGGTCCAGGCCGACCTGCACGGCGAGATGGAGGACTCCGAGGAGGAGCCGTACCTGGAGCAGAACGCCCGCTTCGTCCTCGGTGACGACTCGGTGCCCGAGCAGATCAACGAGGCCCTCCAGGGAGCGGCGGTGGGTGAGCAACGAACCGCGGAACGGCGCTTCCCGGACGACGACGAGAACGCCGCGCGGGCCGGCAAGACGGTGCGCTACGAGATCGACGTCAAGTCTCTCAAGCGCAAGCTGGTTCCGCCCGTCGACGACGAGCTGGCCCGCACCGTGGGGCTGGACAGCCTGGAGCAGCTCAGGGAGCGCATCGCCGAAGCCCTCGCCCGCAACAAGCGGGCGCAGCGCCGGGAGACCTGGCGGCGGGCCGTGCTGGACCACCTCCAGACCGGTCTGGACGACGGTGAGCTGCCCCCGTCCCTGGTCCAAGCGGCGGTGCGGGAGGATCTCAACCGGTTCGCGTACTCCATGGCCATGCAGGGGCTCGCGCCCGACTCCGACGAGGTGGATTGGCAGCAGATGGCGGCCCGCTTCGAGCCCGGGGCCCGGCGGCGGGTCCTCGACGAGCTCGTGCTGGACCAGCTCGCCGAGGCCTGGGAGATCGGCGAGCGGGAGGCGGAGGTGGACGCCTACATCGCCATGGAGGCGGGGCGCCTCGGGCTCCCGGCCGCCGAGCACAAGGCCAACCTTGCCAAGGAAGGCAAGCTGGACAGCCTGCGGCACTCGGCGGTCATTTCGGCTACCATCGATGAAATGATCCGGCGAGCCGGTGGGGAGGTGGACTGATGCTGGTGCCCATGGTGGTGGAGCAGACCAGCCGCGGCGAGCGGGCCTACGACATCTTCTCCCGGCTGCTCAAGGACAACGTGGTCTTCCTGGGGAGCGCCATCGACGATCAAGTGGCGTCCCTGGTCATCGCGCAGATGCTGTTCCTCGAGGCCGAGAACCCGGAGAAGGACATCTTTCTGTACGTCAACACCCCGGGCGGCTCCATCACTGCCGGTCTCGCCATTTACGACACCATGCAGTACGTCAAGCCGGACGTGGTCACCATCGCCCTGGGCCAGGCCGCGTCCATGGGCGCCGTGTTGCTGGCGGGAGGCTGCAAGGGGAAACGGCTCGCCCTCCCCCACAGCCGGGTCCTGCTCCACCAGCCCCTCATGTCCGGTCTCCAAGGCCAGGCCACGGACATCGACATCCACGCTCGGGATCTGATGCGTCTGCGGGAACGTCTCAACAAGATCCTGGCGGACCATACCGGACAGTCCATCGACAAGATCAACCTGGACACCGAGCGCGATTTCATTCTCGAGGCCGACGGCGCCAAGGACTACGGGTTGATCGACAAGATCATTGTTTCCAGGGAGTAGTAGCGGTGAGCGCCGGCACGCTGCAGCACCGATGCGTGGTATACAATGATCGCTGGAGGGCTTGATGTCCCAGCGCGACGGTGACGTTCTGCGCTGCAGCTTCTGCGGCAAGAGTCAGCACGAGGTGCGGAAGCTGATCGCGGGCCCGACCGTGTACATCTGCAACGAGTGTGTCGAGGTTTGTCTCGACATCATCGCCGAGGACCGGGTCCACGAGGCCAAGTCGCGACAGCAGGTGCTGCCGAAGCCCCACGAGATCAAGGGGCACCTGGACGAGTACGTCATCGGCCAGGAGTCGGCGAAGAAGAAGCTCTCGGTGGCGGTGTACAACCACTACCGGCGGATCGAGTACCAGGCCGGTCGTGGCCGCAACGACGTGGAGCTGGCGAAGTCGAACATCCTGCTCATCGGTCCCACCGGCACCGGCAAGACGCTCCTCGCCCAGACGCTGGCACGGCAGCTCCAGGTGCCGTTCACCATCGTGGACGCCACCACCCTCACGGAGGCCGGCTACGTCGGGGAGGATGTGGAGAATATCCTGCTGCGTCTCTACCAGGCCGCCCAGGGCGACCGGGAGGCCGCGGAGCGGGGCATCGTCTACATCGACGAGATCGACAAGGTCGCCCGCAAGTCGGAGAACCCGTCCATTACCAGGGACGTGTCCGGGGAGGGCGTCCAGCAGGCACTGCTCAAGATCCTCGAGGGGACGGTGGCCAACGTGCCGCCCCAGGGCGGTCGCAAACACCCCCACCAGGAGTTCCTGCAGATCGACACCACCAACATCCTGTTCATCTGCGGCGGCGCCTTCGTGGGCCTCGAGGACGTGATCGCGAATCGCCTCAATCAGAAGCGCATGGGTTTCGGGGTCGACCTGGGTGGCAACGAGGCGAGGGCCAGCGAGCTCCTGCAGCACGTGCACCCCGAAGATCTGATCAAGTACGGCATGATCCCCGAGTTCGTGGGACGGATCCCGGTGGTGGCCACCCTCCACGACCTGGACCACAACGCCCTGGTTCGGATCCTGACCGAGCCCAAGAACTGCCTGGTCCGCCAGTACGAGACGATCCTCTCGTTCGAAGGCGTGGAGCTGTGCTTCACCGAGGAGGCCCTGGATGCCGTCGTGGCCCAGGCACTGACCCGCAAGGTGGGTGCCCGTGGCCTGCGCATCATCCTCGAGGAGCTGATGCTCGACATCATGTACCAGGTACCATCGGTGCCGGATATCAAGGAGCTGGTGGTGTCGCGGGATGTGGTGGAGCGGCGAGTGCCGCCGCTGACCGCGGTGCGCAAGGTGAGCTAGGCGGGAAGCGAGCCAGCGGCCAGCGTCGGTCGCGACGTCATTGACATTCCTACCCCGGCCGACCGGGACACACAGCAGACGAGTGGAGATTATGGACCGAGACCCTGAACGAGTGCTGCTCCCCATCGTGCCGCTGCGCGACATGGTGGTGTTTCCTCACATGATGGCGCCCTTCGTGGTTGGCCGGCAGCCGTCCGTGGTCGCCCTGGAGCGCGCGCTGGCGCGTCCGGACAAGCGCATCTTCCTGGCCACCCAGCGCGATCCCAAGGTGGACGAGCCCCAGCCCGAAAACCTGTACACCCTTGGCGTGACGGCGCGGGTGGTGCAGCATCTGCAGCTGGCCTCCGGCAACATCAAGGTCATGGTGGAGGGGCTGCAGCGCGCGCGGATCATCTCATTCGAGCCCGACGCGGACTGCCTCGCGGCGACGGTGGAGCCTGTACTGATCGAGGCCTCCTCCTCGCCTGCGGTCAGTCAGTTCATGGCCCAGCTCATCGAGCAGTTCAAGGAGTACGCCAAGCTCTCCCATCACCTCTCCGTGGAGGGCGTCCTCGCGTCCCTGGAGACCCAGGATCCGGATCAGTTCGCCGACATCCTCTCGGCCCATCTCAACCAGCCCACCGCGGACAAGCAGAGCCTGCTCGAGATCATCAAGCCCCTGGAGCGCTTGGAGCGCCTGAACGATCTCCTCGACGTCGAGTTGGAGAAGCTCACCATCGACCGTCGCATCTCCTCTCGGGTCAAGAAGCAGATGGAGAAGGCCCAGCGCGAGTACTACCTGTCGGAGAAGATCAAGGCCATCAACGAGGAGCTCGGTCGGTCCGACACCCAGGAGGAGCTCGCCCAGCTCAAGCAGCAGGTCGAGGACTCGGGCATGAGCACCGAGGCCAAGGAAAAGGCCCTCATCGAGATCCGTCGCCTGGAGGGGATGCCCCCGGTGTCCGCCGAGGCCGGCGTGTCCCGCAACTACGTGGAGTGGTTGCTGGCGGTGCCCTGGAAGAAGGCGTCCCGGGAGATCCGCGACATCGAGCGGGCCGAGGACGTGCTCAACGAGGATCACTACGGCCTGGAGAAGGTCAAGGACCGGATCCTGGAGTTTCTCGCCGTGCGCCAGCTGGTGAAGAAGACCACGGGCACCATCCTCTGCTTCGTCGGTCCCCCCGGCGTGGGCAAGACGTCGTTGGCGCGGTCCATCGCGCGGGCCACCGGCCGCAAGTTCGTCCGCCTGTCTCTCGGAGGGGTCCGCGACGAGGCCGAGGTCAGGGGCCATCGCCGCACCTACATCGGTGCGTTCCCAGGCCAGATCATCCAGATGATGCGCAAGGCCGGGACGGTCAACCCGGTGCTGCTGCTGGACGAGGTCGACAAGATGGCCGCCGACTTCCGGGGCGACCCGGCCGGCGCCCTCCTCGAGGTGTTGGACCCGGAGCAGAATCACACCTTCCACGACCACTACCTGGACGTGGAGTACGACCTGTCGAAGGCGTTCTTCATCTGCACCGCCAACGTCACGCACACCATCCCCCCCGCCCTCCTGGACCGCACCGAGCAGATCCACCTCTCCGGCTACACGCACCACGAGAAGCTGGAGATCGGCCGCCAGTTCCTGGTGCCGCGCCAGCTCGATCGGCACGGCTTGGCGGGCAAGTACGACCTCGACTTCACCGAGGAGGCACTGCTCTTCCTCATCGAGCGCTACACCCGTGAGGCGGGGGTGCGGAACCTGGAGCGGGAGATCGCCTCCATCTGTCGCAAGCTGGCCCGCCGGGTGCTCAGGCAGAAGATTCCCCGGGGGGAGAGCATCCAGATCGGGCCCGAGCTCGTGCGCGAGCTCCTCGGCCAGCCCCGCTTCCGCGCCCAGCGCCGTGAGCAGACGCCAGAGGTCGGCATCGCCCCCGGCCTCGCCTGGACGCAGGTGGGAGGGGAGATGCTGGTCACCGAGGCCACCCTCATGCGCGGGAAGGGGAACGTGACCATCACCGGGCACATGGGTGACGTCATGCAGGAGTCGGCCCGGGCCGCGCTCAGCTTCGTGCGCTCGCGCGCGGAGCGGCTCGGCATCGACCCCGAGCAGTTCGAGAAGATCGACGTCCACATCCACGTCCCGGAAGGTTCGATCCCCAAGGACGGCCCGTCGGCGGGAATCACCATGGCCACCTCCCTGGTTTCCGCCTTTACCGGGGTTCCGGTCCGCGTCGACCTGGCCATGACCGGCGAGATCACCCTCCGTGGGCGGGTGCTGCCGGTGGGCGGGATCAAGGACAAGGTCCTCGCGGCCTATCGCGCCGGTATCCGAGAGGTGATCCTCCCCGACGAGAACGAGAAGGATCTCGAGGACATCCCCGAGGACGTGCGCGGACAAATGAGCTTTCACCTCGTAGATCACATGGACAAGGTGCTTTCATTGGCGCTCGTGCATGACGTGGAGGCGGGTGTAGCAAAGGCGCCCGGCGACTCCGAGTCGACCTTCGACTCGCCGCCGCTCGCCTACTGACACAACAGAGTGGAGATACGCGAGGTCAGCTTTCGCGGCGCGGCCCTGTCCGTGTCCACGCGGCCCCAGGAGTGGCTTCCCCAGGTGGCGGTGGCCGGTCGGTCGAACGTCGGCAAGTCGAGCCTCCTGAACTGGCTCTTTGGCAGATCGGTGGCCCGGGTGGCGAAGGCCCCGGGCAAGACCCGTACCCTGAACTTCTACCTGGTGAACTCCTCGTTCTACCTGGTGGATCTTCCAGGGTACGGCTATGCCCGGGTCGCCAAGAGTCTGCGGTCGCAGTGGGGCAGGGAGCTGGAACGCTACCTGACCGAGGAGCGGCGGCTGGCAGGCGTGATCAGCCTGGTGGACATCCGCCATCCTCCCACTGCCCTCGATCTGGAGCTCAACCGGATGCTGCAGACGATCGGACACGGCTTTATCATGGTGCTCACGAAGGCTGACAAGGTGGGGCGATCCCAACGCGCCCGTGCTCGGCAGGCGCTGCAGCGCCAGCTGGGTCTGGCCACGCCGCCGCTCGCGGTGAGCGTACGTACCGGCGAAGGACGCGCCGAGCTGATGGCGGACATCGCCGACCTGCTGACTTCATGGCGACAACGCCAAACAGGAGATTGAGATGGGCAAGAAGAAGAAGGACTCGCAGGAAGAGCCGGTCGTCATCCCGCTCGACCTGGAGGACGAGATCGAGGACTACGAGCAGGCGGCGGAGGCCATGCAGGGCGGGCGCCTCGACCTCAAGCAGCTCAAGGAGCTCCCGGTCAACGACCTGGTGAGCGTCGCCCGGGGCCTGGGGGTGGAGAGCCCCACGGGGATGCGTCGGCAGGACCTGATCTTCCGCATCCTGCAGCGGCAGACCGAGCGCGAGGGCCTGATCTTCGGCGAGGGCGTGCTCGAGGTGCTGCCGGAGGGCTTCGGCTTCCTGCGTGCCCCCGAGTACAACTACCTGCCGGGACCAGACGACATCTACGTGTCGCCATCCCAGATCCGGCGCTTCAACCTGCACACGGGGGACACCGTGTCGGGCCAGATCCGACCTCCCAAGGAGGGTGAGCGGTACTTCGCCCTGATCAAGGTGGAGGCCATCAACTTCGAGCCACCCGAGGTGGCCATGGAGAAGGTCCACTTCGACAACCTGACCCCCCTCTACCCGGAGGAGCGGATCAAGCTCGAGGTGCCGGAGAACCTGACCGCCCGCGTCATGGACCTCGTCACACCCCTGGGCAAGGGACAGCGGGGTCTCCTGGTGGCGGCGCCGCGGACCGGCAAGACCATGATGCTGCAGGCCATCGCCAACTCCATCACCACCAATCACCCCGAGGTCACCCTCATCGTGCTGCTCATCGACGAGCGGCCCGAGGAGGTGACCGACATGCAGCGCACGGTCCACGGGGAGGTCATCTCCTCCACCTTCGACGAGCCGGCCACCCGTCACGTCCAGGTGGCGGAGATGGTCATCGAGAAGGCCAAGCGCCTGGTGGAGCACAAGCGCGACGTCGCGATTCTGCTCGACTCCATCACTCGCCTGGCCCGGGCTTACAACACGGTGGTTCCCCCTTCGGGCAAGGTGCTCTCCGGCGGCGTCGACTCCAACGCCCTGCAGAAGCCGAAGCGCTTCTTCGGTGCGGCTCGCAACATCGAGGAAGGCGGCAGCCTGACCATCATCGGGACGGCCCTGGTGGACACCGGCTCGAGGATGGACGACGTCATCTTCGAGGAGTTCAAGGGCACCGGCAACATGGAGGTGCACCTGGACCGCAAGCTGGTGGAGCGCCGCGTCTTCCCGTCCATCGACATCCACAAGTCGGGCACCCGCAAGGAGGAGCTGCTCATGGACGAGTGGGACCTGCGCCGCATCTGGGTGCTGCGCAAGGTGCTCTCCTCCCTGTCCCCGGTCGAGGCCATGGAGCTGCTCCTCGAACGTCTCGGCAAGAGCCCCACGAACTCCGAGTTCCTGGAGGCCATGTCCCAGGGCTAACCCAAGATCTCGAAGTGCTCCTGATGGCAGAGAGGGTTCTCGCGCACGATCACCTCGAGCCCGTGGACCTCCTCCAGCTCCCGGAGGAGGTCTCGGTAGGGGCCCTGGAGAAACTGGGAGACCTCGGGATGCACCACCACCGACAGCCGGTCTCCCACCGCCCGCCCGGCCCGGGCGTCGAGGAGCGCGCGTCTGAGCTCGAGGCAGATGGTGGGCAGCGACTTGATGCGGCCCGAGCCGTGGCAGTACGGACACTCCCTGTTCAGGGTGCGCTCCAGGGAAGGCCGTGAGCGCTTGCGGGTGAGCTGCACGAGACCGATGTCGCTCATGGGAAGGAGCTGGGTGTGGGCAGGGTCGGTGGCGAGCTCGGCGGCGAGGGCCTCGTACACCTCCCGCCGGTGGCCGGGCTCCCCCATGTCGATGAAGTCGATGACGATGATGCCACCCAGGCTGCGCAGCCTGAGCTGGCGCACGATCTCCCGAACCGCCTCCAGGTTGATGGTGGTGACCGTCTCCTCCAGGGACGACGAACCCACGAACTTCCCCGTGTTGACGTCGATGGCCACGAGAGCCTCGGTCTGGTTGACCACCAGATAGCCGCCGGACTTCAGCCACACCTTGGGTTTGAGGGCCTTGGCCAGCTCACGGTCGATGCCGAAGGACGTCATCAGATCGGTGCTCTTGTCGTACAGCTTGAGGCGCGGCGCCAGGGCGGGATCCGCCTGCTCGAGGAAGTCCACGATCTCGCCGAAGCTCGCCTCGTCGTCGACCCAGGCCTCGCGCACCGCGTGGGTGAACATGTCCCGTACGGTCCGCAGGACGGTGCTCAGCTCGCGGTGGATCAGGGACGGAGCATGCCGCCGCTCGGAGGCGTTCTGGAGCTTCTGCCAGAGCTCGATCAGGTAGGCGCGGTCGGCGGCCAACTCGGCCGCACCCTGGTCCTCGCCGGCCGTGCGCACGATCCATCCCTGCTGGTCCCCGAAGCCGTCGATGATGGCCTTCAAGCGAGCCCGCTCCTCGGGGTCCGTGATCCGGCGCGACACGCCCCGTTGACGGACCGTGGGCAGGTAGACCAGACACCGACCCGGCAGGGTGACGTAGGTGGTGAGTCGGGCGCCCTTGGCCCCCAGCGGGTCCTTGACCACCTGCACCAGCACCTCTTGACCCTGGCGCAGGAGATCCGAGATGTCGGAATCGGAGAGATCGGGCGGGAGGTCCTCCCCTTCCTCGTTCTGGAACAGGTCGCTGAAGTCCTCCAGGATGCCACCCGCCTCGCGCACGTAGAGGAAGGCGTCCCGGCCGGCTCCGATATCCACGAAGGCCGCTTGCATCCCGGGCAGCACCCTGGTGACCCGCCCCTTGTACAGATTGCCCACCAGGGACGACGTCCGCTGCCGCTCGACCCGGTAGGTCACCAACCGGGAGTTCTCGCGCATGGCCACGCGGGTCTCCAGGGGGTTCACCGACAGATAGAGGACGGCAGCGGTCACTGGTACACCAGCCGATGGCACCATACAGACTGCACGACACCCAGAGCGAGGCAGGTGGTGAGCAGCGAGGAGCCACCGTAGGAGAAGAGCGGGAGGGTGATGCCGGTGGTGGGAAGCCAGCCCAGGACCATGCCGACGTTGACGATCACCTGGAACGCCAGCCACGCCGCCACCAGGACGGACAGCACCAGCCCGTGTCGACTTTCGGCGCTCAGGGCGGTGACCCCGATCCGGTAGAGGAGCAGAGCGTAGGCCATGAGGAGGGCCGTGGCGCCCACGAAGCCGGTGGCCTCGGCCCACACCGCGAACACGAAGTCGGTGTGCTGGGCGGGCAGGAAGCGGAGCCCGGATTGGGAGCCGTGGCCCAGTCCCTGGCCGAGGACGCCCCCCGATCCGACGGCGATCTTGGACTGCCGCACCTGATAGCCGGCGCCGTAGGGGTCGCGCTCCGGGTCCAGAACGGTGAGGACCCTCTCCTTCTGATAGGGCTTCAGACCGACCTTCCAGACTACGCCCACCGCCACCACGCCCACCAGAGCCAGGACGACCCACACCCTCGTCGGCACGCCTCCCAGCCACAGAGCGCCCGCCAGGACCGGCAGGTAGGTGAGAGCGACGCCCAGGTCCGGCTCAGCGGCCA
>Ga0315542_1001783_pt1 | contig 13390 bp, 15 predicted proteins | sample SalMarSW160120MG_FD_202541 | JGI IMG/M metagenome (GOLD analysis project Ga0315542, IMG submission 202541) | Salt marsh sediment microbial communities from the Plum Island Ecosystem LTER, Massachusetts, United States - Salt Marsh Sediment SW1601-20 ...
TCGTGGCTGTTCATCGTCGTACCAGATACCAGCCAAGGGCCAGCCAGAGAAGGAGTGCTATCGACCGGCCGGTGTGTCCGGCCAGGAGCGGCTCGAGCAGCGTGCTGAGTGTCGGATGGTCATATGAGCCTTCCGCAAGCGAAGGCTGGAGCAGGAGATTGATGAGTTCCCAGACACCGAGGGCGACAAATACCGACGCCCAGGCGATCGCTCCCTGCCGTCCTATCGGTTTCGGCGCCGGACGGCCGACGTCGGCTTCGTGCCAGGCAACGGTCACTCCCAGCAACCCGGGCAGGACGACCACCGCAGTCGCCGGCCACGTGTAGCGCTCGAAGCTGCCCGCTGCGACCGCATAGACGACGGCGATGCCGATCGCGACCCAGGTCGTCTTGACCGATCTGCTCCAAAGATGGGCTTCTTGCGCGTGGGTAGAGGGCTCGTCGATCCGCACTCCGAGGACGAGCGCGACCCCGATCAGCAGCACCGCATGGACCGGATTCCCCGAGAGCCCGTCGAAGATCCCGGCGAGGAGCAGCACGAGGATTACGGGATCGTGGACAGCACTGTTGAGCCGGCGTGTTTCGCGCATCTCATCGTGCCTGCCGGCACCTCTTGCCATGCACCAATTATGCCGTAGCAGTTGCCATCTGGCGAGCAAGCCGCCTGGCGTCCGAGGCGAGCCCCGAGAGACCGATGTCCCGGTACCCCTAGCCGGCCACGTGGAGTCCGGGAAGGCCAGAAAGCACGGCATCGATACGCTCCAGCCATCCCACGTGTCCGATGTCGTACTGGGGCATCTGCCGGCGGACCACCCTGGTCCATGTCGGCTTCACGTCGATACCGCACACCCGTCTCGTCTCTCCGATGAACAGCGCCACCAATTCCTCGTCCGAACGATCCATGACGTCGGCATCTGCGGCACCGCCGAAGATGCCCTCGCGGGCGTGTGCCCTTTCGGGGCGCGTTCGGGCGCATATGACGATTCGAAGAGAATGCCGAGGACGTGCACACCGGTTCCCGGACCGATGAGTGCTCCGAATCCCTCGGGCAGTGTCAGAGCGACGGCCCCCAGCCCCACCACGGCAACAGGGGCGGCCGATGAGCCCAACATCGCCTCGCGAAGCTGGACAGGAACGATCCATCAGGCACGGGCCGGAGGTACCGCAACAACGACCGCGTCCGAGGGCAGCTCTCCGGCGCCCTTGACGGTCCACCCGCCGTCGGTACGTTCGATCGACTCGAACGGCCAGCTCGTCAGAAACCGGTCACCCAGATACCCAGCGATTATCGCCGCCATTCCCCCACGTGGCCGAAGGAATCCGCACCTCAACCGTCCTCATCACCCATGGGACGGCGAGGTATCGGGTCGCGGGGCCGACAGCGAGTCGACTTCGATCCGACGCTGTGACGGTTTCAGGTCGATTCCTGATACCTTGTTGCCATGCGGTCGATTTGGAAAGGTGCCATCAGCTTCGGGCTCGTCACGATCCCTGTGGCGCTGTTCTCGGCAACGCAGGACAAGAAACCGAAATTCAAGATGCTGCGCGCCGAAGATGGTTCACCCATCAAGTACAAGCGAGTCGCCGAGGCGGACGGGAAGGAAGTCACCTGGGACGAGATCGTCCGAGGCTTCGAAGTGGACAAGGACCGCTATGTCGTCTTCACCGACGAGGAGCTGGACGGTCTTCGCGTGGGTGGCGGTTCGAGACTCATCGACGTCGTCCAGTTCGTCGACGCGTCCGAGATCGACCCAGTCTCGTACCGCTCCTCCTACTACCTGGCGCCCGAAGCGGCAGGGGTCAAGGCGTACACGATCTTGCTCGAGGCGCTCTCCCGGAAGAACAGGGTCGGTATCGCCCGGTTCTCCCTGCGTGCGAAAGAGCACCTGGCAACATTGCGGGCCGACGGTGAGGTACTTGTGCTGGAGACGATGTTCTGGCCGGACGAGATCAGAACACCCGAGTTCGAGACGGCCGAGGTGGACGTCCGACCCGAAGAAGTGCAAATGGCCGAGATGATCATCGACAATCTCACGTCGGAGTTCGATCCTGACGCGTACACGGATCGCACCAGGGAAGCGATCGAGGAGGCTGCCCACAACAAGCTGGAGGGTGAGGAAGTCGTCTCACCGTCTATGCCCGAGCCGACGAAGGTGCTCGATCTTCTCGAGGCGTTGAAAGCGAGCGTCGAGGCTACGAAGCGGGCGTCGTGAGTCGCAGAGGCCCGGGAGTCATTTGGGCCACGGACCACTGGAAGGACCTTCGGTCTCCCAGGTGTCGGCCGGCCCGATCGGGAATCCTTTGAAGGACGGGGCGCGCAGTCTGCCTGCTGATGTCCACTCTTTGAACTCGACTGCGACGACCAACGAGGGCAGGACCCAAACGGCACCGGAAGGGAGCTCACTATCGGGTTCGAATGGGCAGTGCTCCGACCGCATTTCGTCGAGCGCCTCCCGCATTGCCGAGAGGGTTGGGTCATCGAAACCGGTACCCACCGCACCCGTCCACCGCAGACGGTCACCGCTTCGCAGACCGACGAGCAGAGACCCAAAGGTCGCCGCACGGCTTCCTTCTCCAGGTGTGAATCCACCGACGACCGCCCTGACCGTCCGTCTGATGGAAACCTTGCGCCAATCCTGCGAACGTGCCCCCGGCCGATACACAGACCCGAACCGTTTGGCGACGATCCCCTCCAGTCCGTTGGCTTTCACCGCCTCGTAGAGGGCTTCGCCGTCTCCAGAGACAACTCCGGACCGGATGAACGGCGATGGCAGATCGAGACGGGAGAGCCGTTCCCGTCGTGCTTCAAGAGGTTCCCCTATCACTTCGGCATCGTCGTAGAGGATGTCGAACACCACGTAGGCAACAGATGTCGCCCCGCGCTGGAGCAGCTCGAACCGGGGCACGCCGGTCTCGTCATACGCGATCAGTTCTCCGTCGAGCACCACGGGGTAGTCGGCCGGCGGGTCGCCGAACGCTTCGTGATCAAAGGTTCTGCCTGAACGGGTGCGCAGCGTCATCGCCCTGCCGTCCCATTCGACCAACAACCGGTATCCATCCCACTTGGGCTCGAACGACCACGCAGAGTCGGAGAACGGGCTGTCCACCCGTGTGGCGAGCATCGGTGCGTACGATTTCAACCGAGTTCTTCTCGCACGATCCTGTTCACGAGAGCTCCGTCGAGCTCCCCGCCGTGGGCCTTCATCAGGTGGCCGATCACTCTGCCCACGGGGACGTCGTGACCCAGCTCGGCGATAGCGCTGCGAACCAGGGTTCTTGTGTCGCCCTCCGAGAGTGACTTCGGAAGCCAGCGCGACAGGTAGTCGACCTCGTAGCCGAGCTTGAGCGCCATGGCCTCGCCTCGCTCGCCGAGGCCCGCATACTCGTCTCGGGCTTTCGACATCTTCTTGACGTATGAACGGATCACGGACCGGTACAGGTCGTCGTCGGCATCGCCGGCAAACCCGGGTTCGGTCAGCTTCTTGGTGACTTCGGTCTCTACCTGGCGAATCACGTCGCGACGCCGCGCGTCTCTCGTGAGCATGGCGTCCTTCAGTTCGGCAGCCAGCTCGGTCTTGATGCTCACTTGTTCCTCCTCAACGCATTCTTGATCCTACGAGGGTCGTCCGTGACGATCACCGACACACCGGCCTCGGCAAGGAGTCGCGCTCGGTCCTCATCGTCAACGGTCCAGACGACAACCTCCAAACCCATCCCCACAAGTCGTTCCACATTGCGATGCGGTTCTTCGCCAAGCAGCCACCAGTGAGGAGCCACGATCGAGTGACCCCCGTCGGATGCTGCCCCGGCCAGGTCGTCGAGAGAACCATCAGGCTCGATGAGCAGACCGGTCCGGAGCGACGGGTGTGCTCGCCTGACGGCGTCCATCGTTGGCCAGTGAAACGATGTGACGATGTCCTGAGGCCGGGCTTTCGTCGTCACGTCGATGGCGAACGCGAACGAGGGATCGAAACCGGGTTCCGCCGGATCGTTCTTGAGTTCGATGTCGATCGAGAAGGCTCCGATCGCGGTCAACAGCTCATCCAATCGGGCCGGCGGGTTGCCGCCTCCCAGATCGAGCGAGGCGAGCCTCGTCCAGTTCGTTTCGGCGACCACGTGTCCCTGGATCTCAGGGTCGTGCGATAGGATCGCCACGCCGTCCGCCGTCCTCCTCACATCGGTCTCGGCCTGATCGGCGACCGACGCCGCCGCCAGCATTCCTCGAATCGTGTTGTCCGGGTACTCGAGGCGCATGCCCCGGTGAGCACTCACCAAAATACCAGAGAAATCCATCCCATTATCCCTTGCTGTAGGTTCTGACCAGGGTTAGGGTTTTTGTGAATTACATCACAAACCCTTGCTCAAGGAGTCTTGTTTTGCTCACCGTGACCACCGAATGGCGGCAGCTCGCCGCCTGCCGGGACTCGGAACCGACCCTGTTCTTTCCGGTCGGTTCGACAGGACCGGCGCTGCAGGCCATCGCAGACGCCAAGGCGATCTGCAGCCTGTGCCCCGTGAAAGAGGAATGCCTCCAATACGCGCTGCGCTCCAATCAGGAGTCGGGTGTGTGGGGCGGCTATGCCGAGGACGAACGACGTCGGCTTCGCAAGCGCTGGCTTGCGGAACGTCGTCGTCGAGCGAGCTGAGAGACCAGACATGGGACCGGCCGAAAGGCCGGTCCCATGCTTTCGTCACACCTGAGGTGACCGTCTCAGGCCCTTCGGCTGCACCACTCAGCTTCTGAATCCGACGCTGACTTTCTGCGCGGACTCGAACTCGACGAAGGCGACCCTGGTGAGCGGCACGCCGACACGCTTGCCATCGACCGCATCGAACCATACGAATGCGTTTCCTTGCGTGTGCGATTCCTCGAGCATTTCCTTGAACGCGTCGACGTCGTCGACATCGAGTTCGATCTCACGTGCCGTGTCGGCGACTCCTATCCGCACTCGCATGTGTCCTCCTTGGGCTGTGGCTGCATCGTACCGGATGCCACCTGAATCGGAACGACGCCCCCCTCTCGGCAGATGAGCACGCCCCTCCCCGGGAGCGATGCCGTAGGAAGTCTCATTCGCCAGAGATCCTCGTCCCGATGGTCCGGCCGAAGACACACACCCTCAGCGTCTGCGGCGAGCCGCCGTACCCAGTGCCCGTGTGGTATCTGCCCGGTTCGAGCGGCGACGATCAGATGGTCATCGGGTCGAATCTCCGGAGGTTCGACCGAATCGGCGTCGTCGATGGCCACGATGCTCCTTCGAACAGCTTCGCTGCCCTCGTCGAGACCTCTCAGGGCCGCTTCGATGGCACGTAGTGCCGTTGTCTTGCCGGCTCCCGGCGGTCCGGTGATCACCACATGGCGACCGGGCTCCAGCCTGATTCCAACCTGTTCGACGACCGACGTGCCGCCGAGACCAATGGGTACCGTCAAGGTTCCGTCCATCACGACGGCTCGGCCCTCGATCGTCGAGAGTGGAACGCAAGCCGGCAGCTCCCCGATGTGCGGGCCGATCCTCTTGACGGAGATGCCACCACCAGGCTCGACGATTCGCACGACCCTCTGGTGCACGAGAGAGAACGCGGCTCTCAGGGGAAGCTCAGGGGCCGAGCTCATTCCCAGCGCAAGGTACTCGTAGGGATCAACGAACCGGAACGCGAAACGCTCTCGAAACGCCGCTAGGAGGGAACCTCCGATGGCACCGACGTGCGGTATGGCCACCACCGAGTAGACGCCAACCCTCGGACCTTCCTCAATGACCCACTGGAGCCGCTCGCTCCCCACCCCGCTTTCGACAGCGAGCACGATCGGCGACTCCGTCTGTCGGGTCAGACGGCGCCTGACGATCTCTTCCGCAATGTACCGAAGGACCCGTCCCGTGCGCTCTTCCTGGCCAGCGGCGACAACGTTGGCAATACTCGCTTCCAAATCCCAGAGCGGTGACTCGGCACCGACCCCGATTGCATGGACCTGCGTGCCTTCCAACAGCACCGAGCTCACAATCCCGGCGAGGGCTCGCACGGCATCTTTGCCGCCCGGGTCGACGAGCAGCACGTTGTCGTAGGTCCACACCAGTTGGCTTGGCTCTCGCGGGTCGTCCACCAACCCGATGGGCACATCTTCTGTGTCGTCGAGATCATCGCGCCGAACGATGTCGGGCAGTGGCGGCCCCCAGACAGGAACGACGTGGTCTTCTTCGAGGTCGATCGCAGCTCGACAGATCGTTTGAACCAGGAGATCGAGATCGGTTGGCCCTGCTTCACCGACCTCCGTACGAGTGCCGGTGGGCCGAACTGAAATCTCACCGGAGATCCCCGACACGAATGCCGTCTCGAACTCGACGAGCTCATTCGGACCGAGCCGAGCGAACCCGTGGCCCGGTGTGTGGCGGCTGATCAGCGCGGCCTTTTTCACCCCGACGACGTCCTGCGAGTCTGCGTCGTCGTGAACCCGCAATGCGATGCGAATCGAGGTGTTGGCGCGTATACGGCTACTCACCACACCGGCCGGTCGCTGTGTCGCGAGGATCAGATGGATGCCAAGGCTTCTCCCTCTCTGTGCAAGATCCACTAACCCTTCGAGTGCCGCCGGTGCTTGATCTGCAAGGGCAGCGAACTCATCGACGATCACGACGAGCCGAGGAAGACGCTGATCCTCCGGCTCCAGAGAAGAGACCCCTGCGGTGCGAAGCTGTTGTTCGCGAGCCCGTACCTCTGCTTCGAGAGCGTCGAGCATTCGCCCCGCCTCTGTCGCGTCCAGGTCGGTCACCATGCCCGCAACATGGGGAAGGGCCTTGCACGGGTCGAAGGTCGATCCGCCTTTGAAGTCGACGAGCACGAAGGCAACTCGACGCGGTGGGTATCTGAACGCCAGCGAAACCACGAGGGTGCGCAGAAGCTCGCTCTTGCCTGACCCGGTCGTGCCGGCGATCAACGCATGCGGCCCATGCTCGATCAGGTCGAGTTCCAGTACGTCTGCTCCAGCGGTACCGATGGGTGCGCTCAGGCTCGTGCCACGACTCCGCCATACGTCGACGACACTCCCTGCCGAACCGAGAAGCGCTCGAAGAGATCTCGACTCCCCGGTGGCCGTCTCGTCGGGATCTCGCAGGCAGGCAAGTGTTCGAGCGACACCGACCGCGTCGGCACGTGACATCGTGATGGCCCGCCCGCGAGTGGACTCTCCGCTCGCCATTTCGATGATCCTCGCGGACCCATCGTCGTCCGTTTCTACGACCACTGCACACGTCCCTGGAAGAAGACCGGCTCGGGATGACGTCACGAGTCCCCAACCACCCGCTGGAGCCTTCCCACCAACAACGAGTTCGATCCGATGCCGTCCTTCACAGTGCGGAAGCCAATCGACCCAGTCGTACGTCGCATCGACGGAACGAATCGTGACGTCTGAGGGACCGTGATGCGCCGCGACCTGAGCCAGCACCCAGTGGGCAACCTCGATAGCCGCGGGCCCTGAGACTCCCAGTGTGACATCCGGTCGCAACATGATGCCGACAGGAACTCCGTCGTTCGTTGTCGCAACCGAGACGAGACCGAAGTCCGCGTGCTCGGATCGGCGCTGCCAGAGTGCCGGGTCGCGGGATGCAGCGATCCTCACCAAACGTTCGGGGCCCGGCATCGACGCGGACCGCCCGTCTGCGATCTCCTTCTGCCACTCGATCAGGGATCGATGATGCAAGGCGGTACCCCGCCGGACCGCCTCCGTGAAGGCTCGCCGTTCGCGCTTGCGCGCGATGAGATCCTCGATCCAGCTTCCGACGGCCATCAGAACACCGAGAAGCGAGAAGGCCGCCATCATCGGACCGTAGAGAATCGCCAGGACCCCGCCGGCAAGCAGAGGGACAGCGGCTGCCGCCCATCTGAATCGAACTGTCCGATCCGGTTTGGGGGGTGGCTCGGGCCGGCGGGGCGCCGGACGCTCGTTGCGGGGAAGCACCCTCGGTGGCCGGTGGACGTCCAACCTGCCGGTTGAGACAACAGGGACGTCTCGTTCCTCTGAACAGCCGGATGCAACAGCCGCCCCGTTCGGGATGCGGCCCACGAGTTCGCCATCGGTGAACCGCCTGTCGCCTATCCACACCTCGGTCGGATCGCCGGGCAAGCTTCTACGCAGGGAGCCGACGGTTGCACTCGCAGGAGCGTCGACCGTGAGATCGCTCCCTTCCCAGGTGATCCGGAGCCTCACGGTATCGCGAGCAGCTCTCGTCGCACCTGGTCGATGAGCCGGACCTGGCGGGTCGCTTCGTCCCGAAACCGTTCTGCAACCGGACCGGACATCGACTCGTCGACCACGCGTTCAACGCGCAGAATCTCACCCTCGAGCGCTGATAGTCGAACCGCCAACCCTCGATGGAGATCGCTCAACTCGTCGCTGATTCGATCGCTTGACGCCGTCTGGTGACTGCGGTGGCATTCTCCCCCATCGCTTCCCTCAGGCGACGCAACGCGGGAATGAACTCCCCCGACCACACTTGCCGGAATCGGTCCGCCGCGGGACCCGTCCACGCGGTCGACTGCAACGATGCGCCGATCCTCACCTCGAGTGCCTCGATTTCGGCTTCCTCACGGCGGAACCGTGCCGCTAGATCGTCCAACTGGGCCAAATCGCCACCGAACACGGCCATGTGATCTCCTTTCAGATCCTGCGACACTATTACGTATGTTTACGATTGTCGAGAGGTGTCCACCGTTGACAACGGTAGACACTGGGCGTACGGTCGATCCATGATCAGAGTCATCGTTCTCCTGTCCGCCGAGTCACTCACCTTTGCGATCCTCTGGAGGTCGGGGGCCATGCTCGACTCGTCAGATCCTGTCGACTCGGTCGTCGCCGCTGTCCGATTGGTCGCGCTCGTGTGGCTGGCGTGGATGACCCTCTCGACGGCGGCGACAGCGCTCGGAACTCGCCCACGTTTCTCCAGCACGTTTGCACGCAAGCTGGTGGAACGCGCCCTTGCAACCGCTGTGCTGACGGGTGCCGCCGCCGCACCGGCCATGGCACTCCCCCAAACCGAACCTCTCCCCATCGGCGTGTTCGTCCGGGACCTCCCCTCTTCGACAGAGGGGGCCGCAGAACCTGCCCGAACCGGTCTCGAGTCGATGGTCGTCGCTCCAGGCGACAACCTCTGGAGCATCTCGGCGCGCCACCTCAGCTCGAGATCATCGGACCCTTCGCCACGCGACATCGCCTCCTATTGGGTCAAGGTCGTGGAGACGAACCGTGCCACGCTCCGCTCCGGCAATCCGGATCTCATCTACCCGGGCGAGGTGGTAGCGCTTCCCCCTGTCGACTGAGGCTATCCCGGCAGGAACGAGAGTCGGACCCTCCGATTCGGATTGTCACCGTTTGGATCGACGAGAACGATCGACTGCCATGTCCCGAGCGTCATGCGGCCGCCCACGACCGGCACCACGATGCTCGGAGCAACGAAGGCCGGCATCACGTGGTCGGCGCCGTGGCCTCGGCTTCCATGAGCATGACGCCAGTACCTGTCCTCCCTGGGAAGCAGACGATCGACCGTGTCTATCAGGTCGAGATCGCTGCCCGCTCCGGTTTCGATGAGCGCCAGGCCCACAGTGGCATGCTCGGCAAACACCGAAAGCAACCCATCACCTCGCTCTCGAACGAATGCTGCCGCTTCTGCGGTCAGGTCGTACACGCCTCGTTGGGTTGTCAGCTGGAGGATGATCGTGTCCATGGGGCAAAGGCTATTCAGTCGTCAGTCTTCAGGGACACCTTCGCTACCACACACGTCAGGCGCGCAACCGAGGACTGAAGTCTGAGGGCTGAAAACTGGCTCGCAAAGCGAGCCCCGCTACAGGTTCTCCCCAAGGAAGATCTCGGACACACTCTCGTCGGCGAAGATGGCCCCGAGCGTTCTGGCGAACAGCGGGGCCACAGACAACACCTTGAGCTTCGAGAACCCGCTCGCCGCGTCAGGCATCGGCAGTGTATTGGCGATCAGGACTTCCTTGATCTCGGAGTTCTTGAGACGCTCGATCGCCGGAGGTGAAAGGACCCCGTGAGTTGCGACAACGCGAACCGACGCCGCTCCTTGCTCGACCATCAGGTTGGCTGCACTGACCGCCGTTCCGGCGGTGTCGATGATGTCGTCCACGATGATCGCGTGACGGCCTCGAACCTTCCCGATCATTGCTAGTGCTTCGGAGACGTTTCGCTTGTCTGCTTCTCTCCGCTTGTGAACGAAACCGACATAGGCACCCAGATGCCGTGCGTAGCGTTCGGCCCTCTTCACACCACCGGCGTCCGGAGAAACGATCGTCGTCGGTCCGTCGAGCGTCTTCTCCAGGTAGTCGACGAAGATCGGGAGCGCTGTCAGGTGATCGAACGGCTTCGAGGTGAACCCCTGAATCTGTCCGCTGTGAAGGTCGATCGACACAAGCCTGTCCGCCCCTGCCGCCGCGAACATGTCAACCATGAGTCGTGCCGAGATGGCCTCTCGTGGCAACCCTTTCTTGTCCTGTCGGGAGTATCCGAAGAACGGCATCACGGCGGTGATCCGCTTGGCAGATGCCCGACGCAGAGCGTCGATGATGAGCAGCTGTTCCATGATGTGGTAGTTGATCGGACGCGAGTGGCTTTGGATCACGAAGCAGTCGGCACCGCGTACGCTCTCGGTCGGCCGCACATAGATATCACCGCTCGCGAACACGGACCGTTCGAGTCCACCCTGCTTGACATTCATCACGTCGGCGATCTCGTCGGCGAAGCCGGGATTGGCACTGCCCGAGAACAGCATGAGCCGTTTGTGAGCGGAGATCTCCAATTCAGGTCTCTTTCCGACGCCGTCTGGCAGCGTAGTCGGGGATTTCCTTCTGCACAGAGCGCTCCACGGCGAGTGCTCCCGGGCTGACATTCTTCGTGATCGTCGAACCTGCGCCGGTAACGGCATCTGTCCCGATGGTCACAGGAGCGACGAGCATCGTGTCCGATCCTATGAACGCCCTGTCGCCTATAACGGTCTCGTACTTCGCGACGCCGTCGTAGTTGCAGGTGATCGTGCCCGCACCGATGTTGACGTTTTCTCCGATCGTGGCATCTCCCACATAGCTGAGATGTGGCACTTTGGAGCCCTCTCCGATCGTCGACTTCTTCGTTTCGACAAATGTCCCGACCTTGCTCCCCTTGCGGAGCACCGTTCCAGGACGAAGTGAGGCGTATGGGCCGACTTCCACAGACTCGCCGACATCGGCACCTCTCAGCACCGAATACCAGACATGGGCATCCGGTCCGATCGTCGAATCGACCGCCATCACATCCGGACCCACGGTCGCCCCAGAGGCGACACGCGTCGCTCCTCGCAGGTGTACACCCGGCATCAACGTGGCACCCGCCCCGATTTGAACGCCGGCATCGAGATACACACGATCCGGATCGAGCATCGTGACACCCTCGGCCATGAACTCCTCGTTCAGTCGAGTGCGCATCAGCGACTCCACCTGTGATAGCTGAGAGAGGCCGTTCACACCGGCGATCTCCGTAGGATCGGTCTTCAGGGCATGGAGCGGCTGACCGGCCCTACCGAGGATCTCAATGACGTCCGTCAGGTAGTACTCGCTCTGAACGTTGTTGGGCTGGACCTTCGGGAGGGCCTCTGCAAGCAGTCCCGCGTTGAACACGTACACGCCGCCATTGACCTCCTTGATCTGACGTTGCGACGGGCTTGCGTCCACGTGTTCGATGATGCCGACGACTCGATCCCATCCGTCCCTCGTGACCCGGCCATACCCGAAGGGATCATCCACCTCTGCGGTCATCACCGAGACCGCAGCACCGGTGCGCGTATGGAGTCCGATAAGTGCTTCAAGCGTGGACGAAACCAGCATCGGCACGTCACCGGGCGTCACCAGGATCGAGTCGCCCTCGTCGCCTGCGATGGCTTCCAGAGCGACCCCGGTCGCATGTCCGGTACCGAGCTGTTGCTCCTGAACGACAACATCGACGTCATCACCCAAGAACGGGCGAACCTGATCGCCTCTTGCGCCTATCACAACGACGATCTGTTCGGGGTCCAGGGCTCTCACCGCAGCGAGCGCCCAGGAGATCATCGGACGGCCGGCGACGCGGTGGAGTACCTTCGGGAGTTCGGACTTCATGCGGGTTCCTGCACCCGCGGCGAGTATCACTGCTCTCACGGCCATTCGGCCCTCCTTGAACGGTGCGCTGGGGGGAAGGGACTCGAACCCCTACTGACGGGACCAAAACCCGTAGTGCTGCCATTACACCACCCCCCACTGGGGTCTCGGGCGGCGTCGAGTCTACAACTGCTCATCCAGACGAACTCCATACGGGACCGGCACCGCCGCGAACGCAGCCCTGCCTGGCACCCCTTCGATCGCCGAAGCCGCCTCGTCGACGTCGAGAAAGAATCCGAACAGGGTGGGCCCGCTCCCGGTCAGCAACGCCGGCCTTCCCCACCGGGTTTCCAGCTCCGTCACCCAGTCGCCCAGATCCGGGGCAACGAGTCGCGCAGCAGGTTCAAGCTCGTTTCGAAGCGGTGCGTACTCTCTGAGCGAAGGTGGGACGGAACCGGAGGAAACCGATCGTGCCTGCCTCTCCGGGAGTCGGTCCCACGTGCGAAACACGTCGGTGGTCGACAGTCGGAATCCGGGCGTCACGACGGCGAGGGCGTAGTCGGAAACGAACGGAAGTGCTGTGAGACGCTCACCCCTCCCTTCCATCATGGCAAGACCGCCTCGGAAGAAGAACGGTACGTCGGCACCGATCGCAACCGCGTCGTGGGCAGGCGGCGCTCCCCCAATGATTCTCGACGCTGCCAGGAGCGCCGCGGCGGCATCGGCACTGCCTCCACCAAGACCCGCCGCGACCGGGATCGCCTTGTGGAGCGTGCACGCGAGCGGCATGGTGTTCCCTGAACGGTGACGCAGCATCCCAATGGCTTTCCACACGAGATTGGGGCCTTCTATCTCCTCACCGTCGACGGCCAGGGCGTCCTCGTCGGCGGGTTCGACATCGAGCGTGTCATAGCGATCGATCGCTTGAGCCAGCGACCGGAGGCGATGGTATCCGTCGCGTTCATGCCCGAGGACGCGGAGATCGAGATTGACCTTCGCAGGAGCAATCGCTCGCTCAGCCATGCATCGCCTCCCACATGTCAATGTACTTCTGAGGGTCGACATCCTCGGGCCGGGCGTTCGGCTCGATGCCAACCCGATCGAGAATGGCGGGATCGATGCGTGACCGCAACATCTTCCTTCGTTGCTGGAACAGCTCCGCGGCCAGATCTATCACCTCGCCGACGTGTTCCGGCGCTTCGTGTCGCTCGACAACGACGACAGCCGAGGACACCTTGGGCGGTGGAACGAATACCTGTGGCGGAACGGTGAAGGCACGTCGG
>Ga0315542_1001784_pt1 | contig 13389 bp, 4 predicted proteins | sample SalMarSW160120MG_FD_202541 | JGI IMG/M metagenome (GOLD analysis project Ga0315542, IMG submission 202541) | Salt marsh sediment microbial communities from the Plum Island Ecosystem LTER, Massachusetts, United States - Salt Marsh Sediment SW1601-20 ...
GTGAATTTGGATACGATAAGAAATAATAAGTTAAAAGGAATTTTTGTCGTTAATGTAACTTCAACTGAGGACAGATGGCGGCGAGCCTCCAAAATGCTTGCATTGTCGGATCTCGGCATTATCGCAAAAAAATCTTCAGACCAGCTTCTTGTTTTTGTAAACTCTATTGCAACTACGGAACCAGTTTCAAACGTGGCAATTACTTTAATCTCCTCAAATAACCAGACGATATTAACAGGTAAAACTAATTCCGGGGGTGTTGCATCTTTCAAAAATCTTAAACAAAGTCTAAAAGATTTTGCACCGAGGGTAATTACTGCCGAAAAGGGAGACGATTTTAATTTTATCGATTTATATGAAACGGGGGTTGAGACTTCAAGATTTGATGTAGGCGGGCGAACCGAATATACCCCCGGTTATAAAACTTTTCTATACGGCGACAGGCAGTTATACAGACCCGGTGAACAGGTCCATTTATCGGGGATAGTTCGAGATGATTTTACTAACGTTATTAAGAATGTTCCGGTATCGGTAAAAATAATTTCACCCACAGGTAAAGTATACAACGAATTTAAATTAAATCTGAATGATCAGGGCTCTTTTGATATTGCATTTAAAATGGAAACATATGCCCAAACAGGACAGTATCGTGCCGAGGTGTATACCGGCTCCGGTAACTTAATCGGTGTTTATAATTTCAATGTTGAAGACTTTGTCCCTGACAAAATTAGAGTCACTCTTAAAACCGAAAAGAAAGACATTAAGCCGGGCAGCTCAAATAATATTAAAATTAATGCCGAGTATCTCTTCGGAGCTAAAGCTTCAGGGCTGCGCTATGAAACGGATTTTCAATTAAGACACAGAACTTTTGTTAGCAAAAAATATTCTGCCTACGACTTTGGTAATTCATCTTTTAAAAATCCGAATATTCCCAATTCATATGTAAAGGGTAATCTTGATAACGAAGGGAATGCAGATGTAAAATATACTGCTCCGGCAGATTTAAAATCATCCGGGATAGTCAGCTGTTATGCATTTGTCAGCGTGTTCGGACTTTCCGGCAGAACTGTTAACAGAATGGCCAGCTTTGATATTTATCCTGATACTGCGTTTATCGGTATTAAATCTCCGGGTTATTATTTCGGTACAAACGAAACAATAAATTTTAAAGCAGTTGCTGTTGATAAAAACGATAATACGTTGAAGGTCTTTAAAGCAGATGTAAAATTGGTAAAATTAGAATGGCACACGGTTTTGAAGAAAAACAGTTCCGGCAGATATGTTTATGCTTCTGAAAAACAAGACGTTGTGCAGTGGGAAAAGGAAATTGATTTATCAGGCGGAGAAAAAAATATTCCCGTTGTCGTATCGAGAAACGGTGATTATGAGTTGCGAATTTCAAGTAAAAATAGCGATTATTATCAATATACCGGTTTTTATGCTTACGGCTGGTACTCAACAACTGCTTCTTCTTTTCAAGTTGACAAAGATGGCCGGGTAGATATTGTATTCGATAAGAAAAGTTATGAACCCGGAGAAAAAGCAAAAATATTATTTACTACGCCTTTTGCCGGTAAAATGCTAGTAACGATGGAAAGAAACGGGATCTATTTCTATAAGTATGTAGAGGTTACGAGCAGATCGACACAGCTTGAAGTTAAAATGGATGAAGATTATATCCCGAATGTTTACGTAACGGCAACGCTTTTCAGAAAGCATACAGCCAACCAATCGATACCGTTTTTAGTTGCACACGGTTTCGCTTCAATAAAAGTTGAAAGAAAAAGCAGGCATTTGCCGGTAAACATTATTGCACCTGAAAAAATAAAGCCGGGCGTAAACCAGGAGATAACAGTTAAAGCTTCCTCAGAAAAAAATATTTACGTTACACTTGCCGCGGTGGATGAAGGTATCCTTCAAATAAAAAATTATAAAACTCCTGATCCGTATGCGTTTATGTATGCAAAGAGACCGCTTGGAGTAAACAGTTACGATTTGTATAAATTGCTGCTTCCCGAAATAATTACTCTCAAATCGACCGGTGGTGACGAAGTTGCAAAGCAGCTGCAGAAACGTACAAATCCTGTTACTACAACGCGGTTTAAGCTGCTTGCTGTATGGAGCGGAATATTAAAAACCAACGGCAGCGGTGAAGTAAAAGTTCCTTTGAATATACCGGAGGATTTTAACGGTGAAGTTAGATTGATGGCGGTTGCTTACGACGGTAATCGATTCGGTTCGGCAGATAAAAGGATGAAGGTTTCTAATGATTTAATTATTGAGCCGCAAATACCCAGATTTCTTGCACCAAAAGATTCTCTTGTAATGCCGGTTTCAATTATTAATACAACTGACTCTCCTGCAAATACTATTTTAGAACTAAATGTCGAAGGACCGCTTAAAATTGTTTCCTCCATGAGCCGTCATATTCATATAGATGCTCATGCAACTGCTACGGTTCCTTTTGCAATTATTACAGGTGAGCAAATCGGTACTGGAAAAATACTACTAAAGACTTCCGGGTTTGCCAAGGCAGTTAATGAAACCGACATTGCCGTACGGCCGGCATCTCCTTATTATACTGATAATTTCTCGGGTCAGATTAGAAATAATGATAAAATTGACTTGCCTCCCGCTGAGGATTATATAACGGGAACAACAAACTGTGAACTTACAATATCCAAATTTCCTGCATTAAAGTTTGCAAAGTTTCTAAAATATTTAGTCGGCTATCCATACGGCTGTGTTGAACAAACAACATCGAAGCTGTTTCCGCAATTGTATTTTGAAGATCTGGCAAAGCTTATTGCGCCTCAGTATTATAAGACAACCACGCCTGTTTATTTTGTGCAGGAAGGAATCAGGAAACTTGAGTCTATGCAGCTCAGCGACGGATCTTTAAGCTTCTGGCAGGGAGGTACCTGGTCAAATTGGTGGGGAACAGTTTATGCGGCGCATTTTCTTGTTGAAGCCAAGAAAGCCGGATTTAATGTTTCCGATAACGTAATGAATAAACTGCTCGATTATTTAGGTAGAAAAGCACGCCAAAGAGCTACTTATAATTATTATTATTATCATAATAATTCGGTAACCGAAATTAAAATTGCCGATAAAGAAATTATTTATTCGCTTTATGTTTTAGCTGATGCCGGAAGAGGCGATATTTCAACAATGAATTATTATAAATCGAAACCGGATCTGGTTTCAAACGATTGTAAGTATTTGCTTGCAGGCGCATATGCATTAATGGATAAATGGCCTGCATATTACGAAATAGTCCCGAATAAATTTATTCCTGAAAAAGCCGTAAGATTAACCGGCGGGTCGTTCGATTCGGAGGCTCGCGCAGATGCAATAATGCTTAATGTTTTACTTGAGGTCGATCCTTCGAATAAACAAATACCGTTTATGATTAAATATCTTACCGGAATGATGGGATCTATTTATTCAACACAGGACAGATCGTTCGCATTTCTCGCTCTCGGAAAGGCAGCTAAGCTTGGAGCGTTTTACAATATGGTGGTTGATGTTTACGCGGACGGAAAGAAGGTAGGCGCTTATAACGGAAAAGATGTAACATTAAAAATAAATCCTGCTGCTAAATCGATTACTCTTCAAGGAAGCAAGCAGGGAACTGTATATTATTTCTATAATATAAGAGGAGTAAAGAAAGGAAATATAAAACAGTTTGATTCCAAGATAAAAATAAGAAGAAGCTATTACGATTTTAGAACAGGCGATCCGATTATTAATAATCATTTTTACCAGGGCCAGCTTTTGGTTTGCAGAATCGACATGACAGGTGGTGAAGTATCGGCAGACAATGTCGTTATCTCGGATTTACTGCCGTCCGGTTTCGAAATTGATAACCCGAGATTATCCGAAACCCCGCAGTTATCAAAAGATTATAAGAGTACAATGAATATTCAATATATGGATATAAGGGACGACAGGATGATACTCTTTACAAACTCGAAGAGATATACCAAAGATACATTTTATTACCTGATAAGAGTTGTAAATAAAGGCATGTTTGTTCTTCCGGTAATCAGCGCCGAAGCAATGTACGACGGCGAGATAAGCTCGGTTAACGGTGCCGGAACAGTTTATGTAAAATAATTTCTAAAAAGATTCTTCAGAGTACAAATAGTATTTGGAAAATCTTCCCGGCTAAATACTGTTTGTACTCGAATTTTTAAACATACTCGTCAACTTTAGATTAAATGAAATCTATTTAAGATGAAATCAATATGTGATTAAAACTTAACTGAAAAGATATCATTTGTTAATCTTCTACGAAGATTATTGATTGAATTTTGCATTATTTATTAAAATAATTTGATCTCTCCAAGGTCAAAGAATGATAAGACATCGTAGATGTTTTATTATTGTTAAACAAATAATAACTGAAATTATTTTATATCCTCGTAGAGGATAAATAAATACGTTGAGATAATTTAAATGATTATAATAATTGAATCTATTGCAATTTAAGATTAAAAAAATAGGTGACGTCTATTATCGTTTCACTGTAAAAATGTATCATATCTTAAAGATTCGATTTTTTGTAAGATAAACTCTTCGAATTTAAAATGACATCTGAATCGAGTATAAAGAATTATATGGATTTTATTAAAAATATTTTGCCTCTCTTCAAATCAAAGGTTGTATATACTTTAATTGCTTTATTAGTTCTTATTATTTCCCTGAACTTAATTTTTCCTCTGCCGTTTCAAAAACCGTTTTCAAAGGTAATTTATGCAAAAGATGGAACAATGCTTACCGCTTATCTTTCCAAAGACGATAAATGGCGGATGAAAGCTCATCTTGATGAAATTTCACCGTACCTTATAAAAGCAATTTTAGCAAAAGAAGACAAATGGTTTTATTTTCACCCCGGCGTTAATCCCATAGCTATTGTAAGAGCTTTCCTACAAAATTTAATTACCGGCAAAAGAGTTTCCGGCGCATCCACCATAACAATGCAGGTTGCAAGGATGCTTGAACCGGGCGATAGAACATACTTAAAAAAGATTGAAGAAACTTTCCGTGCGTTTCAACTCGAGCTTCATTACAGCAAAAAACAAATATTGGAAATGTACTTAACAATACTTCCATACGGGGGAAATGTAGAAGGAGTTAAAGCTGCATCGTATGTTTATTTTAACAGACCGCCGGGCAAGTTAAGTTTAGCTCAGGCAATTTTAATGGCGGTTATTCCGAATGATCCCAACGAATTAAGAGTCGATAGAAATGATTCAAGTGCATTGGCAATGAGGAATAAATGGATTAAAAAATTTATGACTGAAGGTGTTTTCAAAAAGTCGGATCTTAACGATGCCTTTAATGAACCTATTAACGCAGGCCGGTTTGAGATTAAAAATCTCGCTCCTCATTTTTCATTATATATAGCACAAAATTATAAAGGCGATGAGATAAAAACTTCGCTGGTACCTTCAATTCAAAATACTGCTGAAAAACTTTTACAGAATTATGTAAAACGCGTAAAGCCGAAACATGTTTCCAACGGCGCTGTTATTATAATAGATAATAAAAACAATTCGGTTGTGGGATATTGCGGCTCAGCAGATTTTTATGATTACTATTCATCCGGGCAGGTTAACGGTATTACATCCATTCGTTCCCCGGGTTCAACTTTAAAACCGATATTATATACAATGGCATTCAACAGGGGATTGTTAACTCCGCAGATGAAACTGCTGGATTTACCGACCGATATCAGCGGCTATGAACCGGAAAATTACGACTTAAAATTTCGCGGCGAGGTTTCTGCAAAGTTTGCACTTATTAACTCGTTAAATGTACCGACAGTAAGACTTCTTCAGCGTGTTGGTCTAAATCATTTTTTATCCGTATTAGAAAAAGGCGGATTTACTGATATAGCAAATCAAAAAAAATCTTTAGGGCTTTCGGTAATATTAGGAGGCTGTGGAGTTAGACTTGAACAGCTCGCCGGTTTTTATACCACCTTCGCAAATAAAGGAGTGCTGTATCCGTTAAACTATCTTGCTTCAGGCAAAAAAGATAAAAATATTTCAATCCCTTTATTTACACCGGGTGCGGTATATTTAACAAGCCGGATACTTTCTTCGAATGAAAGGCCGGATTTTCCCGAAGAATTTTTATCTTTTACAAATCTGCCGAAGATTGCATGGAAAACCGGAACATCATACGGTAAACGCGATGCATGGGCTGTAGGATATAACCCTGATTATACGATCGGAGTATGGATGGGAAACTTTGACGGCACTGGATCACCGGATTTATCCGGCGCTGAGATGGCAGTTCCGTTATTGTTTGAGCTTTTCAATTCAATAGATTATAAAACCGGCTACCAAACAAATAAAGAACCATGGTTTCAAAAACCAAATGATGTAGAAGAAAGGGAAGTATGCAGTGAAACAGGATTATTGCCTTCTAAATATTGCAAATCATTAATTACGGATTATTATATCAGCAGAGTTTCTCCTAATAAAAGATGCAATTTGTATAAGCCGGTTTATGTCAGTAAAGATGAGAAGATAAGTTACTGCACGGAATGTCTGCCGGATTCAGGTTATAAAATAGTTGCTTACCCGAATTATGATCCCGAATTAACGCTATGGTTTTTAAAGAATAAAATTCCATTTAAAAGACCGCCTCCGCATAATCCTTATTGTACTGCAATGTTTCCTGGTGACGGACCGAAAATACTTTCTCCTTCCGCCGGCTATGATTATTATATAGAAAAAGGAAGCAAAGAGCAGATAATGTTAATGGCTGCTTCCGATCCCTCAGTAGCAATGCAGTACTGGTATATAAACGATAAGTTTTATGCAAAGACAAAATCCGGAAATAAACTATTTTTTACTCCCGTCGAAGGGCCTGTTAAAATTACATGCCTGGATAATCTTGGAAGAAAAAGAACTATAACAACGGATATTAAATTTTATTGAGATAAGTAAAATAGTAGATTCTATGTAAGACACCCAATGTTTCAAAAAGTCATTCCATGTTTCAAAAACATTGGGTGTTTTTACATTCTTAAACTCCCCTTCTAAAGTGAAAGGGGATGGGTCGTTATTAATAATGACGAATATTTGTAATAATAGAAATAAGAAAAAATATTTCTGTCAAAAAATAGTTTTAACTGCAAAAACAGTGTTCCTGCCAGCGGCAGGAACACCGGGTAAGTCTTTCTTCAATTACCCGGGTACCAATTGAGACACCCAATGTTTTAGCGTTTCCACCTAAATTCTTAAACATTGGGTGTCTTATATCTTGTCCTCAATGTAAACACCCGGTGTTTTTGCCAATGGAAGATAATTTATAAACACCGGGTGTTTTGTTCTTTTTAAAATACTCCCCTTCCCTTGGGGAAGGTCGCCAGACTCTGATGAGTCTGTCGGACTCATCGAGGGTTGAGGATAGGCCTATTTCAGTAATAACATTTTCTTAGTTAAAATGAAACTGCCTGCCCGCAGCCTATATAAATATATTCCGCTGGCCAGGTTGTCTGCATTGAAGTTAATATCGTATTTCGCTTTAGCTTGATATTGATTGACCAACGTTTTTACAACATTGCCAAGTATATCATAAACCTTTAAAGTTACAAATCCGTTAAACGGAATTTCGTAATGTATTGTAGTTGACGGGTTGAATGGATTTGGATAATTCTGCTTCAACAAATATTCCGAAGGGGTATTGCTTATTGCGGGGGAGACTGCTGTTATTATACCTCCGTTGTTTGAAGTATGGAAAACCTTGCCGCTGTCGCATAAAAGCCAGCCGTGTGTACTGTCTGAAAAAACAATTTCACTGCCGTTCAAATTATTACTATAAATTTTTTGTTCAGCCCATGTCCTTCCCGTATCGGAACTGAAATATAAATTGACTAAATCGACAAACCATAGTTCAGACGGATGGCCGGGAACAAATTCAAGATCAGAGGCATAAGCCGGGAAATCGTTTGAAGGTAGATTAAAAGTTTCCCAGTTATTACCTCCGTCTATAGTTCTGGTGAAAGCAAAATTGAGACCCGGAAGAAGAAGTTGCACTGAAACCACAAGACCTAAGCTTTCATTATGAAACTTAATTAGTATTCCAGAATTACTATAGTTCGTATCCATTAGCCAACTTTTACCGCCGTCAATTGTCTTTAGTAATTGGTAAGGCGGTTCTCCACGAGACATATTAAAATAACCTATACTCGGACTAACAAAACTTATTGGTCTCCACGTGTCTTCGGATAATCCTCCTTGAAAATCATTATAATTAGCTGAAATCCAATCTTTACCGCCGTTTGTTGTTGTTAAAAACAAAAACGGATTATTTCCAACTGCATCTCCTATTGCAACACCGTTGTTCAAATCGAACATCTTTACATAATCCATAAACCGGGTTTTAGATGTGTCGTAAAACTGTACTGTCCAGTTATTTCCTCCATTTGAAGTTGCTAAGATTGCTCCGTTATAGGTAGCAATCCAGAAATGGCTCTTATCAATTATAGAAACATCTGATAATTCTCCATTACCTACTAAAGGATTGATAACTTTTTGCCAGTTATTGCCGCCGTCTTCGGTTTCAAAAAGAGTACTATCGACAGCTATTACGGCAGTATTACTATCACACGCATCAATTGCATTACCCCAATGCCAAAATTTTAAACCGTTATTTTGCAGTGTCCATTGAGAATAAATCATTGAGTTGAATGAAAAAATATATAGCAACGAGAGAAAAAAATACTTTAAAATTTGTTCTTTCATCTTAATACTCCTTAACCTTAATATTGAAAATTCTATTTATTCAAAAATTTTAAAATAATGCTTTTCATATGTCGTTATTTTAACATTACCATTTTTTTTACCGCACTATAGTCTCCTGCGGTAAGCCTGTAAAAATATACACCGGACGCGTATCCGCCTTTGGCGGAAATTCCGCTTGCTAATTCACTACTATTTACTCCATACACTATAATGTAACTGCCGGCTTGCTGAATATTATCTATAAGAGTAGCAACTACTCTACCAAGTATGTCATAAATTTTTAATGTTACATGCTCTGCTTTTGGAATCTGATATTTGATAGTTGTAGACGGATTAAATGGATTAGGATAGTTTTGATCTAATTCAAAGCTGATTGGTGTTGGGGTTGATTTTCTTATTCCCGAAATTAAGTTGTTCTCAAATACTGTCATGCCTACATCGCCGGTCAGGACAATTCTTCCCGACACTGCAACAGTATTAAAACCGTTAGTTCCAAGAGTTTCCGGAATTCCAAAATAAACATTTTTACCTGTATCAGGATTGGAAATATCTATTGCCAAAAGATCACCACCACTTCCTCCACCTGCTATATAAACATAATCATTATTGGCCTTAATTTCTACATTTATAATACCGCCAAGATCAGCATCGACTAAATATTTTAGAACCGGATTAGAAGGATTAGAAATATCATATTTTATAAATGCTTGAGCTTTTAGTGTAGTGTCAGCTCCGAAAACATAAAGGCTGTTTTTAAATGTTGTAAGACCGGTAAGGCCTGTCACTAAAAATCCACTCTCAACGGGGATATTTGGATTAGAAAGATTAAAAATTTGAACACCGGTAGGTAATCCCCCCTTACCCCTATCAGCTATGTAGAGGTACCCATTAGACTGGGATATACTTGCTGGCAAATTTCTTAAAGAAAAAATGTCTGTTATTTTCGGATTAACCGGGTCAGAAACATCAACAGCAAAAAGCCTTTGCGATTTTCTTGCAGCATATATTGTAGAACCATAAAGACAGATGTAATCATAATTTCCGTATATCCTTGAATTAATAGTATCATTAAGGGCAACCCTGGATATAAACTTTGGCGAAGCTGGGTTAGATATATCTAAAATCTGCAGGCTGGAATCACAGTCCAGGTATGCATAAACGCCGGAAACGGCAACATCTATAACCTGTTCATTAGGTAAGTATTGACCAATAAGCTTTGGCGAAGAAGGATCCGAGAAGTCAAGTATCTTCAATCCTCCGTATAGATCGGCAAGATAAGCATGATTGGAAGAATCTACAGTCATTTTATTTATGAACCATCCCGTAGGAAAGAATGATACGGACTTCGGCGATTCGGGGTTTTCAACATTTATTGTCCACAACCCGGTGCCTGTTGCATAATATACATACGGAAAGCTTACGGTTTCTCCGAGCAGTTCCCCCGTATCATAAGTTGATTCAGGGAACCGGTATTTATTATTTATTTCAGATATTATATGAAAATTGTTCGTGTCTGCTATGTCCACCATAACCAAATTTCCTCTGTACAATGCCACATACGCAATAGTGTCTATAATCGATATCGAATTAACAGGACCGCCGGCATCTGAATTAATATGAATTTCATTTACAAACCTGGGATTATAAGGGTTGCTTAGATCATACATCATAAACTGATGGTAGCCATAAGAACCTGTAAACAGATAGCGCCCTTTAATAGTTATAGGAGCATCATAACTAGTGTCAACTGTATAAGGAAAGCCAAACGGTTTGCTTGGATCTGCTATATTATAAACTGCTATATCTCTGTCGCCCACACTGGCATATAGTACGGTATCTTTTACAGCAATTGATTTAACAAAATCTGCATCTGTACCTAAATAGCCTGTTTCTTGCGGGTTTGAAGGGTTGGAAATATCTACTATGAAAATATTTCCGGATCCATCTCCTAAATAAGCATAATTTCCCTTCACTAACATAGCAGTAGGTCCGTCTCCGGAGGGCAGATTATAAGTACTAACCAGAACTGGATTAGTCGGATTAGATATATTTATTATATAAAACGGTCTTATTGTATAAGCATAGTTCCCTGAAACCGCCACATTTTCAATAGGGTATCTCATAGGTAATTGACCAATAATTTTAGGACTTGCCGGATTGCTGATATCAAGTACTTGAAACTCATATCCGTTGCCAATGTAAGCGTAGCTGCCTTCTACAGCAACATCAAAACAAGGTCCCCAGCCCCATTGTCCTACCTTTGTTAAAGCAGACTGGGAATCAGCAGAGGGAAATTGATTTACTGGTTTATTATAATAATTTATCTTGCACCTGGAGAACGAGGGGTTGTTATAATTGAATTTATTACTTTGTGCTATAAGACTTGTAAAACCAAATAAAAAAAGCAGTATAAAATATTTCATATTTTATATCCTTACTTAATCTCTTAAGAAATTAAGTAATTATTTTTACATGCGAATCAGTATTAGTACGTAGTAGTGATAAATATCATCATTTTAATAATTCCATTTTTTTAACTACGGAATAAAAGCCGGCTTGGATTCTATAGAGGTAAACACCACTTGGTAAATTACTTGCATTAAAATTTACGCTGTAATTACCGGGCGATTTTTCTTCATTCACCAATGTGGTCACTTCTCTTCCTAAAACATCATATACTTTTATTGTTACAAAGCTTGTTTTAGGAATTGAAAAGCTAATTGTAGTTGACGGGTTGAACGGATTTGGATAATTCTGCTTCAACAAATATTCCGAAGGGGTATTGCTTACAGCGGGGGAGACTGCTGTTATTATACCTCCGTTGTTTGAAGTATAAAATACCTTGCCGCCGTCACATAAAAGCCATGCATGATTATTATCAGTAAAAACAATTTCACTTCCATTCAAATTGCCGTTATAAATTTTTTGTGCAGTCCAGGTTCTTCCGGTATCGGTACTAAAATATAAATTGACTGAATTAGCAAACCATAGTTCAGATGGATTCCCTGGAACAAATTCAAGATCAGACGGATAATTCTGGAAATCGTTTGAAGGCGGGTATAAAGTCTCCCAGTTATTACCTCCGTCTTTAGTTCTGTTAAAAGCAAAATTGAAACCCGGAAGACCCTGCGTTGAAATCACAAATCCTAATTTTTCATTATAAAATTTAATTAGAAACCCATAATTATTATAATTCATGTTTGTCCAACTTTTACCATTATCGGTAGTCTTTAGTAACTGTTTAGGAAGTTGCAAGTTGTAAGTACCATTGAAATAACCTATTTTTGTACTAACAAAACTTATTGATCTCCACAAGTTTTCAGACCAAAGGCCTTGGAAATTATTATAATTGGCCGAAACCCAATTCTTGCCGCCATCAGCTGTTGTTAAAAACAAAAACGGATTATTTCCAACAGCATCTCCAATTGCAACACCATTATTTATGTCAAACATTTTTACATAATCCATAAATTGAGTTTTGGTGGTATCATAGAACTGTACCGACCAGTTAATTCCTCCGTCTGAAGTTGAAAGGATTCTTCCGGCGTCCGTTGAAACCCAGAAATGGCTGCTATCAATTACGGATACATCTGTTCCGGTTTCATTAACACTTGATGGATATGAAATTTTTTCCCAGCTATTACCGGCATCTACGGTTTTATAAAGAATGCTATCTACAGCCATCACCGCAATGTTACTATCACACGCATCTATTGCATTACCCTGTTTCCAAAATTGTAGTCCATTTGTTTGCTGTGTCCATTGAGAATAAATTATTGAGTTGAATGAGAAAATACAAAGCGCCAAAAGGAAAAAATACTTTAAAATCTGTTCTTTCATCTTAATACTCCTTAACTTACAATTAAACTAAAATCGTATCTGATACGGAATTCAATAATATAAGAATGGCTGAAAGGAAGAATTTACGGATTGCGATTTTAATAATTAACAAACTAACCCCCATCGGTCAAAATATTTTTCATAATTAATTTGCAATATTAAAAAACAAACTTCAATGAATTAACGTAAAAATTTAATTTTTATGCTTTATATCAGAAGGGAGGGAGGATTTTAACTTGATAAAAATATCAAAGTTTTTTAGACACCCGGGTTTTAATAACATTAACTTAAAAACACCCAACGTTTAAGGAAATGAACCAATAATTTTTAAAACGTTGGGTGTTTAATACTTTAACTTTTGTTTAACCACCCGGTGTTTCAATTGTTGATAGAAAAATTAAAAAAACTAGGTGTCTAGGAATCTACGTTCTTTTAACCTGATGAAGTTATTAGACACCCAATGTTTTGCAATGCTATTCAAAATTCTTAAACATTGGGTGTCTTGTTTTTCCCGAAAAACTCCCCTTCCCTTTGGCCTGCCACCATGTGGGAAGGGGCAGGGGGATAGGCCGCCATTATTTCAGCAGCAGCATCTTCTTCGTGGAAATGAAACTGCCTGATTGCAAATGATAAAAATAAATTCCGCTTGCCAGGTTGTCTGCATTGAAGTTAATATCGTATTTCCCTTTAGCTTGATATTGATTGACCAACGTTTTTACAACATTGCCAAGTATATCATAAACCTTTAAAGTTACAAATCCGTTAAACGGAATTTCGTAATGTA
>Ga0315542_1001785_pt1 | contig 13384 bp, 7 predicted proteins | sample SalMarSW160120MG_FD_202541 | JGI IMG/M metagenome (GOLD analysis project Ga0315542, IMG submission 202541) | Salt marsh sediment microbial communities from the Plum Island Ecosystem LTER, Massachusetts, United States - Salt Marsh Sediment SW1601-20 ...
CTATTTAAGTCCTGAATTGAATGAATTAATGTTAATGCTACTCTATATTGTTGATACAGATATAACAAACGGAGTAGGGCATTTTTTTCCGGGATTTAGTAATGTCTTTAAAGGTGGATTTGACGGATTACTTTCTGAAGTTGAAGAAAAAGAAAGAGAATATTCACACGATGATGAAAAGCTAAGATTTTTAGAAACAGTTAAGATCCTCCTAAAGGGTGCTAAAATATACATTGAAAGATATTCAAAATTAGCTAAAAATATGGCTAATCAAGAAGAATATCCTAAGAGAAAAAGAGAATTATTAGAAATTTCAGAATTATGTTTTAATATTTCAAAAAATGCTCCAAAAACATTTAAAGAAGCATTACAGCTCATATTTTTTATTCAAGTAATATCAGGAATAGAGGATGGCGGTTTTGCTATTAGTTTGGGTCGTTTAGATCAAATTTTATATCCCTATTATGAAAATGACACTAAGAATGGAACTATTAAAAAAGAAGAAGCTAAATTTTTGATAAAGTGCTTCTACCTTAAGTTGTCAACTTTATGGAACATTGTGCTCCAAAAAGGCATTATTGCAGCGGAGGGGCCCCCTATAGCGGAAAATCTTACAATTGGAGGTGTTAATCTAAATGGAAATGACGCTACTAATGAACTTTCTTATTTATTTTTGGAATGTTATGCAGAATTGAAAACTGTACAACCTGCTTTTTCAGTAAGGATAAATCCAGACACGCCTGAAGAGCTATTTAAAGCAACTGGCGAAGCTATAAAAGAAGGAGTTAGTATTGGTCTATTCAATGATAGCGTGATGATCCCTGGGTTAAATGAACTTGGATACTCTCTATCTGATGCTAGAGAGTATGCCCCAATCGGTTGCGTAGAACCAGGGCATCCTTATAAATCCTTTGGCTGTACTAATGCTACACAATTTAATATTGTCAAATGTCTTGAACTCACACTAAATAATGGGACAGATATGTTCACCCGTAATGAATACGGGATTAAAAATTCCAAAAAGATTGAAACCTATAAAGATCTTTGGGATGAATTAACGCTTCAAATTCGCTATTTTATGGGAAAAATGGTTGAAACTATGAATTATCTTGAGCAAGCGATTGCGGAATTGAGTCCCCAACCTTTCTTATCTGCTACTACTAGTGATTGCATTGAGCGAGGTCTAGATGTAACTAAAGGAGGAGCAATTTATGATTTTACTACCACTCAACTTATCGGTCTTGCAACGATTGCAGACAGTCTTGCTGTTTTAAAAAAGGTGGTTTTTGAAGAAAAATTACTTTCTTATGATGAAATGATACAAATTCTAGCTAAAAACTATAGGGGCCGTTATCGTGATAAAAAAGGCGAAGAATGGCGACAGATATTCATAAATAAGGTACCAAAATTCGGAAATGACAATGATTACGTTGATAACATTGCCAAGGACATAGCTAAACTTTTTTGTGAAGAACTCTTGAAATATAAGAATTATAGGGGAGGGTATTATAATCCTGGTATTTATTCAACATCATTTCATCTGGCGTTTGGAGTTTTCACGGCTGCTTCTGCTGATGGGAGGAAATCAAGGGATCCTTTATCTAATGGAGTAGGTTCTACAAACAATCGGGATAAGAATGGTCCAACTGCGATATTAAATTCCATAATGAAACTAGAAAATGAATTAATGACAAATGGCAATTCATTAACTCTAAATTTCCACCCAAATACGATAAAACTCGAGACATTTGTGCCAATGATAAAAACATTTTTCAAAGTAAAAGGAGGATATCACTTTCAATTGAATGTAATTGGTAAAGAGACTCTATGTGATGCTCAGCTCAATCCTAATCAATATCAAGGTTTAGTTGTGAGAATCGCGGGATACACTGTGCTGTTTAATGAACTCTCTAAATCAGCACAAGATGACATAATAGCTCGTACTCAATATTAAATGCCAATTTAATGCATTTTTTCAAAAAAAATATTAATTCCCAATCTCTTTGTCACCTACGTTAATTACAATTACTAAGGGCCTGTAGATTAGTCGCAGATTATTGGATTGAAGAAATGTCCAGCATGCAACGCAAGATTCGCATTCTTGAGGCCGCGGGTTCAATTCCCGCCAGGTCCACCATATTAACCTAAAATGGATTAATTAATATGACTCAAGCAAATATATTTCCTAAAAGATTTAACTTTACCAAAGTTCAGAAAAAATGGATTGATTTCTGGCGAAAAGAAAACATATTCAAATTTGATATGACTGATAGTCGAAAATTGTTAGCCATTGATACTCCTCCGCCTTTTGTTAGCGGAACATTGCACATGGGTCATATCCTAAATCATTCTTGGATTGATTTCGTAGCGAGATATCGGAGAATGAGAGGATCAAACGTTTACTTTCCCCAAGGCTTTGATTGTCATGGTCTCCCAGTTGAATTATCTGTTACGAAGAATTATGGCATTTCAAAACATGATCGTGATGAATTTCTGAAGAAATGCGTTGAATGGGTTGAAATGAACATTAAAAATATGACCAGTCAATTGAATGATTTAGGGTATTCTACGGATTGGACGTATACCTACCGTACAATGGATGATCAGTACAAAAAAAAGGTGCAGATCTCTCTTCTGGAATTCTTTGAAAAAGGGCTATTATATAGAGCTAAGTTTCCAACTCATTTTTGTGTCAATTGCGAAACATCAGTTGCTAAAGCAGAGGTCGGATATCAAGATGAACTCGGAAAATTATGGTACCTCAAACTAGGTTTGACGGATAGAGAAAATGAATTTATCACGATTGCAACTACGAGACCGGAATACATAGAAGCTTGTGTTGGAGTTTTAATCAATCCTAATGATCAACGCTATTTGGATCTCTCTGCTGCTAAAGTTAAGCTTCCAATCGCAAACCGAATAGTTCCGATATACATGGACCCAGAAGTAGACATGAATTTTGGAACTGGAATCGTCTACGTGTGTACTTATGGAGACGAGATGGATATCAAGTGGAAGTTGAAATATGATTTGGATGAAATTCAGATCTTTACTGAAGATGGTAAAATGAATGCTAACTCCAAATACCAAGGTTTAACGATAATTGAAGCACGTGATGCAATCGTAAAAGATCTTGAGGGCATGGGATTAATAGAAAAAGTAGAAAATTACGAGCATAGCGTCATCATTCATTCTGAGAGGTCATCCTGTAGGCGTCCTATTGAATATTTACCCGTTGATCAATGGTTCATAAATCTAAAAGATTATTCAGAAGAAATAATTGATTCTGCGGAATCTATAAAATGGTATCCGGAAAAACACAAGCAAAGACTCATTGATTGGGCAACAGGCCTTGATTGGAATTGGGTCATATCTCGTCAGAGAGTGTTTGGTACCCCCATACCATTTTGGTATTGTAAGGAATGTGGATATATTTTAGCACCTCGCAGAGAAGATCTACCGATAGATCCAGTCAAAAGTGCTCCCCCATCGAAAAAATGTCCAGAGTGTGGTAGTGAGTCAATTATTTCAGAAAAGGATGTTTGTGATTGCTGGATTGATTCAAGCATCACACCGCTTGTAATATCAAAATGGTTGGATGAGGAGGATTTCTTTAAAAGAATATACATGGATGCAGAAATGCATCGACCACAGGGTTATGAAATTATCAGGACATGGATGTTTTATACTTTATTTCGCTGTAGGGTTCTTACGGGGAAAATACCTTTCACAGAGACAATGATAAACGGGATGGTAGCTGGGCCAGACGGGAGACACATGTCAAAAAGTTATGGAAATATTGTATCTCCCGATGAGGTGATGCCTGATTTTGGAGTCGATGTCATAAGACAATGGGCAGCCATGGGATCGCTTGGAGATGATTATCCATTTGAATTTACTTGGATTAATAAACAATCAAAACAGCCAGTTTCCAAAGAAAAAATATTAGCAGAACAAAAACGCCTTCCAGAATCAAAATTTAATAATAAATATGAACGTAATTTTGAACAATTAGTGGGTGCTTCTCGTTTCTTAACGAAAATGTGGAACGCTTATCGATTTTTGTACCTAAATGCTCAAAACGTGGAATTATCTAATTTATCAATTGAGATTCCTGATCTTACAGAAATTGAATCTTACTTCTTTGACCAGTTTAATCAAATCCTTAAGCAAAGTACTGAGTATTTTGATCGATATAATTGGCACGAAGGATTGATGGTTCTTCGAACTTTTTTCCGGGATGACCTCTGTGATAATTATATCGAAGCAATTAAGTTTAGATTTTATTCTGACGATGCTAAAACCAGGAACAATGCCATTATGAATGCTTTAAACCTTTTTTATAAGGTTTTAACCACTCTATCTTTCATCATGCCATTTATTTGTGAAGAGATTCATAAAATACTGTTTAAAGCCTATTATCCAGTAAAATCACTTCTTTTCGAGTCTTGGCCTAAATCATATGACGAAATACCATCTGAGAAGTCAGAAAAAGGAAGATTAATCATTCTAACAATAAAAGCTTTAAGAAATATAAAATCAATACTGAAAATGCCTCTCAATCAAGAGATCTCTCGAGTGGTGATATCTACAAAGAATTCTACCCTTCTTCAATTGGATCAACCACTTGATATTAAAGAAACCCTGAGGATTAACCAATTTGAAGTAATAAATTCTACTGCAAAGTCTAAAATCCCCAAGAAATTCGACCATAGTGAAACAAATGAAGATTTAGAAGGCATGATCTATATATCTAAATGACTAGAGCCTATGCTGAAAAAAATTTTCATCATTATTCTCGCTTATAATGAAGAGAAAAGCATTGTTAATGTAATCCGCTTGATTCCATCCATTCCTGGTTGCGAAATTCAGGTAGTCGTCATTGACGATGGCAGTACGGATAATACACGTCTTCTTGCTCAAAATGAAGGAGTGATAGTTTTATCAAACCCATTTAATATGGGGCTAGCTTTAACGTTTCGTAAGGTTCTTAAGTTTTGTATTGATAATAACGCAGATATCCTTATGGTATTAGATGCTGATGGATAATACTCTCCTGAACAAATTCCTTCCCTCATTAATCCTTTACTTTACGGAGAAAGTGATTTAATTATGGGAAATCGCTTTTTGAAAGGAAGTGAATATAAAGAGAAGTGGATCAAGTATCTCGCAAACTTTTTAGTTTCATTCTTTATCTCTCGAGTACTGTTTCGATTAAAATCTGTTCATGATGTCCAATCCTCATTTAGAGCATTCAGCAGGGATTTAGGAAATTTTTTACTTTAAAATCTCAAGGGAACGCACAATTATGCCCAAGAAATGTTTATCTTGTCATGTTTATCCGGCTTCCGAATCAAACAGGTTTCTATTAAATGTATGGGGCGAAAAATTGGTAAATCACGGTTAATAAAAAATCCCTTAATCCATCTTTACCAAATTCTAAAAATTAGCATTATTGTCTATTTAAATTACGTTCAAGTTAAAAATATTTAATCTTCTCTCTTAATCTCTGGTTCTACTCCTAATTGAGTAATCATGACTCTTTTTAGTTCCGCCATCTCTTTCGGTAACCCAAACATCTCCGAATACTTGTCTGTAGTGGTTAATTCGTGAGTTCTCCCCTTTTTTACTGCAGAAATCAGATCATTATCAATGAGAAACTTTACATGCTCATAGGCGCCAGACCCTCGCAACTTAACTAGCAGAGATTTCAAGATTGGTTGCTTTAATGCAATAACTGTTAAGGTTCTAAGATATTTTTCGGCAATACCACCTCCCTTTGCAAACTTGCTTACTTGCTCGGTGTATTCCGGTTTAAGCTGCATTTGCCACTTTTCGCCAACTTGAGCGATTATCAAAGCAGAATCACGTTCTAGATATTCAAATGCTAATTCATTCACTAATTCCTCGGTGAGTTTTTTAGGCATCTCAAGCTTAGTTGACAGTTCTTCGATATCTAATGGTGATCCTGATGCATATAGCGCCCCTTCTATCAAATTCTTGCTAATTTGTCTTATATCTTCCTCGGTAGGAGGTTTTTCTGCTTCTGCATCTCCCATTTCTCCTTCTTCTGATTCGATATCACCTTCCTCACTTTCTAAATCCTCTTCCTCTTCATCCTCCTCTAATTCAAGCTCCTCTGCTTCCTCCCCAACCTCCTCTGTTAGATCCTCCTCAGGTTCAGTAACATTTTCTTCCAAATCTTCAATATCCAACTCTTCATCTTCTTCGGATAAACTTTCTTCTCGCAATTCATCTAAATCCGTTTCTTCCATTTCTTCTTCATCTATTTCACTTTCAATTGAGTTCTCTTCCTCAATTGATTCCTCATCGATCATCTCTTCATCGTTTTCTCTCTCGCTCATGGTTTAATCTCCTCTCACTTTTTTACTTTCAAATCGACCAAAAAATCTTTAAAATCCGATTCCTGAGAAAGTGTCACTTTATTTCCCGTTGATAAAAACATCAATGCTAAAAACAATCTCACGAACGCAAATTTTCTCCCAATTGGACTTTGCTCTTCATTTTTAATAATTTCTGCTAAATCATAGAAAGTGGTTTCCTTATCGTCGAATTCGACCTTAGCTTTTACTCTATTAAACCAACTTTCATGTAACTCCTCAACAGTTTGCTCCTTTCCGCTTATGTGTTTTAAAAGTTCTCGAGGCAACTGTGCTTTGGAACGCATCAAAACGCGCTTGTTCTTCTCCTCTAACCTCCGTAATCGCCTTCTTTTTAATTTCTCCTTATTCTGCATCGTTTCGATGATTGCAGACCTCATTGCCTCAAATAACTCATCCTTAGTAGAGATCAGCATTTTAGGTTGTATGGGTTGTGGTAATGTTTTAGGTATCGTTCTTCCATGACGCGCTCTTAACTTCTCTAGTTCTTCTTTCTTCTGTATCTCCTCTTCTTCTCTAATGATGCTTGATATTTTATAGTGATGCAGTACTGCAGAAGTTTTTAGTGCTATTCCAGAAATCTTGTAATTAATGAGTTCTTCCTCAAGCATGTTATTGAAAAACTTGTCGACTAGCGATGATAAATCGTAAAAGGCCACGTTTGAATCTTTCGCTAATTCGGGATCCAATAGGCTCGAGAACGGTGGTTTCTGCCAAAATTTAAGCTCCATCTTGTCTCTAGTCAATAGTGCGGGATCGAATTCCTCTCCTGCAACTAATTCCGTCTCTAATTCTTCATCAGAAATCGCCTCATGTGTTCTGTCTACAAACTCGGGACTCGACGTTACTTCTTCCAATATTTTAATGATATCTGCTTTCTTTGATTTTGTTGGGATTTTAATGTTATTCTTACTGGCAAAATCTCTTAACTCAGCAACTTTCCAATCCTTAAAATCGTATACCTCGCTTGGTTCATCCTCTTCTGGCATTATTTGGCTCCTTCAAAAAAGAACTCATTCTATTATTATTCGTGCTTATATCATTCAATTAAATTATCAAATTTTAAACTTTTTGACTAGCGTAACCAAGAAAATTTCATGAGGAAATAATAGAAATAGTATAAATAAAACGATGATTGCCATTCTTGAGATTTTTCCTAAGACTCAGAAATCAAAAATTTAAGGGAAAAACAAGGATATTACCCTTATTGAGCTTCTACCTATCTTTCCAAAACTCATCAAGTAATACCCTTGCGATTCCCCGTTTTTCGGATACCGCCAAAATATCCGCCTCTGCAAATCTTTCCAAATCACTCTTATCAAATTCTAAATCACAAACCACGCATCTTATCACGGTGTCATGATCTACAATTTTCTCCCTCCTACACCTTGGACAACGGAACTTTTTATCCTCCATCATTAATGCCTCTAGTGCCATAATTCTACTTTGTGACAGAGTATGCCTTTTAAAGTTTTGGGTCCGTTTTTAATTGGTGAGAAGAAGCTTCAGATGTGCATTTTAAAGTTTGACATTTTTGGTGAAAATGGTCCTTTAAATATGAAAATGAAATCCGTGATACACCCCCAAAAAATTTTTTCTTGTAGAATTGAGTAAACTGGATGATCATGACTTATTTGCTAAGATTAAATAGAAAAATTTTCTTTCCATCAAGATCTACTTTCCTAATCTTGGCAATCTATTGTAAAATGCCGATATTAAGAAGGATTTTATCTTTGAATTTATGATTTTGTCAAATCCCTATTTATTGTGATCTTTACCATTATATTTAACATTTCTCAATGGATGGTAATGGTCAAAAAAGTTGGGATCCTCGTACACATTTTTAACAAGGGTGTCCCCGTTTACAAAATCCTTTAAAATTAGATAATGCTCGATATCTAAGTATTCAAAGACCATATCAAAGAGTTGCTTGAATTCCGCAAGTTCACACTTTGGAAAGTATATTTCCATCATCAAGCCATACTCAAAATCAATTGGTGCTTCAAACCCTTGAATGAAATAAATACCTTCAATTTCATGGATGAAACCATAATTAAACCAGCCAAAAATCTTCATGAGAGTTTCCATCGAATCTTGGTTTAGATTAGGGATGATAAAGTAAATGCTTTCTTGGAAGCCTAAATTTTTTAGCTTGATATACGGGAAAATGAGTTTCTTTTTCAAAAGGTTTTGGATTCTTTCAACTGTTTTTACTTTTTTAGTTCCAATATAGGATTTTATATCGATGGAATGATAACTAAAAATTTCACATAGTTCATTAAATTCCGGAGATTCAAAACTATATTCAGAAATTGCTTTATCTATGGAGAAATCAAAAACCTTTGGCTTTAAAAGATTATCTTCATAATTTTTTTCAAAAAGGATGCTTTCAATATGTCTTTTAAATATGTTAATCTGATAATCCAAGCCTTGAGGTGTATAATTACCTTCAAAATGAAAAATTTGTATGGTTCTTTTAATAAAAAAGCTACAAAATTCGAGTAACTTCAGATTTGGGTCTAATAAATAATCCATAAATGGAGGATCAGATATTTCAATGGGTAATACAGATTCTAATAAAAACGGAATAGACTTACCAATGCATGCCGGGTATCGGACTTTTAAAATGTTATTTAATATATTTTTAAACTCTATTTTATTTAAATTGTTTGAAAAGAAGTATGTTATATATTTTTGTAAACCAAATCTATGATAAGCAGGAAAAAAGCTTAAATTTTTAACATGATTCTTAAAAAAAAATACTTTCTTATTCATTACTAATTTTTCATTTTCATTTATAACCTCTTCAAGGTTTTGATTTAAATTATAAAGCAAATTAAGATCTTCAAGGTTATAACTTTCATTTTCTAATAATTTACGTTTGTTTACAGAATCTATAAAATCAATTAAATCTAAATTGTTAGAAAATAAAATTCTGAAATTTTGGAATTTTTCTTTAATCATATTATTTTCGTTAGCCTTAAAAATGCTATTAGCAAATATGGTAAACTGATTAAAAAGATCTTTAGTATAAAAAAAATTTTTATTTTCAACATCATAAAAATCCCAAATTTTAATCCCACCAAAAAAACCACTCCACAAAAGATTTCTCCCAAAGTAAATATCATCTGAACCAAATAAGCTTAATAAAATTGAAATAAAAGTGTTTTTTTCTGTTTTATTTAGCGGAGGTAATGAGATTTCCACATAAAAGATTTTTTCTTCGGTTATAAAATCTATAGTGGAATCAATTAAAATACGGGGAAAAAATTTCTTTAAATTATTTAATTTCAATAAATTACTTTTGATTCCTTTTATAAGTAATTGAAAGTAATCTTTCTCATATTTTTTAGTATTAATCGTACTAATCAAAAGTGGTTTTATAATTGGAGGTTTTGAATCAATAAAACTGTTTATAGTTACTTCTATATTAGATAAATTTATGTCCTGAATTTTGTATTTATTATAAATCTGACTAAGCTTCCGTTCTTTAGAGAGAAATAGTTGATTGATTAATTTTTCATCATTTATAATCATGCGGATTGTATTAAGATTAAATATTTTTAATTTAGCGAATGAATTTAGCAATTCGAGAAATGTTTTATACAGATTACTCTTTTCATTAAAGGTCTCTTTATTTTCAAAAAAAGTAGTAAGAAAATCATTAAGCAAATCATCTTTTAAATACACGTAGAATTCTATTGAAGGTATAAGTTTTTTATTTTTTAATTTATTTTTTAAAAATTCGATATTAGTATAATTCCGATTTTCTATATCTTCCCCAAAATATTTTAAAATTTCAAGATAAGAAGAGATCTTTCTCTTAATTGAAAAAAAATCTTCCTTTTGATACTCTATAAATAGTTCAATCAATCTTTCTTTAAGATTACTTTGTGTTAATACTCTTTTAAGGTTCTTTTTTAAATCATTTATTAGATTTCTCTGATTTAAAATTTCTTTAAAAAGATCAGATCGGAAAATTTTGATATATTCTGCTTTATTCTCAAATCCCAATCCACGGTAGGATCTGATTCGATCAAGAACTAGGAATTCAAGTATTGATAATCGATTGACTTTATTAATTTTAGCAGTTTCAATAAAAAAATTTATCTCTAAATTCTCACGATAATCAGAATGATTTGGATTTAGAAGAACTTTTTTGTTAAAAGTTTCCTTAAAATAGTTTAAATTAATAAAGTGACTATGGGATTCTCTTAACATTAATTTAAATCTAACTATTACACCTTTTTCCTTTAACATCTTAATAAATTTGATACAATCATTGACATAATCAAATGGAATAACGAAATAACCAGCCCACATTACTGAAAAATTAATCATCGAACTTTTTGGAGAAACAAAGAATGGGATTTCATTAATAAATTGAAGAACATCATTCTTATTCAGATTAGAATTGAATTCAATAAATATAATAATGATTGCTATATTTATTGAAGCCCAATTAATTTGATATGATGGAATGATAAAACTTTTATTCTGAATAATACGAAGATTCCTAATAAATCTCCTAAAGCTTAAATGTGTTTCAAGAATATTTTGGTTTTTTAGAATTGTAAAAGAATTTTTGTAATCTTGTAGTTTCATTAAATTCTTTGATTTATAAAAAATAAGAGTTAAAATTCTTAACGTCTCAATCAAATTATCATTATATAGTGAATATTGGAGCATTTCTTGGTAATTTTTAAACAATATAAAACTAAAGGTTCTTTTAGTATTATGAAACAAATGACCATATTTGTTTAAATATTGAAAAAAGAATTGAGAGGGATTTGGATAATTATTCAGATTAGTATTATTAAATATTGATTCCAATTGATAATACTCGTCTGATAATATTGTTGATTTTTTATTTTGGCTAATAATTTTCCAGATTTTTGAACGCCATTGATTCATTAGTGGATGATTTACTAAAAATTGCATTACAATTTGATTTACTATTAAAATTATAGAGTTATTTTTCCAAAATTTTTTATCGACAAATAAAATCAACAATTCTCGCAATACAATAAATTCTAAAAATTTTTTATAATCATTATAAATTCTAATGAAGACTTTCTGATCTTTTACTTGTCTTTTTATTCCAAAATTAATTAGAATTGATTTTTCTGGAGAATTTATATTTGAAAGTGTAAATTTCATTTCGCTTTTTATGGGTTTAATTCCTAAGTAGAAACTCAATTTTTTCAAAAGTTTTTGATACTTTTCATTCAAATATTCTAGATCTTTCGAAATTTCTTGAATGAAATTAAGTTTAGGAAAATTGGGCATTTTTGTTATTAATTAATTCAAATGAATTTAAAATAGTTTTATTTTTAGGACTTTAAATAGTTCAGTGATTAAAAATAATATCAGTTTAAAGATAGGAGGATAAATACTATGAAGATGCGCTATAGAATTCTTACCTTCATTATAACATTATTCGCATTTTTAAATGTTGTTCGGGTTGGAATGGCCAATTGGTATCCAGCGGATGGCCAAGGAGGACCATAAAAGGGTAAAGAAGGCAATCATAAGTTAATTATTTCTTTTTTTCTTTTTAGTATTCAAGTATTTATTTTTTTCCTTCTATTTTATAATGGTCGGAGTGTCGACATTATTTGAAATTTATCCGATCACCTCGCATGATTTTTTTTCGAGAGTTAGAAGTGCTTCTGTCAGTCTATCCTTATTTTGATTCAATGTCCACTCATTCGATTTCTGATTTAATTTTTGAGATTTTTGAAGTAATCTTTTATTCATTTTCCATGAATTATAAAGAAGAAGTCGCACCAACATGTCTAAATACCGCACGTTATCGAGATTTGATTTCCATCGACGATTAATTCGATTTAAGTCGGAAAATCCGGTCTCAATCAACCATCGCCGCTTATAGAATAATGATGTACGGGATGCCCAAGAGCTTGTTTTACCCTTTGGCTTCTCAGTCGTCATTATGGTGAAAATGCGATGAAACACATCCTTTTGGGTTATTTTCCCTTTTTGATAGTCTCTTTTGACTCCTTGAAGAGAAAAACCTCGTTTTGCTTTTATTATGAGATAAACATTGGCAAAAAATCGACATTTTGCCTCAGCAGCACTAGAAAACGTGTACTTCCTCACCCGTCTTCCTTTTCCTTCTATATAATCTGTTATAAATTGCTTGATTTTCTTATATTGTTTTGCTGGAATTAATGCATTTCCTCCCATTCCCTTTATTTCATCCAAAAGTTCAGCTCTATAAAATTCCCTATCCATCAATACATATTTCAATTCAAATCCTAAATCTAACAAATTATCAAGAAATTCAATAATAATTGGAATCTTAGATTGCCCTGTTGCCACTTGCTCTAATCCTGCGTAAAGATGGACTCCTCGGGAAAGGAGCGAAAATGCGAGATAATGACGCATTTTCTTTGTTTCCTTTTGCCGATTTGTACCTTTTATCATTGAATCCTCACGCTTTCCGAAATATGGATGCTCCGTGAAATCAATTAATACATTTACTTTCCTTGAAATGAGTTCTAAATTTATTGCATCTTTTAATTGCCCAAAAAGACATTCACGCAAGATGTTGCGGGCTCGTTTTAACCCAATTTTGCGCAAATATTTATTCACTTCAGTTTGATGTGGTACAAACCGTCTCTTCCTTCCGTCCGCAAAGATTTTCAGTCTTCCCTTTTGATGACTCAAATAGTAAATGTTGAGTAGCTCACTTGTCTCATGAATAGACCTGCCAACAACTTCCGAGAGGAAGAATACCCGCAAAAAATCAATATCGCTATAGCGAATATTTTTGGGCTTTTTCTGTTTCCAAATGCGAGATACGATTGCATCACAAAACTTTTTAAAAAATGTCAACATATATTCATCAGAAAGAAGTGATTTAACTCCCACATTCTCAACTGAGATAGGAGATATTTGATTTAGTCGCATAAATAAATATTATCACTTCTTTCTTATAAGTTTAGCGATATTTTATTTAG
>Ga0315542_1001786_pt1 | contig 13376 bp, 13 predicted proteins | sample SalMarSW160120MG_FD_202541 | JGI IMG/M metagenome (GOLD analysis project Ga0315542, IMG submission 202541) | Salt marsh sediment microbial communities from the Plum Island Ecosystem LTER, Massachusetts, United States - Salt Marsh Sediment SW1601-20 ...
CGAGAGAAAAGAAATGAATGTGGATTTTAAGGTCGACTCCGTTGATGAAGCTTTGAAAGAAATTACAAAATCCGGGGGAACGGTTCACTATGGTCCCTTCGATATTCCAATCGGGAAATGCGCCGTAGTGAGTGATAAATGGAATAATAACTATGTAATTTTGGATATGTCCAAAGGGAGATACGTTACCGACGAAAAAAAGAATGTCATCGGTGTTGAAAAAATCGATGAATAGTTTTTTCCCACGGACTCACTCTATCTCCTTTTTATAAACACCAACCCCGTGGAATCGGTACCGCGGCTGCCCGCCAGCACGGCCTTGACGGTGTATTTGCCGTTTTTATCGTATTTTTTTATTTCCAGGGTGTAAGTAATATTTTTTTTCACGTTTCCGCTGAATCCCTCGTGGGCATCTTTTGCCAGCTCCTGTGTACCGTTATACAACGCCGCCCATGCTATTGAGACCGCCTTCCATCCCGCCGAATACCAGAAGGTGACCTCATACACACCCGGCCCCGTAATCTTATCGGTGACATCCCATTCGTATTGGGTCCCGGTGGTCGTCATATTACCCGGGATCCACATACCGGCGGTTGTCCCGTACACACTCGCGGTTGTGATCCGGACCTCACCGGTCTTTTTATCGAATTCCACGGGTGTAACCAATTCCATTTTTAATGGTCCGAGTTTCGGACCTTTATCAACCAACGCCACCCTTTCATAGTATGAGAATACCTTGTTATAATCCCCGGTTTGCCTGGAATAGTAATCCACCATTCGCTTAAGCGCATCCTGTAAAAAGGAACGCAACGCCGCGGCTTTCGCGAGCCTTTTAACCCCTTCCTTGCTGTTTTTGGATTTATAGAATTGATTTGCTTCCTTTATATAATTATCCGCATTTATTATATCTTCCGGTTTCAGGGACAGGTAAAAATCATGCAGGTATGTATAGGTGTTGCCGTAAAGCGGTTTCTGCGCCGCGAAGTCTTTAAAGGTTAAATTTTTCCACCCGACCTTGGGCAGTGTGGTTTGAAACTGCCAGGTATAGTATTCTTCTTCGGTTTTGCCTTTCCACCCGGGAAAATATTTTCTCTTGTCTTTTCGAAATCCATGGGCCGGACTGATTTTTGCCATTTTTTCTATGACATGAAAGAATTCGTGCAGCCACATATTAAACTCATGATAGGTGCAGTTTACCTGAAACCATCCCCTGCTTCTGCCGCGAAAGATACCGGGGATAAACTCGAATTTTCCATAGCCGCCGTATCCGGGACTGACCGAAGGGCTGACAACCGCATACGTATCGATAGCATTATATACCTTGAAGATATCCTCCGTATTTTGTATGAATGAGGTACTATAAGGCTTTATGCCGAGCCCTTCCTTATATACTGTTTCCACATCGATGCCGCGAAACTCCACGGTCCACTTTCCGCCGGAATACACTTCCACCCATGCCTTTAAAGCACCCTGCCACATCCGGCATTTTTCTTTCATTGATTCGGTGACCGCCGGTTCGCTGATCAGTCTCCCCAAACCGTCTATTGCGGTTATTTTGGTAAAATAGAGCACAAGGATCACATGGGTATATTCGGGATGAATTTGGCCCAATGCTTTTCTTTTTTCGCAGATCTCCTGCCAGTTTTTATCCTCCGCTTTTGTGTAATATTCCAGTGCTTTATCGTATTCTCCTTTTGCCAGTGCCAGGTGGCCTTTGATACGGTATGATTTTTTTACTTTCCCCGGAAGCCATTGGTTATTGGGATCGAGCTTATATGCCGCAAGCACGGCCTGGCGATATTTATCCAGCTCGCCCGTGTATTCATAAATTTTGGAAAGCCATTGAATGGCGTCGGCAAGCTCGTGTCTTTTAATCGCCGCGTTGCTTTTATCATCATTTCTTTCGAATTCCTTCATCTCTTTTCGGTAGATATCCGCAACCCGCAGGAATAACTGTTCGGATTTTTCGAATTCATTTATCTGGTAATAACATCTTGCCTGGAAGTGAAGGCATTTCGCTTTGGAATACCCCGCCCTTAGGGCCTTTTCAAATGATGCGACCGCCAGGGGCATAAAGACTTTTTTATCTAAAAATTTCCCCTGGTGGTAACTTCGGTAGTATATTGCACCGGTATTATACGCGTAAAACGGGTCGGACGGATCCTCGGCTTCCGCCTTTTTCGCATTGGAAACAGCTTCCTTATATTTTTTTGCCCTCAGTAATTTCCAGGATAGTTCATAGTATTTCTTTGCCGCTACGGAATCGGCAAAGGAGTTTGCCGGGAAACCACAAAAGAGAATTAATAACACAATAAAAATTGTTTTTATATGAGTCTTCACGGCAAGCTCCTCTTTCTTTTATGGTAGCGCATAACGGCAATGCGAACAACAAAAAATCATAAGGCAAGGCGCCGGTACGGGTGCGGCGATCACGGCCTGTCTTTATTCCCTGCTTTTTTCTGAAATTCAATCGAAATGGTGACAAAAATCACCCGTAAAGATGAATAAAAGGGGAACATAATGATTCTTCTTTACGCTGCCGTACTTCGAATACGCCGTTACCCCGCCCCGGCCGATGTGCCGACGCGGGGAGCGTCCGGTACCACGGACAAAAGGTCGAAAAGAAAAAGAAGCGCGGCGTACAAAACGGCCAGTACCAGGAAAAACAGGCCGATCCGTTTGATCCAGCCGAAAAAGGTGATCCTGGAGACACGCCGGATCAGGGTGGAGAGAATGATTGCCTGCACGGAGGCGATGGGCGAGCCGAACCCGCCGAGCGCGGTTCCCACAATGGCGGCCAGGGAAAAAAACTGCCAATGAACTGACTGCGCCATCAGGTTGGTGACCGCGTCCATCACGGCGATGTTGTCCGCGACCGAACTGACCAGGCCGGAGGAAAAAAACACGGTCAGGCCGCCGACCGCCGTTCCGCCCAAACTCAAAATCTTTTCGCCGATAAGTTCGAATCCCCCCATCGTGTTTATCAGTGAGATGATACCGAAGAGGGGGATCAGGAAGAAGGCCTCGGTGAGGTCGTGCCATGCCTGGCCCAGGATGCTCCGTTTGGCGGTGGCGCCGATGCCGATAAAGGCCACCGCCCCCGCGGAAAGGGTGGAGACCCAGGTGGGCAGCTGTTGAAAAAAGGAGTGGACGCCCAGGATCACAAGCAGGACCCCCGCCCCCGTAAAGATGAACACCCGGCTTTTCCGCCGCTTTTTGTATTCATCCCGCACATACTCCAACAAATCGCCGATAATGATCTCCGCCATGGGATCCTTTTTCTGCCTGGCGTTCCAATAATCGATCAGGCCCCGGGAAAGTTCCTTCGAGTTGAGGTTGATGGAGAGGGCATGATGTACCACGTCCTCGGGTACCCCCGCCCGCAGGGCGGCGTCGAAATCGGGTATGCCCCTGTCGATCATCTCCTCGATTTTCCCTATCATTTTCACCTGGATCTCTCCCAGGTTGATCATCGTCTCCAGCAGGTTGCCGTGGCCCGCGTGCACGCGCTTCAGGCTGATGCCTTCCAGCAGGACCTCCATCTCCGGCCGTTCCTTGCTTACCTTGGGTTTGCGGACTGCAACACGGAAGGCGACGATACAGGCGGCAGCCACCGCGATCGCCGCGAAGGGGAGGGCGTAGCGCAGGAAAAAAAGCGGGTTGATGCCCATCTTTTCCGCGGCCAAAACGTTGGTCGGCTCTCCGAGTACGAACCAGACACCTCCCACGTTGGTGCAGATAACCAGCAGGAGCATCACGGAGACAATGTCTTTCGATGACATCCCACCGGAAAGCAGGATGGTGAGGGTGATGATTCCCATGATAGAGGCCACGGTGGCGCCGTCGAAAATACCCGCCAAAAATGAGGTGAGCAGGACGATCGCAACCAGGATGATGGTGAGCCGGCCGCCGGAAAGCTTGACCACCTTCCAGGCGATATCTCCCACGATTCCGGTGTAGGAGAGGCAGTTGACGAATACGTAAAGGCCGAAGAGAAAAATAAAAATATTCAGATGAATGGTTTCGGCCAGCAGCTGAAACTCGGAGATGTCGGAAAATCCGGGCGCCGCCGCCAGGCCGTGCCGGCTTACGAAAATGAAGAAGGCCGCCAGGCCCAGGCTGAAGGTGACGATCATCTTCAGCCGTGCGCCCCCGCCCTCCGCGATCGACAGCAGCGCGACGGCGGCGGCCAGGATCAGGGCAAGCGCCAGCAGGGTGTCGACAAACTGCGCGATCAGAAAGCCCGCCGCCGCGACGGCCAGCACCGGGATGATGATCTTACGCATGGTCGCCTTTCTGGAGAATGGTAAAATACTCCTCCGGCGTGCGGGCGGCATCCAGCCGGGCCATTCGTTCCGCCGTCACGAACACCCTGGCGAAGGTGCTGAGTGCGGAGATGTGCACCGCGCCGCCCGGAACTCTTTTGGCCAGAATCATGACGATGTGTCGGCAGGGGGTGCCGTCCACGGCCTGAAAATCAACCGGTTCCTTAAGCCGGGCGATGCCCGCCACGATCCGGATGTCCTCATCGAGTTTGGCGTGAGGTATGGCCACTCCCTTCTCCAACCCGGTGGCCCGCACCCGCTCCCGGTGTTCCACGGCCTGGATGGCGCAGTGCAGATCGCTGATGCGTCCCCGTTCATGAAGAAAGCTCAGGAGCTTTTCGATGATTTCAAACTTGTCTTTTCCGGAAATATCAAAGGTGATGTCTTCTGCGGAGAGATAATCCTCAATCATGAACTTCCCCCGGCGGGCGCGGGCACTCCGCAAACGGACGGCCCGAGTCAGCCCCCACTTTTTCTCATAATTAAATATATATAATCGGAACCGGCGGATGCAAGCGAATAAGAAAAAAAGCCGGCGCAGCATACCCGCCGTCTAAGAAGAAAGTATCGCCGCGCTTATCAGGCGGTAGGTGAAATGTTACGCAAAGCGAAAAGCCTGTAACGACGGTTTTAATTTTTCAGAGGAATATATATACTACCCGTGTTAAGGAGCAGCATATGGCAATGAATGTAATCTGCCCCGTTTTTGTTGCGGATAACGTCAAAAAGACCCTTGAGTACTATGCGAACACATTAGGATTCAAGTACTCGGACCATACCGACAGCGCGGAGAGGTTCGCCACGGTTTACAGGGATTCAATCGAGATCATCCTTGTCGAAAAAAAGAAAGGTGCGGTTGCATCAAACATGGGGAGGTACGGGAATGGTGAAGACGCGTATATCTGTCCGGATACGGTGGAGAGTGTGGATGAGTTGTACAATGAGTTCGCACAAAAGGGCGTAAAGATAATTAATAAACCGGAATTAAAGCCGTATGGAAGCTATGAGTTTAAAATAGAAGATATCGACGGCAGGCAGATCGGCATTGGGCGGGTAGCGGACCGCGAGCGGTTTTTTCAGAAATCGAATTATGAATAATCCCGGTTATAATAAACCGAAGTAGAATAGACTTAATCCTATTGACATATTTCCCGTTTATATTCTATCTTCTCCTTCCCGAAGGTTATAAAAGCTAAAGCGGAAAGTTTGGCCCTGCTTGAAAAATCTTCAATCCGTTGGACATTGATCCGTTGTCCAAGGATTGTAGATAATGATAAATTAACGAAATAAATTACAGAAGTTACCTTCAAATTTAGAGCATATAATCTATAATGAGCCGGTAAGTAAATAAACCGGCATTGGATTTATTCCAGGCACGCCGTACGTAAAGGGAGGTTAATGGTGAAGAAAGTATTTTTATTTGTGGTAATTGTTTTATGTTCGGAGTTATTAACGGACTGTGTATCAGTGAGCAAAGAAACAAAGCAACCCCGGCATGAAGCGCTTGTTGAAATCACTATCACCTATACGGGGACATGGTACCGTGAAACCTTCGGCTATACCACGCGGGCCGGAAACATACGGCATTATATTCTCTTAATGCCTGAAAAATATTCCGAGAAAACGACCGCGGGCTGGATTTTTACAAGCCTCCGCTTTCCGGCGACCAAAGATGTCCTGCTTATGAAAGACGACCGCAAAAAGTTTTCATGGGCATTGGAATATATTTATAAAGCACCCGGGGGTGTTTTCAAGGATTATATTAAACCGGGAACGTATTATGCGGCCGTCTGTTTTATCGCGGCACCGCTTACCAATGCCGATATCGGTTATCCTGAAGACAAAGCCATACTCTTCCCCGGTATTACGGGGGGCGGAGCTTCCAACGAATATGAAAAAGTGACCTTTGAAGCCGGTCAGGAGTATCACCTGGAGTTTGAATTAACCGATGGAAACGGTTGGGGATAATGCAATTTTGATTACACTATGCCGCCCATAAGCCACCTTGACACCATGTATGCATTCCCATAAAATATTCCTGAATAGTTGATTGGAAATTATGTAAAAAAAGTCGGGCAAATTATGGTGAGAAAAATCCAATGTAAAGGAAATTAACATGTCGGTAACCGCCATTGTAGGAGCGAACTGGGGTGACGAAGGGAAAGGGAAAATAACCGATTACCTGTCACAGCACTCGGATTATGTCGTCAGATTTCAAGGCGGTAACAATGCCGGCCATACAATTATTAATGAATATGGGAAATTCGCGCTTCATCTACTGCCGTCCGGTGTTTTTTATAAACATACAACGAGTATTTTAGGTCCTGGTGTTGCCCTTAATATGGAAGTTTTCCTTGATGAACTGGAAAACCTGGAAAAGAATAACGTGCCGTCACCTTCTATTTTTATTTCCGACAGGGCACAGGTTGTGTTACCGTATCATATTCTGTTTGATGAATTGGAAGAAAAGCGATTGAGTAATAAAAGCTTCGGATCCACGAAAAAAGGGATTGCTCCTTTTTATTCGGACAAATATCTAAAAATCGGTATTCAGGTAAATGAGATATTTGATGAAACAAGATTGGAAGAGAGAGTAAAGAGCGCTTTAAGTCGAAAGAACGTATTATTACAGCATTTATACAAGCATGCCCAATTAACAGTCGAAGAAATAACTAACTATTGTAATACATACAAGAATCAAATTAAACCGTTTTTAAAAGATACAACGCTGCTGTTGCATAACGCTTTAAAAGAAAATAAGGAAATATTAATAGAAGGGCAGCTCGGCGCTTTACGGGACCCGGACCATGGGATTTATCCTTTTCCTACCTCGTCTTCGCCGTTGGCCGGTTTCGGAACCGTGGGAGCGGGGGTTCCGCCGTATGAGATGAAAAAGATCATCGCCGTTACCAAGGCATATTCATCATGTGTGGGCGCCGGTCCGTTTGTAACCGAGTTGTCTGGAACTGAAGCGCATGAGCTGCGTGAAAGAGGGGGGGATGCCGGAGAATACGGAGCAACCACCGGCAGGCCCAGGAGGGTCGGTTGGTTTGACGGTGTGGCGACAAAACACGGTTTGACGGCGCAGGGAGCAAATGAGGTGGCGCTTACCAATCTTGATGTCCTAGGGTATTTGGATAAAATCAAAATATGTACACATTATGAAATAGATAACGAGCAGTTCAATACTTTCCCCGTTACGCATTTACTGGAAAATGCGCAAGCCGTTTATCAGGAAATTGAGGGTTGGAAAGAAGATATATCACATATCACCGAATATACCGGACTTCCGGACAAGGCAAAAAATTATATTCAAACAATCGAGGACATGATTGAAGTTCCGATCAAGTGGATATCCGTCGGCCCGAAAAGGGAGCAGATGATAATCAGATAAGAATGAAGTTGTTAGGTACGGAGAACTGACAAAAAAATATGATACCCGGTCGGCGTGGGACACAAGGCTTGATACGGAAATAAGATTCTTTGAGAAACTGTTCAAAGACAACAATGTCGAAACAGCGCTTGATTGTGCGTGCGGAACGGGAATGCATGTCATTGCCCTTAAAAAGAAAGGGTAAAAACATAGTAGGTAAGAGGATGAATAGGATAGGTTTTATATTCATCACCGTATTATTCTTATTGGGATGCCGGAATAACTCGGAAAAAATATTGGATATATTGGTCGCTCATGAGAATGAATTATTAAATTATAAAATCCTTTCACAAGATGATGAAACCAGTAAATTGTTTGAGAAATATAAGAAAGCAAAAATAAAATTGCTTATAGAATACTTTGCGCAGAACAGGGATTACAGTTCATTTATACGAAATAATGAAACAATTCAAGAGATATTACATTGTAGAAAAACATTATCAACCATAATAAGCATAGAAATATTTAACAGCATGGTTGTCAATCTGATATTGGAGAATGATGATAAAATAAAAATAGAATTAAGCAAATCGCGTATCTTTTATGAGTATTGACAACCTTGGCAGGCGGCAAAATTGAAATTATGCGGAAAAGCGAAAAGTCCAGCCATGCCTTACCCACCGCTCCAACCACGGGGCGAACCTCGATAAAGGCCGCTTCAGGACGATCGTTTTCGGTCTTTAATAATATACCACAATCACATCATTTTCCTTGAGCCTGTAAATATCGTCCATACTTTTAACCGGGTTTCCCGTCATACTTACGAATTTTAACCCGTCAAGTTTGGCCAACACCGAGATGTCCTCTATCCGGTTGTTGTCTATGTAGAGGGTTTCAAGATTATCAAGTCCGACCAACGGTTCCAGGTCGGTGATATTGTTGTGTGAAAGGTCCAGTTCCTCAAGCTGGTAAAGAGAACCCACCTCATAGATGTTGTCTATGTTGTTGTCCGAAAGATCGAGGTTCGTCACTCCCGTACAGAACTGCAGGCCGTCCAGGTCGGACAGGTCCATACTGCTTAAGATCAGTTCCCCCTCTATCTGTTCAAGGTCTACCGGTTCGAGTATCCTTGATGTATTCCCCAGGAACATGTAGGAAAGGATAGAGATAATATCCTCTCCGTAAACGGTTTCACGGAGTTCGGCATCGGAGAACATGTCGTCTTCCTCACGGTCAAACACGTATTCTTCCGTGTGAGTATAGGAAATCCCTTTCAGTCTCCCCGCCGCGGCCGAAGTTAATATTGCTGATAATTATCTTGACACCTCGAGTGTGCGGCACTACAATATTGCGTTATGATAGACATGCATCATGTCGTGCTCTACTGAAGGACAGTATATGAACAAGAAAGAGTTAAAGAAACAATACGCCGGGGCCCCGCCGCCCATGGGCGTGTACCAGATCAGGAACCTGGTCAACGGGAAAATATTTATCGAAAGCGGGTTGAATGTCAACGGAATTATGAACAGCAGTAATTTCCAGCTTTCTGCCGGCACGCACTTCAACAAGGCGCTTCAGGAAGATTATAATAAGTATGGGCAGGATAATTTTGCGTTCGAGATACTGGACTATCTGAAACCGAAGGACGATGAAAAAACTGATTACCGGGAAGATTTAAAACTGCTTGAGGAAATGTGGATCGAGAAACTGCAGCCGTTCGGAGACAAAGGCTATAACTGAGAGAAATACGGCGAGGATATTTAATTAAAATGAAATACAGGGTGGACATCGATTCGGCGAATAAAGCCAAAAACTCCTTATCCGGGATCATCGACGGAAAAGACAATCGATTGATAAACAAGGTCGGCGCTTTTTCCTCATTGTTTCAATTGGATATATCAAAATATAAACAGCCGGTGCTGGTGTTAAAGACCGAGGAACCCGGAAGCAAGCAGGTTTTGGCCTTTAAACATGATAAGATCGAATCGGTCTGTTACGATATGATCAACCATCTTATTAATGACTGCATCTGTATGGGGGCCGAGCCGGTTGCCGTTCAGGATTTGATCATCTGCGGCACAATGGACCCCGCTAAAATAAGACGGATTGTATCCGCCTGTGTGGAAGCGTGCCAGGAGCAGGGGTGTGTGCTGACGGGCGGAGAAACAACCCAGCAGCCCGATGTTGTTCCGGAAGGCACCTATGTCTTGGGATCAAGTATTGTCGGTATTGTGGAGAAGGATAATATTATAGACGGAAGCGCTATTGCGGGCGGAGATGTTGTTATCGGGATCGCTTCCAACGGCCTGCATACCAACGGCTATACCCTGGTAAGGGACCTGATTACAAAAAATCCCAAACTCGAAAACATGAAAATCGGGAGTTCGAGTTTTATTAATACAGTACTGATTCCGCATAAATGCTATTATCGGCCGCTGAAATCTTTGTTTAACACCGGAAAAATCAAAGGCCTTGCCCATATTACCGGCGGGGGAATTAAAGAGAACCTGAACCGGATTTTACCCGCGGATAAAAACGCGAACATAGATCTTAACGCTTATAAAATCCCGGAAATATTTATGTGTATTAAATCAGAATCGGGTATTGTGGATGAAGCGATGCTGCGGACATTTAATATGGGGATCGGCATGGCTCTTGTGTGTGATAAAAATGATGTGGATTATATTATCAACAACCTGGCGGAGAATGGGGAAGATTCCTATAGAATCGGTGAAATCAGCGCAGGGGAACAAAATGTCGTCTGCACCGGTGGGTTGAACTATTAGATAAAGGAAAAGAGACGTAAATAGGAGGATACAATGGAATTAAATCTTAACGAATCACGCTGGAAACTACTCTATAGAATCGGGGCGGTATGCGCCATTGCTGCCCTGGCGGTGATGGTTGCGGAGATTCTCCTGACCGCGGTACCCGGCGGATCAAAAGCAACGGTGGATACGTCGACCATCACCGGCTGGTTTGATCTGTTCGCACAAAACCGGTTTATGGCCATGCGCAATTTGGGTCTTATCAATATCATCGCCACTACGCTGACAATCCCGGTATTTTTATCTCTTTTTGGGTTGCACCGCAAGGAAAATAGCGCCTTTGCCGGGCTTAGCCTTATCCTGTTCCTGGCGGCTTATGTTATTTTTATGGCGGACAATAGCGCTTTCCCGATGTTGGCCTTAAGCAAGAAGTATCTGGCCGCCGGTTCGGAGGGTCAACGGGTTATGTTAAAAGCGGCGGGAGAGGCTCTAATCGCCAGGGGCAGCAGCCATACACCGGGGACTTTCCCCGGTTTCTTTTTATCGGAGCTGGCCAATATCTTCATCTGTATTGTTATCTTAAAAGGAAAGGTCTTTAACAATATAACCGGGTGGATGGGGATTATCGCCTTCGGATTCCTGTTGATTTTTGAAACAGTATCATCGTTTTTTCCTGCGTTGTTTGCTGCGGCCATGATTTTCGCCATGATCGGCGGGATTGCCGCTCTTGCCTGGTATGTCATGCTGGCCCGGGGATTTTTAAAGGCGTCAAAGAGTAAATGAAAACGAAAGAATTAAAAACCAAACCGCCTCATTTTTACAATCTGACCACTCCCTTGTACGGGATGAGCGCCGGTACGCACCGTTGGTCCGCGTAGTATTCGTCGACGAATTTTATGATCAACACTTCATCCATGCGCCGTCGGCTTTACTCGACTCGATCACCTTGTGTACGAAACGGACGCCCCTAAGGCCGTCGTAGGATGTGGGAAAGTGCAGGGCCAAGGGGTCGGGCTTTTTTCCGGATCGACGGGCGGCGATGGCTTGTGCCGCGTCCGAATAGAGATTGGCGAATCCCTCCGGGAAGCCTTCCGGATGGCCCTTGACGATGCGTGACGATCGCGCGGCCAGGGGCAGGGTGCCCGGACCATTGGGGGTGCGGATCTCGGCCGGACCGGTAAGCGGTTTGAAGAGGAGTTTCTGGGGGACCTCCTGCATCCACTCGATGCTGCCCTTGGTGCCGCTTACGCGCAGGCGCAGGCAGTTCTCCACGCCGGCCGCTGCCTGTGTTACCCAGAAGACGCCGCGCGCGCCGTTTTCAAACCGCAGGAGCGCCCCGGCGTAATCATGGATCTTCCGGCCGGGGACGACGGCTCCCGCCTCTGCCGCCACCTCCGCGACTTCCAAGCCGGTGACGAAGCGCACCAGGTTGTGAGCGTGTGTGCCGATGTCGCCCATAACCAGTGACGGCCCGCCTTTGACCGGATCGTAGCGCCAGGGTACCGGACCTTTGGGGTCCGGATCGTTTTCATCCGCTTTGCCGCCCTGTACGTACTCCACCTGCGCCAAGCGGATGGTGCCGAGCATGCCCTCGTCCACCATGGCCTTGGCCTGCCGCACCAGGGGATAGCCGGTGTAGTTGTGGGTGAGGCAGAAGACCAGACCGGACTGTTCGGCTTTTTGGTGCAGGGCTTCGGCGTTTGCGACGGTGTTGGTCATGGGCTTGTCGCAGATGACGTCGAAGCCGTGGTCGAGGGCCGCGGCGGCGTAGAGAAAGTGGGTGTCGTTGGGCGTCATGACGGCGATCACGTCCGCGCCGTCTTTTCGTCCCGCTTCGGTTTCAATAAGCTTGAGACCGTCCGTATAGACGCGGTCTTCCGCCAGGCCCAGGGAGGCTCCGTCGCGTTTGGCCTTGTCCGGTTTGGAGGAGAGCGCGCCGGCCACGATGTCGTAGCGGTCGTCCAGGCGCGCGGCCAGCCGGTGCATACCGCCGATGAACGATCCCTCCCCGCCCCCGATGACGGCCAGCCGCAAACGCCGACCCAACATGTCGATGACCGGATTGATACTCATGCTTCGTCTCCTTTTTTCAGGATGTGGCGCAGGGCGCGAACCACCAGCTTGTGATCGTCCTCCTGGGGCAGGCCGGAGACAGTGATGGTGCCCACCACGCCGGTATGCTTAAGGATGATGGGAAAGCAGCCGCCGTGGGGGGCGTACTCGCTTTCCGGCAGGAGCATGGCCATCTCGATGGTCTTGCCCAGGTTTTTCAGGCGCCTGCCCTGGTAGAAGGAGCTGTGCCCCGTGCGGTTGACCAGCCGGATCTTCCGTTCGATCCAGGCGTCATTGTCCGGAGACGTACCGGGCCGGGCAGCGTGGAAGAGTCGCCTGCCGGCAAGGGTGATGTCGATGGTGACCGGAAGGTTTTCCGCGGCGGCCGTCTTGTAAAGCCAGGACCCGACTTGCCAGGCCGTCTCCTCATTGAAGTGGGAGAATTGCAGATCATCTTCCTGCCGCAGCAAGTCATCCAACGCATATTCCATATGCCCTCCTTTGGATGGGGACCTCGAAAAACTACTGTTCTTCGCGGGTCCGATCCTGTAATGGTTTCTCGTATCCGTGCCATAGTATAGCAGAAATCGGGGAAAAAGTAACCGGTGAATGTTAGGGAAAGTTATAATCCCTGTCAATCGAAATCTCAGGAAGTACAGCAATTTTTGTTATAAAGGATGGAAAATCAGCCGTTTTCTGTTCTATTGTTCAAAAAAACTCTCCATGGCAAATTCTTCAGGACCGCCGGCATCGCGGGTTTGGTTTTTTTTCTCGAGCGCGTAAAGATAAAGCAGTTCCAGGGTCCTGGTTTTTTCACCGTTTCTATAGAATTTGATAAAATAGTTGACAAGATCTTTT
>Ga0315542_1001787_pt1 | contig 13372 bp, 13 predicted proteins | sample SalMarSW160120MG_FD_202541 | JGI IMG/M metagenome (GOLD analysis project Ga0315542, IMG submission 202541) | Salt marsh sediment microbial communities from the Plum Island Ecosystem LTER, Massachusetts, United States - Salt Marsh Sediment SW1601-20 ...
ATTTCTTCCGTTCCGAGGCTCCGGGCTGGTCTTTTCAGTGACTTATCAGCGTGGGATAGCTACCCCCTCCGCATTCTCGACTGCGTCGAGCTGCGGGTTCCCCCACTGATAAGTCACGAAAAGACGGTGCCCTCTCACCAGTCACTCCAGAAAAGGCTTCCCCCCTGAGCGTCACGCTTTTCTCAATTCGCGATCGATAGAACCTATCCGGATCCTCGACCAGAGAAGGAAGAGGAGGAGGGTTTAGGTGCTACAAACACTTTTGGGCCCGACGGAGGCCGGAAAAGGTCCGGTTCATCTTTTTTCATTGACTGGAATCATTTGCGGGATATTATTATTTTAGTACCAGATGAACGCAAGAGGGGCAGCAATGACGGATCAACCTTCTCAAGGCGGCGGCAAACCGGATGACGAGTTCAGGATGTATGCTTCTCCCGTCGGCGCGCATATCCTGCGAAAAGCCAATGAAATCGTTGAAGATTTGCCTGTCCGCAAGTATGTGCTGTTCTTTATCCTTTTCCTGATCGAGGTGCTCGTCGTTTTCGGTTTCGCCTTTTATCTAATCCATTGAGCCGCGCAAAGACCGCCCCAGGTTATAGAGGAACCCCATGAAGCACAAAATAAACATTACCATGAACGGCCGGAAAATGGAGGCAGATGCAGGATCGACCATTTTGGATGCGGCAAGGCGCCATGATGTTCATATTCCGACCCTCTGCCACAGCAAGGTTCTGCGACCGATGGAGAGCTGCCGTCTCTGCGTTGTCAAGGTCGAAGGCGAGCCCCATTTGCAGGCATCCTGCAGCACCATGGTCCGCGAAGGCATGGTGGTTACCACCGATTCCAACGATATTCACCAGATGAGGAAGGTGCTTCTGGATCTTCTTTTCGAGGAACATTACGGTGACTGCATTGCACCGTGTCAATTGACCTGCCCGGCCGGGATAGATATTCAGGGATACATAGCTCTGATCGCGCAGGGGCAATATGCGGAGGCCCTGGAGCTCATCCGGGAACGGATTCCCATGCCGCTTACCATCGGCAGGGTCTGCCCTCATTTTTGCGAATACAAGTGCAACCGCAATCTGGTGGAAGAGCCCATCAACATCAATCATCTCAAGCGCTTTGTCGCCGATTACGAAATGAAATCGGGCGAGCGAAACCTGCCTTCCCTGCAGAAGCTTTCCGGCCGCCGGGTGGCGATTATCGGCGGCGGCCCCGCGGGGCTCTCGGCAGCCTACTATCTTCGCTGTCTCGGCCATGCCAGCACTATTTTTGACGCCATGCCCCGGCTCGGCGGCATGCTGCGCTACGGCATTCCCGAATACAGGCTCCCCAAAAAGGTCCTGGATTGGGAGATTGAAGGCATTCTGGAATTAGGGGACATTGAGGTCAGGCCGGAGGTGAAATGGGGGACGGATTTTGCACTGGAGGGCCTCAAGAATGAAGGCTACGATGCCTTTTTCATCGCCACCGGCGCCTGGAGCACCCGGAAACTGGGAATCGCCGGCGAAGATCTGAACGGGGTGCACTCCGGGGTTGATTTCCTGGTGGATCTGGCACTGGGCAAGCAGGTTGTCATCGGGAACAATGTGGCGATTGTCGGCGGCGGCAATGTCGCCATCGATGCGGCCCGGAACAGCGTGCGTATGGGTGTGGATCACGTCACCATCCTCTACCGGCGCTCCCGAAGTGAGATGCCGGCGGGTCCCGAGGAGGTCCGCGGGGCCGAGGAAGAAGGCGTGCGGTTTCATTTTCTCGCCGCCCCGGTCCGGCTGTTGGGCAGCGATGGCCAGGTAGACCGGTTGGAGTACATCAGGATGGAACTCGGTGAGCCGGACGCCAGCGGCAGGCGCCGCCCCATCCCCATCGAGGGATCGGAGACGGTGATCCCCGTTGAGTCGGTCATCACTGCCATAGGCCAATTTCCCGATCTTTCCGCCCTCGAGCTCGACAGGTACGCGGCGGGCATGTCTATTACCCGATATCGCACCATCGAGGCCGACGCCGACACTCTTTATGCCGGAATAGAAGGCGTTTTCACCGGCGGCGATGTCTATCGGGGCCCGCAAAGTGTGGTAAGGGCCCTCGCAGACGGACGCGATGCCGCTGTGGAGATCGACCGGCACCTCTCCGGGAAGAGAGTGGAAAGAGAACCCAGGCCTTTCAACATACTCAAAGGCGACCTCAAGACCATCGATCCGGCGCAATTCAAGAGTCGCCCTTCCGAACCCCGGGTGCTCATGCCGGAACTGCCTCCCCAGGAGCGCATCTCCGGCCAGGAACAGATTGAACTCGGTCTCTCGGAAGATGAGGCCCGCCATGAGGCTGAACGCTGTCTTTCCTGCGGTTGTCTGGATGCCTTTGAATGCAGACTGCGCCGGGCCGCTTTTGAAAACGGTCTGGAGACCCTCGTCCGGCTGGAACCGAAGATACCTTTTGTCCGTGCCGGGGAGCGGGACACCCACCAATTCATCGCCCTCGATCCCAACAAGTGCATTCGATGCAAGCAGTGTTACGAAGCCTGTACTTATTCCCAGTGTTCGGATGCCGTTGATTTTGACAAAATTCCCGGCTTCAATGCCAACTGCGTTTTCTGCGGTCTCTGCGTGGACGTATGCCCCACGGGCGCCATGGAACAACGGATCAGCGGCAAACCCGGCCCTCTCCATTTTCGTCGGGTGGAATCTTTCTGCGCCCATTGCGGTTGCGCCTGCAGCCTGGTTTTGAACATGAAGGGGAGCAGAATTTTCACCATCGACGGCGGAATCAACACCCCGCCCAGCTACGGTCACACGTGCCGGAAGGGCAGATTCGACAGCTTTGACTACCTGTGGGGAGGCGAACGACTCCTGACCCCCCTGGTCCGAAAGGACGGCAAACTGGTGGAAGCCGGATGGGAAGAAGCCCTGGATCGGGTCGCCGGCGAGTTCAACAGGTTGAAAAAGGAACATGGTCCCGAAAGCCTTGCAGCCATCGGGTCCGGCCGGGCTACCAATGAGGCGGATTACCTGCTCCAAAAAATCTTCCGTTCCCATTTTGGAAGCAACCATCTGGATTACCCCGGCGGACAGGCAGTCCGTGCCAGCGTCGCGACGCTGAAACGGACGCTGGGATTGGGAGCAATGACCAACGCATTCAGCGAGATCGAAGAAGCGGATGTTATTTTGTGCCTAGGTGATCTTGTGGAGGAGCGCACGCCGATCATAGCCGCCGCTATGCGCAGGGCCAGCCGCACTCACGGCAGGAGGTTGATTGCCGTCAGTTCCGTTGACACGGGCCTCGGCAATTTCGCTGATCCTGGGCTGCTTGTCCGGCAGGAAGATCAGCTTGCGTTTCTTCAGGCCGTATTGCATCTCCTGATGAGGCAGGGACTGGTGGATCATGAATTTGTCGCCGGCCATACCACCGGATTGAACGAGTTGGAAACTGCCCTGGAAAGGGTGAAATTCGAAGATCTGATCCAACAGGTCGGCATCCCGGCCGAAATTCTGGAGACAGTCGCCCGCACCTTGGGAGAGGCGGCTTCCTTGGCCATTGTGTATTCTGAAGATCTGGCCGGCGGCGCCGACGGCAGAAAGAAGGTGGCGGCCGTGGCCGGGCTCGCACTGCTTACGGGGAGAATCGGCCGGCTGCACAGCGGCATTTTTCCCCTCTATGGCCGGATCAATGCCCAGGGAGCGACGGATATGGGCATTGGCCCCGATCGCCATGCGGAGCGCCGGAAATCAGCTGAATTAAAGGACGACAGGCTGACTGAGGGCAAGGGATTGACCTGCGAGGAGATCATCCGCGGCGCTCAGCAGGACACTGTTAAGGGCCTTTTTCTTATGGAGCACGGGCCAGCAGGTGCAGGGTTCGACCGGGAGCAATTCAATCCCGCTCTGGGCCGACCGGAGTTTCTGGTGGTGCAGGGCTCGTGTCTTACCGAGAGCGCCCAACAGGCGGATGTGGTTCTGCCCTCTGCTGCTTTTTGGGAACAGGATGGCACCTTTACCACCATGGAGCGCCGCATAAGAAGGCTCAATCCCGTACTGGAAGCACCCGGGAAGGCACGGGCAGACTGGCAAATTCTCGCCGACCTGCTGGGCCGACTGGATCCTGAGAGGCGATACGGGGGAGTCGAAGAAATATACTGGGAGATACTCTCCACGGTACCTTCTTATCAGGGCATGACCTACGAACGACTGGGAAAAGACGGGTTGCAGTGGCCTGTCGAGGCGTCAACCGGCGGTGCGCCCTCTGGATTGCTTCCTCTCGATCTGTTGAAAAAACCCCTGGCATTCGCGGGTTGGGAATGATCGCGACCCGGCCGGGAAACCGGCTGAATCTTACCAGTTGTGCATCAGGTTCATCCCCTCGAAACGGGCTACGTCGTTTTCCATCCGGTGAAAACGGTCCGCAATAACACGGCTCAGGTTACTCATGCATACATACCCGATCCGGGGATTTTCGGCGAAAAGAGTGGTCAAGTCGTTCCTGCTGATCCGGTAAAGCCTGCAGGGCTGATCGCCGACGTAGGAGGAAAGGGTGATTTTGTAAGGCGGCACCAGGGCCGACCAGCCGAAGACATTGCCGGGCCGGATGATGGAAATGATGTGCTCACGGGCCGGGTCTCTGCCGGGCATTTCGTATCGGAGACTCACTTCGCCCTTGACCACCAGATAGATGTCCTCGACCTCATCGCCTTCCTTGTAGATCACCTCGCCCGGGCTCCGATCGTCCGGCCTGCAGAGTTTGTTGATTTTCCTCAATTCCTGTCCATTGAGGCCGCTGAATAAATCAACACCTGCCAAGAATTCCATTTCGTCCATGAGCACCTCCTGTTCCAATGATGGAAAAGGTCACCGGTCGGAACCGGACCCAGGTTAGAAATTAAGGCTTCCCGGGAGGTATGGCCGGCCTGGGGATGGGAGTGATGAGGATAATGGGGATGAGGATGATGGGGACCGGGAGGAGGCCATAACACACCCATGGCGGAGTTTAGCACAGTATGCGCGTCTCATCCAAACAAAATTGATGACATGCAGGTGGGTCACTTAATTATTGACAAAAGGCGGAGCCTCTGATTGTTTTCTCACAAGCCAAAAAATCCGGACTGAAAAAAGCTCAACCTGGATTTCTCACCGACTTTCTGGTGAATTTTTAAGGGAGGAGAAAAAGAACAAATCTGCATGAAAAGAGAACCGGAACAACCGATACGCAGGCGGGAAACGCCGACAGCGGACCTGTTTCTTGAAGGAGGGAAGGTCCTCAACGTCTATTCGGGAGAGATCCTCGATGTCAATGTGGCGGTGAGGGGGGAGAAGATCCTGTACGTGGGCCCGAGCTCCAATTCTCTGGGAGAAGAGACGCTTCGGCTGGACATGACCGGGAAGCTGCTTGTCCCCGGCTACGTGGAACCCCACTGCCACCCCTGGAACATCTACACCCCTCTCTCTCTCGGCGAGGAGGCCTGCAGGCTCGGGACCACCACGCTCGTCTGTGACAATCTCATCTTTTACCTGCTGATGGGCGTGGATCGCTTCGAGGCGTTTATGCGTGCCTTTTCGGACATGCCGGTGAAGTTCTTCTGGTCTATCCGCATCGTCCCTCAGACGCCGATGGAAGAAGAGGCCTTATTTTCAACGGCGAACCTGGAGAGACTCCTCCGGAGTCCCTTCGCGATCTCCGTCGGGGAGATCACGAGATGGCAGGAACTGGTGAAAGGCGACCCGAAGATCCTCGACCTGATACGCTTCGCGCGTGAACTCCGGAAACGTGTGGACGGACACACCGCAGGAGCGAAGTATGAAAATCTCGCCGTTATTTCCCGCGCAGGAGTGGAATCCTGCCATGAGAGCATCAGCGCCGAGGAGGCGCTCGACCGGTTGCGGCTGGGATTTTACGTGCTGTTGCGGGAGAGCTCGCTGCGGCAGGACCTGCGAATCCTCTTGAAGGGAATTCTGGACACCCCCCACTCCACGCGCCGGGTTATGCTGACGACGGACAGTTCTACCCCGGCTTTCCAGCTGGAAACCGGGATGACCGATCGTCTCATCGAGATCGCCATGGAGGAGGGGATCGATCCTGTCGAGGCGTATCGCATGGTGACCCTCAATCCTGCGTCCTACTTCGGCCTCGAAGACCTGATCGGCGGGATCGCCCCGGGGAGAGACGCGGATATCCTCGTGTTGAGAGATCTGCATCACCCCACTCCAGAAGCGGTCATCTCACGGGGGCGGATGGTTGCCGAAAGAGGCGCACTCCTCCGCCCGTTTCCTGAGATGGAGTGGAAGCGTTTTTTTACCGGCTCCGCGTGGATCGGACACGGGTGGCGCGCAAAGTCCGACTTCTTCAGGATCCCCATTGAGGGAAATAGCGGGGGACAAACGGTTTCTTTCCCCGTGATTAAACTCCTTAATCCCGTGATCACGCGTGTGGAGCGAGTGGACTTCCCGGTGCGGAACGGGTTCGTGGACGTGTCCGCCATGAACGGATTCAGCTGGGTTGCCGCCCTGAACAGGCATGGAAGCTGGGTCGCAAACGGCATCATCCAGGGCTATGCCGATCGCCTGGAAGGGATCGCCTCCACCTTCAACACCGCAACCGAGATCATCGTGATAGGCCGCAGCCCGGACGCCATGGCGTCTGCAGTAAACCGGGTGCTCGATATGGGCGGAGGGATTGCTGCGGTGGAAGAAGGAAGAGTCGCCTTTGAGTTTCCCCTTCCCCTCGGTGGAATGATGTCCGAGAGGCCATTGATAGAGCTGGCCGAAAAGGATGCGGCCTTTCAGGAATTCCTTTCCCGGCGAGGCTTTCCTTTCCACGACCCCCTGTACACCTTCATTTTCCTCCCCAACGACTTCCTGCCGGAAGTCAGGATCAATCGCAGGGGCGTGGTTGATATAAAAAAGGACGAGGTCCTCTGGCCTGCAAGGAGACTCTCCTAGCCCTCTCTGAGGCTCAAGGAGGAAGCGTTCCCATCACGGATTCCGCGCAAGAGTAACCGTTAGACTGTGAGGATCGCAACATGAGCGGCATACGGTATGTACACACGAACATTGTAGCAAAAGACTGGCGCAGGATCGTTGCGTTTTATGTCGACGTCTTCGGATGTAAGATTGTTCCGCCGGAACGGAAGCTGTCCGGAGCCTGGCTTGAAGAACTGACCGGCATCCCGGACGTGCGGATTCAAGGTGCCCACTTAGCCCTTCCCGGTTACCAAGAAAACGGGCCGACTTTGGAAGTGTTCGGCTACTCGCCTGAGGTGGTACGATCCAAGCCGGATGAGATCAATCGGCGTGGTTTCGGGCATATTGCATTCCACGTTGACGACGTGGAAGCGCTGGTCAAGCGAATCCGGGAAGCCGGGGGTGGAATTCTAGGTTCAGTCGTTCGGAAAGAATATGAAGAGATCGGTACATTAACCGTTGCGTATTGCCATGATCCCGAAGGCAACTACGTTGAGGTCCAGAACTGGTCGGCTTAGCGAAGGAGGAAAATGAGTATGGCAAAAGATCCTGGGATAGGCAAAAAAGTTGTGGCCACAGTTACCGGTGTGAAAGGAAAGTGCAGTGCCGGCCATCAGCAGGGGGAAACCTTTGAGATCAGTTGTTATGATCCCGGCGGGTTATGCGGATTTTTCTATCATGATATTTTTCCCAGCCTCTGTACTTTTCAATTCGGGGGGAATCTGCCATGGTGGGAGGGCGATACGATCGAACTGCAATGCCCGGACAGCGATAACCTGGTGACAATAAAATTGCAGAGATTCGAGCGGAATTGAGGTGCAGAAATGTTACCCGGCAGGGGAGAAGAATGGTGCTGCCTCCATCCACAGCGCTGATCGTCATTGATCTTCAGGAGGCAATTGATCACCCGAGCTGGGGACGGCGCAATAATCCGCAAGCCGAAGAGAACATCTACCGGGCCAGGAAGGTTGCGAATTCAATGAAGCGGCGTTGCCGAAAAGATGTTTTCCTTTTCTCGCGCAACCCTCTATTCGTGGACAGGCCGCTCTTGTGGAACGACCTGTCCTCAGACCCGGAAGATCCCTTTTACCCTCTCTTCGATGTCCTTAAGGTCCTGGTCGTTGGGTCTTCCCCGGATATCCCCCAACCTGCCCGATAGCGACATCTCCTGAAGTCTTTCTGTCTTGTATTCACCGATGACGTACCATTCAGCTAGTATCGTATAGCCAAGATGATCAAATAACTGGCCCATATACTTGACTGCCGGAATGGCTTCATTCATGCCGGTATGTCCGCCGCCGTAAGTACAGTACACAGCGCACTGTGCCGATGGCCTTCTTGGCGAGGCAGGCCGTATTTCACCGACCCCGGCATATTTTTGCATGCATCCTCTGAAAAGGCCCATAAGCGCCTTGCCCGGCAGCTGGCCGTACACTCCGGACCCGACAAACACAAAATCGTATTTGAGGATGTCGACTTCCATGTCCTTACCGGTTATCTTCACCGTATCCACCTCATGACCTGATTGCTGCACGGTATCACGAATCCGGAACGCCACCTTTTCGGTATTTCCGCTTGTAGTGAAATAGAGATTGAGTACTTTCATGCATCCTCCTTTGATCCATGTTACAACTAAATCGTGAGATATCCATCAGGACTGAGGCTGGTTGCCAACATCACCATATTGATATCACGATGCTCCATCCAGCTGTTTGCCTGTCTGTTTGCGGGTTCAAGCCAGAAGCTCTCGATTACTCTGATCAACGGCGAGAATTCCCGCAGGGCTTTAATCCGCGAATGCAGTGGATATTTGCTGTTGAAAGCGTCTGGATTTTTCGCAATCAACCCCTCCATCTTGTCGAGGGCCTGTAATCCGATTGACAATCCCAGCTCCCTGAATGCAAGATGGTATTCGGCGGGGAGCTTTAAGGAATTGCTGCCCGCGTAAGATCTCAGACCGGGCAGACAAGAGCCCAGTAAGACGTTCAGCAGGTCGATCCGTTCAAAACTCGCATTTATGATCAGCTGCGTCACCCTGCAGGCTGCATCCAAAAGACCGCCAAGACCAAGGGGGTCATCCGTAGTCCAGTTTCTTCCCTCACAAATATTCGCCATCTCGACAATCTCGGCAGTGAGATCCGGAGGGGTCGAGCCTTCGGGACCTTCCACAGCAGTCGCTTGAAGCTGGCTGTACGTAATATAGCCGTCAAGAGGATCGTGATGCCCCATGGATTCCACCAGCGGGTGAGACAGGTCTATGCTCATTTTCCAGTACATGCGTTTTGGGCCGCCGAACAATGGAACATAGGTAAATCCGGCATGGGCCGTTTTCGCAAGCTCGATCGCCAACATATTATACATTGGATCTTCAATAACCCGGCTTACCCGATTGAGCGCGTGCATCCATTTCGTCAGATAATGATAGTACTGCCCGTCTCGATCCCACTCCAGACGCTCGTCATAGGGATCATCGGGCCTTCGTTCATTCATCTGTTTGCCAATTCTCAATCCCCCGTTTGTTGGATGGACTTTGCCCTCCTCCTCGTCCAGGCCGCTGATCCAGCCGGTTCGTGAATCATCTTCACGGTGCCGGCCGAGAGTATTGTGAACCTGGTCCACGAGGCGCAGCGCGATATGCTTGTATTTCTCATCGCCTGTTTGACGGTAAACCTCCAGAAAGGTACACACGGCAAAGGCGTCGGTCCACAGGTAGCGCCGCGGGGCCTTGCCGAGGGGCAGAAGTCCGGTCTGATCGGCGAATTCCGTCATCATTGCCAGGGTCAGCGATCCGGAAGAGTATGGTTTCATCATGTAAAAAGCATAGCATATTCGGTCCGGGATTGTAAGTGTGACATTCCCTGGATGCCCAGATAGAGAGACCCCGCAGAAATCCTTGTCCTTTGGGTAAGATCGCATATAATAGACTTGAAGTGCAGACATTGGGACCCGAAAGAATGGAGAGGCAGGATGCCCGGGGAATTCACGGAATCCAAACAGCTGGAAATGGGGAATGATGGTGCAATTGGGAGAGTTTCCCGTCCATTTCAGATTTTCAGCAAACCGGCCGGGGCCAGCTGCAATCTCGGCTGCCGCTATTGTTACTATCTGAAGAAGGGGGATCTCTATCCCGAGGATCACGGCAGCCGGATGTCCAATGATATTCTGGAAAGCTACATCGCCCAGCATATCAATGCGTCTCAGGATTCGGTTGTCAGATTTTCCTGGCATGGAGGCGAGCCGACCATCCTGGGACCGGATTATTATCGCACTATCCTGGAGATACAGCGAAAGCATCAACTCCCTGGAAAGCGCATAGCCAATGGCATCCAGACCAATGGGACCCTTTTGACGGAAGACTGGTGCAGTTTTTTGGCGATGGAGGGCTTCTCAGTCGGGCTCAGCCTGGACGGACCGGAGGAGTTCCATGACAGATACCGTCTTACCAAAGACGGTAGACCCACGCATAAAAAGGCCGTGCAGGGGTATCAACTCCTTCGACGGCACGGCATGACGCCGGACATACTATGCGTGGTCAATGCTCATAATGTGCAGCACCCCAGGGAGGTTTATGGTTTTTTCAAGGAGATCGGGGCGCGATACATCGGATTTCTGCCCCTGGTCGAACCGGAGCCGGCGGGAGAGAACGGTGTGAGCCCGGCGACTGTTCCTGCGGAGGATTTTGGCACGTTTCTCTGCGCTGTATTTGACGAGTGGCGGGACCGGGATATCGGCAGGATCAAGGTACAGCTATTCGAGGAAGCAGCCAAGACCGCATTCAATCAGGATCACGAGCTCTGTATCTTCCGTCCAACCTGCGGGGATATTCCCGTCATCGAGAAGAACGGCGATTTCTTTTGCTGTGATCATTTTGTAGACCCTGAGCATCGGATCGGGAATATCAGGGAAACTCCCCTTGCACGCCTGCTGGAGAGTCCGGACTTGATCGCCTTCGGACGGCTTAAACGGGACGGCCTGCCCCGTTACTGCCGGCGATGCGAGTTCCTGGCCATGTGCAACGGCGAGTGCCCGAGGAACCGATTGATTCGAAGCCCAGATGGAGAGGAGGGGTTGAACTACCTCTGCGCAGGATACAAACGCTTCTTTAGCCACATCCGGTCGTTTGTGAAGGGACTGGCGGCCCTGCAGCACAGGGAAAACCGGCCAACTCCCCGGAGCGGGGCTCCGCTCCGGACAAAAACAGGCCGCAACGATCCCTGTCCTTGCGGAAGCGGCAGGAAATACAAGAAATGCTGTCTGGGGAAATGACCCGGATCTATGTTTTCAGTTTCTCCTTCAGGAATTCAATCGTGCGCTTCCAGGCCAGCTGTGCAGCCTCCTTATTATATCGCGCCGCGTTGGTATCGTTGTGAAAGGCATGCTCGGCGCCTTTGTACATGCAGAGCCGGTAATCTATGGAGGCCTTTTTTAAAGCCTCTTCAAATGCGGGGATACCTTTGTTTATACGATCATCGTTGCCCGCATAGTGGAGAAGAAGAGAAGCTTTGATTTTAGGGACATCTTCAGGTGAGGGCTGCATGCCGTAGAAAGGCACGGCCGCTTTCAAGTCAGGTGAGTTTACCGCAAGCTGGTTGGCCATCCCTCCTCCCCAGCAGAAACCGATGACGCCGACGTTTCCGTCGCATTGGGGATAGGTCTGCAGGTATTTCAACGCGGCGGCATAGTTCCTTACAGTGGTCTCCCTGTCAAGTTGTTCCATCATGCGCCGGGCCTTTGCCGGATCTTCGGGCGAGCCTCCAAGGGGGGACAGTGCATCAGGGGCTATGGCCAGAAAACCCTCTACGGCCAGCCGCCTGGCAACATCTTCGATGTAGGGGGTGAGACCCCAAATCTCGTGGATGACGATAACGCCCGGTACTTTTGCATCTCCTCTGGGCCGTACCAGATCCGCACGGATCTCGCCCGTTGCCCCCGGATAGTCCACGTATTCCGACCGGACACGGGGATCGTCCTCTGAAATGATTCCCGCAAGCGCGCAGTAGTTTTCCAGGAAAGGCAGCAATGACGAAGCAGCAACAGCTCCTGCTGCGACAAGGGTCAGCTGGGTGAGAAATCTTCGACGATCAAACAATCCGTCTTCACTGGCATAGCGAAGATCGATAGATTCGTGTTCCGTCTTTTTTTGCGCCATGGTTTTTTCCCCCTACGGTCCAACCGGCAGGCAAGTCACGATGCAAGGGCCTTCGCCACCATCCCCCTGGCCCATTCCCTTCCATCCTCCAACTCCGCTTCATCGGGGTGCCCCGTTGCACTCTGGGCCTCTGCAACCCAGGCCTTGTGCTCGGGTTTTTTTGCAAGCTGGTCAAGGAGGCTGAGTTTTACCTTTCCCCGACAAGCAAAGGTCCCGATTACCCGCTCCCTCACGGAAACACCCAGGGCCTGATAGAATGCCGTAATGGCCAGTTGTCCTCCCTTCAGGGATCCGTGGGTACCGAAGAGGGCAAGCTTCTTGCCTTTCGGGATTGTCTTCAAAAAGGATTCCACTTTTGCAGGCAGGCCCTGTGCATGAACCGGAAAGCCGCAGAAAATAAGATCATACACTTCCAGATCCCGCGCTTTATCAATCGGCGCGATCTCTTTTCCCACCTGTCCGGCGCCCTCGTAGATCGCCCGGGCGAGCTTTTCAGTGTTTCCCGTCTCCGAATAGTATGTCACCAGTGCCTTCATTTCACCCTCCTTCGGTAGAAAAATTTTCAAGAAAAATTTACAAGGTTTTCATGATAATTGCAAGGAAATTGGAGCCGGCATCGAATCATCTGGACAATTTTTCGATCCAGGATTACCATGCTTCAAAACAGTACGATTATGCGTTCCCTGAAATGCCGAACAGTTTTTCAGCTCTTGCCTGAGGACGGGCTAACCTGCGTAAGTCTCTTGGAGGCTGTCATGGTTCAGAGAAACAGGTCCATCGGCGTGACGACACGTTTGCTGTTTGGGTTTATTGGCGGTTTTTTCGGTACCCTGATTTTTCACCAGCTGACGCTCGCGGTATTGTGGGGCGTGGGCTTTGCGCCGTTCAGGCCTTTTCCGATGGCGGCAACCCAACCGTTCGGAGTGCCGGCGATGCTTTCGCTTGCATTCTGGGGCGGCGTTTGGGGAATTCCTTTTGCACTGATCGAAGGGAAGTTTCCACGCCGCGGGGGCTATTGGGTGACGGCATTCCTGTTCGGCGCCGTGCTGCCTTCGGTGGTCGCCCTTCTGGTGGTGCTGCCGCTCAAGGGCCGGCCGATGGGCGGCGGATGGCATCTACCCCTCCTGTTGACCGCCTTCCTGATTAACGGTGCGTGGGGCGTCGGCACGGGGATAATTCTTAAGACCTTGTGCTCCTGGTTCAGCGGCTCGTCAAGAATGACCTGAACCATCAATGATCCAAAGCCTCCCTCACATTTCTCGACAGCTTC